>ENA-UOOI01000192-UOOI01000192.1-fermentation-metagenome-genome-assembly--contig:-NODE-192-length-77725-cov-9.074559_pt1 | contig 77725 bp, 72 predicted proteins | sample MGYA00245779_ERZ724027 | MGnify/ENA primary metagenome ERZ724027 (study PRJEB28704, sample SAMN03018318) | fermentation metagenome | biome: anthropogenic terrestrial biome; feature: soil; material...
AGCAGCAGACCGGCATCACCTTCCTGTTCGTCACGCACGACCAGGAGGAGGCGCTTTCTATGTCCGACGAAGTCGTGGTGATGGACAAGGGGGCCATCCAGCAGATCGGCACGCCGCCGGACATTTACAACGAGCCGAAGAACGCCTTTGTCGCGGACTTTATCGGGGAGAGCAACATTCTGGACGGCGTGATGCGCGAGGACTTTCTGGTGGAGTTCGCCGGGCGGAAATTCCGCTGCGTGGACCGGGACTTCCGGCGGGACGAGCCGGTGGACGTGGTGATCCGGCCGGAGGACGTGGACATCGTCCCGCCCGACGGCGAGCATCTGGCCGGCGTGGTCCGGAACGTCACGTTCAAGGGCGTGTTTTACGAGATCATCGTCGATGTGCAGGGTTTCAAATGGATGGTCCAGACGACCGAATTCGAGCGGGCCGGGGCGGAAATCGGGCTGTCCGTCCGCCCGGACGAGATCCACGTAATGCACAAATCGAAATATTCCGGCACGTTCGGCGATTACAGCACGTTCAGCGACGAGATGGACGAGGACAGCCGGCCCGCCGGCGGGGAGGCACGGTAGCATGGGCAAAGCGAAATCCGCGGCATTTCCCTATCTTGTGTGGATGGTGATCTTCATCCTCGTCCCCACCGCGCTGGTCGTCGTTTTTGCCTTCACCGACCGGAGCGGGTGCTTCACCTTAAAAAACCTGGAAGGCGTGGGCCGGTATTCCAACGTGTTCCTGCGTTCCATCGGGCTGGGGGCCGCTGCGACGGCCGTCAGCCTTGCGGCGGGCTATCCTCTTGCGTACCGGATCGCCCGGACGCACGCGCGGCGCCGGAACGCGCTGATTATGCTCGTTATGCTTCCCATGTGGATGAATTTCCTCCTGCGCACCTACGCCTGGATGACCCTGCTGGAAGACAGCGGCATCCTCAACCATATCCTGCGCTTCCTCGGGCTGCCCGCGGCCCATATGATCAACACGCAGGGCGCGGTCGTGCTGGGCATGGTCTACAATTACATCCCTTACATGATCCTGCCGCTTTATTCCGTCCTGACCAAGATCGACCGGAGCGTGATCGAGGCCGCGCAGGACCTCGGCGCGGACGGCAGGACGGTCTTTCTCCGGGTGACGCTGCCCATGAGCATGCCGGGCGTGATTTCCGGCGTGACCATGGTGTTCGTCCCGGCGGTCAGCACCTTCATCATTTCCCGGATGCTCGGCGGGGGGAGCAACCTGCTCGTCGGCGACCTCATCGACATGCAGTTCCTCGGCAGCGCCTACAACCCGAACCTCGGCTCCGCCATCTCGCTTGTGCTGATGGTGCTCATCCTGATCTGCATGGGGATCATGAACCAGTTCGACGAGAACGGCGCGACGGAAGGGGGCGTCATGGTGTGAAAACCGTTTCCAAGGTCTACGCGTTTCTCGTGTTTCTGTTTCTGTATGCCCCCATCGCCGTGCTGATCGTGTTTTCGTTCAACGGCTCCGCGACCATGAGCCGCTCGGTGTGGTCGGGCTTTTCCCTGCAGTGGTACGCCCGCCTGCTGCAGGACCGGATGCTTCTGGAAGCCCTGCGCAACACCCTGGTCATCGCGGTGATTGCCGCGGCCGTTTCCACCGTGCTCGGTACGGCGGCGGCGGTCGGCATCAACGGCATGAACCGATGGGCCCGGCGCGCGGTCATGAACGTCACCAATTTTCCCATGGTCAACCCGGACATCGTGACCGGCGTGTCCCTGATGCTCCTGTTCGTCGCGGTGTCGAAAGCGATGGGCGGCCGGTCGCTCGGCATGGTCTCGCTCGTGCTGGCGCACATTACGTTCTGCCTGCCGTACGTCATCCTCTCCGTGATGCCGAAGCTGCGGCAGATGGACCCGAACCTGTACGAGGCGGCGCAGGACCTCGGCTGCCCGCCCGCCGCCTCTTTTTTCCGCGTGGTCCTGCCGGAAATCCTGCCCGGCGTGGTGACCGGCCTGATTATGGCGTTTACTCTTTCGATCGACGACTTCGTCGTGAGCTATTTTACCAGCGGCACCACCCAGACCCTGCCGATTTTTATCTATTCCATGACGCGCAAGCGCGTCAGCCCCGAGATCAACGCGCTTTCCACGCTCCTGTTCGCGGCGATCATCCTGCTGCTGATCGTCATCAATCTCCGCACGGCGAAAGACGGGCAGGAAAAAACCGCGGGAAAGGAGCGATAACGGTTGAAAAAACGAATTGCGGCGTTCTTTGCCGCTATCCTTCTTGTTTTTGCCCCGGTTTCCGCCGCGTCCGCGGCGGAAACCCCCGCCCGGCCCGGCGTGACGATCAACGTCTACAACTGGGGCGAATACCTTTCCGCGGGCGGGGACGGCTCCATGAACGTCAACGCCGAGTTTACCAGACGCACCGGAATCAGGGTAAACTACACGACCTTCGAGGACAACGAGTCGCTGTATTCCAAGCTCGCCGGGGGCGGCGCGAATTACGACGTGATTTTTCCGTCGGACTACATGGTCGCCAGGCTGATCCGGGAAAAGCTGATTCAGAAGCTCGACTATAAAAACATCCCCAATTACCGGTATATCGACAAGGCGTACCGCGGCGGGGTGTACGACCCGAAAGGCGGGTATTCGGTCCCCTATACCTGGGGCGTGGTCGGTATTTTTTACAACAAAAAATACGTTAAGGAGAAAGTCGACAGCTGGAAGATCCTGTGGAATCCAAAATATACGGGGAAGATCCTGATGTTCGACAACCCGCGCGACGCGTTCGGGATCGCGCAGAAGATTCTGGGGTACTCGTACAATTCCGCCCGCTCGGACGAGTGGAATGCGGCGGCGAAGCTGCTGGAACAGCAGAAGCCGCTGGTCCAGGCTTATGTGATGGACCAGATTTTCGACAAAATGTCCAGCGGGGAAGCGTGGCTGGCCCCGTACTACGCCGGCGACGCAGTGACGCTCGTCCGGGATAACCCGGACATCGGGTTCGCCGTCCCCACTAAGGAGGGAACCAATTTTTTCGTGGACGCCATGTGCATTCCCGCAGGCGCGAAGCACAAAAGGGAAGCGGAGGCGTACATCAATTTCCTCTGCGAGCCGGACGTCGCCGCCGCCAATATGGAAGCGGTCGGCTACTCTACGCCGGAGTCGGCGGCCCGGAAGCTCCTGCCGCAGGAAATGCGGGAGGACCCGATTATTTATCCGCCGGAAGCCGTCCTTCGGAAAGCGGAAACCTATACGGACCTGCCGGACGACGTCAGCCTGCAGGTGGATGCCCTCTGGGCGCAGGTCAAAATGGGAGGCGCGGGGCAGACCGTGACGCTGATCGCCGTTCTGGCGGGCTTTCTGGCCGTTTACATCGGCGTCGTCGTTTTCAAAAAAATCAAGCGGAAACGGGAGCTTCGGTGACGGGTTCCCCGGCCCGGCGCCGAAAAGCGGCATTTCATCCATAAAAATACAAGAAAAAAACAAAAAAGCGGATTTGGCGCGGCGTTTCGGGCATTCTAAACCGTGACGCCGCTTTTTTGTCTTTGTTTCAAAATTTAAAGATGATTTGGAAAGCCGCCGTTTGGCTTTCAATTCGTTAGCGTTCCAAGGCCGCTGCCATCTTATGCAATATCCGGCACCGCTGGCCGCAAATTCCGAAAAGGCGCGTTTTCTGCCGGATCTTTCCATATCACAACAGATTTGACAACATAAAAAGCCCCCCTTGTGGCAGAGTAATACTGCGGTGCAGGGGAGGTGAAATCTTGAAAAGATTCATGAGATTCTTAGCCGCGTCCGCCGCCCTTTTCGGGCTTTTCTGGGCCGCTGCCCTGGGTACGGCGGATTATTTTACTCCCAATTCCTATATTGTCACGGAAGGCGGGAGCCTGAACTGGTTTTCGGGCGCGCTTTCCGTACAGCGAGACTCTTCGGCGGAAGTTTCCGCCAGCGCAGGAAGCCGATACCCCAAAAATTACAGCGCAAAGCTCATGCTGTACCATACCATCCCTTTGAAATCCGTTCAGGTCAGCGTGGTGGACGACTCCTGCGTCGTCATCTGCGGCACTCCGTTCGGCATTAAGATGTTCACGAACGGGGTCGTCGTCGTCGGCCTTGCCGATATCAAAACCAACCTCGGTATTCTCAATCCGGCGTCGGAAGCGGGGCTGAAAGCCGGCGACATCATCCTTTCCGTCAACGGGAAGGCCGTCGCCACCAACACCGATGTGGAAAATGCGGTGGAACGGTGCAGCGGCGGCGAGATGAAGCTGGTTGTCAGACGGGGGCAGCAAAAGCTTTCCGTCGCGGTCCGGCCCGTACGTTCGGAATCGGACGGCCTGTATAAAGTCGGCATCTGGGTCCGAGACAGCACCGCCGGAATCGGAACGCTGACATTCTACGACCCGTCCGAAAAATGTTTCGCGGGGCTCGGCCACGGGATCTGTGATTCCGATACCGGCCAGCTGATGCCCCTGCTCAGCGGCGACATCGTCCCGGTTACCATCAGCGGTGTCACCAGGGGACAGAAGGGAACGCCGGGCGAACTCCGCGGTTATTTTTCCGACAGCAAAGCAATTGGAAACCTCAGCGAAAACGTACCGGAAGGGGTTTACGGCACCATGGAAAAACCGGTTTCTGGCATCCCCATGCATATTGCCATGAAACAGGACGTGGTGACCGGCCCCGTAAAAATCTATACGACCATCTCGGGGAACACCCCGAAATACTATGACGCCCAGATCGAACGGATCGACTACCGGGAAAATGTCCAAAGCAAAAACCTTGTTCTGCGGATTACCGACCAGAACCTGCTTACCCAGACCGGCGGGATCGTCCAGGGCATGAGCGGCAGCCCGATCATCCAGAACGGCAAACTTGTCGGCGCCGTCACGCATGTCTTTGTCAACGACCCGACGCGCGGTTACGGCATCTTTGCGGAAAATATGATGACGAGGGAGAAGGCCGTGGGCGCGCAGGAAAGCAAGCTGGCATCGTAAAATCCTCACTCATCCGGATTTTCCCCCAAAATTAAAAAAATATTTTACCATATACTTGCCAAATTTACCAATATATGGTATTATGTGGCTATAATAAATCAATTAGGGGGATACAAAGATGGAAAAGCGCATCAAACTGCTTATTGCAAACGACAGCAAGGAGTTTCACAGCGAGTACGGCCGGATTTTTGAAAATTCAGGGCTCGACGTAAGCTATGCGCCCAAAGACGGCATGAAACTGCTGGAAAAAATCGAAGCAGTCGGCCCCAATGTGGTGCTTTCCAATCTGTTTATGCCGCGTCTTGACGGAATCGGCGTGATGAAAGCGCTTCGCGCCAAAAGGCCGGGGAGCCAGCCGCTTTTTGTAATTGTCTCCAGTTTTACAAGCCCCACCCTCGAACGGGAAGTCATGATGTCCGGCGCGGCCTATTTCGCCGTGGCGCCATTCGACGCGGCGGACCTTGCCGAACGGATTTTCCAGCTGTGTTCCATGAACGGCATGAAGCTCCCGGCAAAACCGCAGCAGCCCGCCGGCGAGCAGGAACCGTCCCTGGAGATCCAGGTGACGGAGATCCTGCACCAGATCGGCGTTCCGGCCCATATCAAAGGGTACCATTATCTGCGCGATTCCATCATTATGGCGATCGAAACCCCAGACATTATAAATTCCGTGACCAAACAGCTTTACCCGGGCGTTGCGAAACGCTACGACACGACCGCTTCGCGTGTGGAGCGGGCCATCCGGCATGCGATCGAAGTCGCGTGGGACCGCGGCGATGTGGACGTTCTCAATTCCTATTTTGGCTACACCATCCACAACACGCGCGGCAAGCCGACGAACTCCGAATTTATCGCAATGATCTCCGACCGGCTCCGCCTTCACATGAAAACGGCGTGAAAAAACCATTTGGATCAAAAGCACAACCGAAAATAAGGCCCGGAAAAACATTCCCTGCGTTTTTCCGGGCTGCCTTTTATAGCCGGTAAAATTTCAGTTTCCGGTTTTCAATCCGCAGCAGAAAATGCCGGAAATGGATGCTCGGCTCGCCGGGGTTCGGGTTTTGCAGCACCTTGAAAATGACGACCGACTGCGCCAGGAAGGAAGCGGCCCGGATAAAGGGCAGCGGTTCCAGAAAGCAGGCCGCGAGGCTCGCTCCGCAGATACTCAGAGCGACGCAGAAGGAATCCGGCTTCGCCACGGCGAGGAACCGGAAAAAGATTGTCACCGCGGCGAGGAGCAGGACAATTTTGCTGACGGGCCAGAGGCCGAGCAGGACCCCGAAGACAGTGGAAACTCCTTTTCCGCCCCTGAAACCAAGAAGCGGGGAGAACGCGTGCCCCAGAACGGGAGCAACGACGACCGGAACGAGCGCGAATCCGGCAACGTCCCCCCGGTCGACCGCGAGGAAGACGGGAAAAAACGCTTTCAGAACGTCAAGCGCGATGCAGACGAGTCCCACGTCGGTTCCCGCCGCGCGGAGCGCGTTCATTCCGCCGGGATTGCGGTCGGACGCCGTCCGACGCACGTCGATATTTTTAAGAGCTTTCGGAATCAGGTAGGAATACATCACGGAGCCGGAAAAAAAACCGAGAATGGTAAAGCCGGCCCATTGCGGCAGGTCTGTCAGCATAATTTTCACCCCTTTTTCCGGGATTTCGCAAAATCGATCAGAAAATCGCCGATCCGCCGGCCGGCATCCTTCCGGATGTATTTTTTTTGCGCTTCGGTCATTTTTTCCGCGCAACCGGCGTCGCACAGCAGGCGGCGGGCGTCCCGGACGGCGCTTTCGGTGTCGTCCGCGAATACGGCGGCGCCGATGGAACTGAGGAACGCCGCGTTTTGCTGCTCACAGCCCGGAATCGGGTGCGTCAGCACGGTGGGGACGCGTTTGACGAGCGCTTCGGTCGAAGAAAGCCCGCCGGGCTTGGTTAAGACCACGTCTGCGGCGTCCATCAGCGGGCCGACGTCGTCCGTGTAACGGAACGGGACGGCGCCGGTAATTTCCGAAATCCGGCGGAACAGGTCCCCGTTTTTCCCGCAGAGGACCGCGACCTGCGACCCGGGGACCGCCGCGAGCAGGCCCGCGGTCAGTTCCCTGATTTTCCCATAGCCCATGCTTCCGCCCATGACGAGAAAAATGCGGTCGGAAGAAAGCCCGAATTTTCTGCGCGCGTCCCGCTTCGGAATCTTCCGCTGGAACTGCGTGCGGACGGGAATCCCGATGGGGACGAGCTTTTCTTTGGGGATACCCTTTCCGGCGAACTCATCCATCAGCGCGTCCGAAGGGATGATGTAGCGGTCCAGCGCCGACTCTTCCCAGAACGGGGTGCAGGCGTAGTCGGTCGCGACCCCGACGCACGGGATGTCCAGTCCGTATTTTTCCCGGATATGGGTGACGGACTGGGCGCTGAAAATATGCGTGCATACCAGCACATCCGGCTCAAAACGGCATATTTTTTCGTACAGCCGGCCGGCGTACAGGGCGTTCAGGTAAAAAATGGGCGACCGGCGTTTCGGGGAGGAAATTTTTTCCCCGGCGCGGTATAAAACGCGGAAGATCCGCGGCTCGTGCACGGTGATGTGCGCGTAAAGCCCGGAGACTTTCCGGGAGACCTTTCGTTTCCCGGAATTCAGAACATCCATGGTTTCCGCGGCGCAGTTTTCCGCCCGCAGGGCTTCCGCGACGGCGGCCGCAGCGGCGTTATGGCCCTGCCCGGTTGCTGTGGACAGGAGCAGGCATTTCATCGACATCACGTCCCGATGGTTCAATTCGTTTTCGATTCTATTTTATATCAATATGCAGAAAAATACAATTGCCGGAACGGGCGGATGACGCTCCCGGCCGTGAAAATATTTTTTTAGAATTTCGTTTCCCGGCGGAATTTCACTCTTCCTTTTGTGACCTCTGCTGTGCTACAATATAGGGCGGAAATTCTGAAAACAAAAGGACGGATGCCGAATTATGCCGACGATCAGAAAATTTCGGGAAGACGACTGGGAAGCTGTCTGCCGCATCTACCGGCAGGGGATGGAAACGAACCTGGCCACGTTTGAATCGGAAATCCCGCCGTATTCCAGGTGGAATGCGGGCCATCTCCCGTTCGGACGTCTGGTTGCGGAGCAGGGCGGCAGCGTGATCGGCTGGGTCGCGCTTTCGCCGTCTTCCTCCAGGCGCTGCTTTGCCGGCGTCGCCGAGGTGAGCATCTATGTGGCGGACGGGGCAAAACACTGCGGCGCGGGCATGACGCTGCTGAACGGCGTGATCGAAGTTTCGGAACAGAACGGCATCTGGACCTTGCAGTCCAGCATCATGCGGAACAACGAGCCGAGCCTTTCCCTGCACAAAAAATGCGGATTCCGCGTCGTGGGCATCCGCGAGAAAATCGCGCGCGACCCGCTCGGCCAGTGGCGGGACACGGTGCTAATGGAACGCAGGAGCTCCTTCGTGTAAAGGGGCTCCGTCCGGCGCTCTCCCTGCGATTTGTTGAAATTGCTTATTTTCCGCTTTCCTCTTTCTTTTAGCGTGCTAATATGGTAAAATACCAAGCGGAAGAGAACGGCGGTTTCCGCCGGATTTTATGGAGAGTGTTAAAAATATGAAAAAGATCATCGCTTTGCTGGCGGCGGGGCTGCTTCTGGCGTCCGCTTCCGGCTGCGGGCTGGTGGCCGGCGCCACGGCGTCCTCGCCGTCCGCCGTGCCGGGGTCGTCCGCCGCTTCGGATTCCTCTTGGGACAAGGTCAAGTCGGCGGGGCAGCTGGTTCTGGGCTTCGACAAGGCCTTCCCGCCCATGGGGTATATCGATACGAAAACGGGAAAAACGGTCGGTTTCGACATCGACATGGCCGCGGAGGCCTGCAAACGACTGAATATCAAAATCAAGTACCAGCCGATCGACTGGGAAAACAAACAGGCGGAGCTCGACAACGGGAATGTGGACTGCCTCTGGAACGGTTTCAGCAAGACGCCGGACCGCGAAAAAACCTTTCACCTCAGCATCCCCTACATGAAAAACAATCAGATCATCCTCGTCAAAACGGGCTCGCCCTATAAGGGGCTGGACAGCCTTGCGGGCAAAACCGTGGGAGTGCAGTCGGATTCTTCCGCGGAGACCGCTCTGAACGACGCCTCGAACGCCGCGTTCAAGAAGTCCCTGAAGGAGATCGTCAAGATCGACGATTACAGCAAGGCGGTTCTGGAAATCCAGAACGGCACGATCGACGCCATCGCGATCGACGAAGTCATCGCGCGCTATTACCTGACCAACAACCCGGGGGCCTACGCCGTTCTGCAGGACCAAAACGGCAAGGACATTTCGCTCGCCGTGGAAGACTACGTCGTCGCGTTCCGGAAGAACGACGGCGCCTTGGAACAGAAGGTCAGCGATACGCTGAAGGCGATGGCGAAGGACGGCACGGCCTCGAAGATTTCGCAGAAATGGTTTGGCAAAGACATCATCACCATCGGGAAATAATTACTGCGGAGCTTCAGCAGAAAGGCGGGTTCCCCGCCTTTCTGCCTTTTGCCTGTTTTCCGGCGGACGCGGTTTCCGAAGAATACACGGCCTCCGGCCGAAGGGGAGGATCACTTGAATTATTCCGTTCTGCTTTCCCAGATGCTCGGGGCGACCCTGATGACGCTGCGCATCTTCTTTGTCACCCTGGCCTTTTCGCTGCCCCTGGGGCTTCTGGTTGCCGTCGGGCGCATGACGAAGGTCAAAGCCGTCAATCTGCCCGTCCGGCTCTATATCCTGCTGATGCGCGGCACGCCGCTGATGCTTCAGCTTTTGTTCATCTTCTACGGCTTCAAGCCGATTTTCGGGATTCAGCTGGACCGCGTGCCCGCCGCCGAGGCCGCTTTCGTGCTGAACTATGCCGCCTACTTCGCGGAGATTTTCCGCGGGGGCATCGCTGGCATCCCGCGCGGGCAGCGCGAGGCCGCGAAAGTGCTCGGATTCACGCGCCGCCAGACCTTTTTCCGCATCGTCCTGCCGCAGGTGGTCAAAGGGATTCTTCCGCCGATGAGCAACGAGTTCATCACGCTGGTCAAGGACACATCCCTTGCGCAGGTCATCGGCGTCGTGGAACTGCTGAAGATAACGTCCGACTGGGTTTCCTCCGCGGTCAGCATGATTCCGTTTGCGGTCGCCGGCGTGTTCTACCTTGTGATGAACGCCGCCGTAACGCGCTGTTTCACCGCCGCGGAAAAGCATTACAGCTATTATCGTTAGGGGGGACGGCCATGCCGATTTTGACCGCGCATGACATTCATAAAAGCTTCGGCGGCGAGGAAGTGCTCAAGGGCATTTCCGTAGAAGTCGAAAAAGGCGGAGTCCTCGCCGTGATCGGCCCGTCCGGCTCGGGGAAGAGCACGCTGCTCCGCTGCATCACCCAGCTGGAGACCGTGGACCGCGGCGACATCGCCATCTGCGGGGAAACGCTCGTCCGGACGGGAAAAGACGGGAAAGCCGTTTATTCCGACCGCGCGGTCTGCAACCGGATCGCGCTCCACGTGGGTCTGGTGTTCCAGAATTTCAACCTGTTCCCTCATTTTTCCGTCCTCCGCAACATTACCGAGGCGCCGGAGCATGTTCTGGGCCGGACGAAAGAACAGGCGGAAGCCTCCGCCATGAAGTTGCTGAAGAAGATGGACCTGTCCGACAAGGCGGACGCTTACCCGTGCCGGCTTTCCGGCGGGCAGCAGCAGCGGGTCGCCATCGCGCGCGCGCTCGCCATGAACCCGGACGTCCTGTTTTTCGACGAGCCGACGAGCGCCCTGGACCCGGAGCTGACGGGGGAGATCCTCAAGGTAATCCGCGGGCTTGCCGCCGAACGGATGACGATGGTCGTCGTCACCCACGAAATGGCCTTTGCGCGCGACGTCGCCGACCGGGTCGTTTTTATGGCGGACGGCGTCATCGTGGAACAGGGGCCGCCGGAACAGGTGTTCGGCAATACGCAGAGCGAGCGCACGAAAGCGTTCCTGTCGCGGTTCCATGAAAATTAATTCGAGAAGGCCGCCCCGGAATCCCGATCAAACGGGATCCCGGGGCGGCCTTTCCGAATTTTTGATTTTTTATGGCGCCGGGTGCGGCGGCTATGTAAGGCCGGCCTGCCCGCGCGTCAGCGGCTTGGTACGGCGTTCCAGCCAGGCCCGTTCCCTGCCGGAGAGCAGGGGCGCGAGCGTTTCCCGCACGTGCCGGTTGTAGTCGTTCAGCCAGGCGAGCTCGGCGTCGGTGAGCAGGCCCGGCAGGACGGGGGCCGTGTCGATCGGGAACAGCGTGACGGTTTCAAATTTCAGGAACCGCCCGTATTCGTTTTCAAAGGCCCCATCCACGAGCATCAGGTTTTCGGTGCGGATCCCGAATTTTCCGTCCACATATACGCCCGGCTCGTTGGTGATGGTCATTCCCTTCCGGAAAACGGTGCGGTCCCTGGGTCGGATGTTCTGCGGCCCTTCGTGGACGCTGCCGAACATGCCGACGCCGTGCCCCGTGCCGCAGCGGTAGTCCATGCCGTGCTTCCAGAGCGGCTCGCGGCAGAGGACGTCCAGATTCCCGCCGGTGCTTCCTTCCAGAAAAACGGCGGTCGCGAGGGCAATGTGGGATTTCAGAACCCGGGTGTACCACTCTTTTTCTTCCCGCGTGACCGGGCCGAGCGCGAACGTGCGCGTGATGTCCGTCGTGCCGTCCGGGTACTGGCCGCCGGAATCCACCAGCAGAAAGCCGCCTTTTTCCAGCGGCCTGCACGCGTCCGGTTTCGGGGAGTAGTGCATCATGGCGGCGTTTTCGCGGTAGGCGGCGATCGTGGCAAAGCTGACGCCGCGGTTTCCCGCCTGCCGCGCGCGTGCCTCTTTCAGGAGCGTGCAGACGGTGCATTCCGTCGCGGGCTCGCCCTTCGCCAGCATTTCATCCAGCGCGGCGAAGCCCGCAATCATGGCGCAGCCGTCCCGCACATGCGCTTCGCGGATACCCCTGATTTCCGTTTCATTCTTGATGCTTTTCAGTTCCGTCACAAGGTCCGGCCCTTCCTTTACGGTCACACCCGGGTTGTGCTCCAGAATACTGAAAAGCTCGCAGTTGATGCCCGCCGGATCGGCCAGCACGGCCTTTCTGCCCGGGATGGAGCGGAGAAATTCCCGGACTTCCCCGTACCCCAGCAGGGTGACGCCGTTTTGCCTCAGATTCTCCGCCGCGTCGTCCGGGATGCGCGTACGGTCGATAAAGAGAAAGGCCGCGTCCGGGAAGACGGCGGCGTAGGCGAGCGCGAACGGGCTGTCCTCCACGTCGTCCGCCCGCAGGTTCATCAGCCAGGCGACACAGTCGAGCCGCCCGTAAATCTGGCCGTCGGATCCGCGCTTTCTCAGTTCTTTCCGAACGGCGTCCAGCTTTTGGGCGCAGGTGCGCCCGGCGTATTTCGCATCGTGCAGAAAGGCGCGCGTGCGGGGAATCGGCGGCCGGTCGGGCCAGACGGCCGGAACCAGATCGACCGATTTGATGTTTAAATCTTTTTCCGCCAGCAGGAGCCGCAGCTTTTTCACGTCCGCCGCGGAAAACAGGCTCCCGTCCAGCCCGACGGTTTGTCCCGGGGCGAGTTCCCCTTTTAGAAATTCCGGGCAGGACGGCACATGCTTCACGCCCATGCGGAAAAGCCGGATGCCGGTGCCGGAGAGTTCGCGCTCCGCCTGGATGAAGTAGCGCCCGTCCGTCCACAGGCCGCTTTTGGTTTCCGTCACCGCAAGCATGCCGGCCGAGCCGGTGAACCCGGAAAAATATTTCCTTGCCTGCCAGTGGGCAGGCGTGTATTCGCTCAGGTGCGGGTCGGCCGACGGGATGAGATAGGCCGAAACACCCGCTTTTTTCATTTCTCCGCGCAGCGCCGCGATTCTTTCCGTGATTTTTTGCATGGCTATGGACTCCTTCTTTCGCTCTGCAACCAGTATAGGGCGAGGAAGGGGCCGTGTCAAGAAACGGGAAAGCCGGGCAAAAAAAGAGAGCCGCGGCGGCTCCCTCCTTATCGGTTCTGCAAGGGTATGTAATTCCGGTGGGCGGCAATGCTCCGGTAGGCGGGGCGGATGATCTTGCCTTCGTTGATGCGCTCTTCCATCAGGTGGGCGCTCCAGCCGGCGATGCGCGCCATGGCGAAGACCGGCGTAAAAAGTTCCGCCGGAAGGCCGAGCATATGGTACACGAACCCGCTGTAAAAGTCGATGTTGGCGCTGACGCCTTTGTAGGTTTTGCGCTCTTTGCCGATGACTTCGGGAGCGAGGCGTTCCACCATGGAGTAAAGGTTGTATTCCTTCTTCAGCCCCTTTTCTTCGGAGAGGCGTTTTACGAACAGCTTGAAGATGTTCGCACGCGGGTCCGAAAGCGAATAAACCGCGTGCCCCATGCCGTAGATCAGCCCCGAACGGTCGAACGCCCGCCTGTTCAGCAGCCGGTGCAGGTAATCCGCAACCTCGTCTTCGTCTTCCCAGTCCTCTACCTCGCGCTTCATATCCTCGAACATCCGCATGACCTTGATGTTGGCCCCGCCGTGCTTCGGTCCCTTCAGAGAGCCGAGGGCCGCCGCGATGACGGAATAAGCGTCGGTGCCCGAGGAAGCGACCACATGCGTCGTAAAGCTGGAATTGTTTCCGCCGCCGTGCTCCGCGTGCAGGACCAGCGCAAGGTCGAGGATGCGCGCTTCCAGCGGGGTGTAGCGGTTGTCGATGCGCAGCATGTGCAGGATGTTTTCCGCAGTGGACAGCTCCGGCCGGGGCGCGTGGATGAAGAAGCTGTTGTACGGGTTTTGATTGTGCGTGTACGCCTGGTAGCCGTACACCGCCAGCTGCGGAAACAGCGCGATCATTTCCAGACACTGGCGCAGGACATTCGGGAGCGAGTTGTCGTTTGCCTTCTCATCGTAGGCATAGAGCGTCAGCACGCTGCGCGCCAGCGTGTTCATCATGTCGAAGCTCGGCGCCTTCATGATGATGTCGCGCACAAAATTCGTCGGAAGCGTGCGGTAACGGAACAAAAGGGATTTGAATTCCGCAAGGTGCTCCGGCGAAGGAAGGTCGCCGAACAGCAGGAGATAAACCGTTTCTTCGAAACCGAACCGGTTCTCCGAAATGAAACCGCGCACGATGTCTTCAATGTCGATCCCGCGGTAGTAGAGCTTCCCTTCGCAGGGAACCGTTTTCCCGTTTACGGTTTTTGACGAGACGATCTCCGAAATTTCGGTCAGGCCGGTTAAAACGCCTTTTCCGTTGATGTCCCGGAGCCCGCGCTTCACGTCGTATTTTTTGTAGAGCTGCGTGTCGATCGAGCTGTGTTTCCGGCAGAGTTCCGTGAGCCCCAGAATCTGCGGCGATACTTCAAACAGATCGCTCCTTGCGTTCTTGACCAAGCAGAATCACCTCTTCCTTTTTTTCTTGACTGCCGGCGTTCGTTCCCGGCCTTACGAGAAAGCCGTGATAATTTCATAATTATACCGTCGGGCGAAAAAGCTGTCAAGCCCGCCCTGTCGAATTTGCGGCCCGTCCGGAGGGCCGGATGTTTCTCCTGAGAGGAAACGCCAGAATGACCACGACCGGGAGCGCCAGGGCAAATGCGAACATGTAACGGAATTCGCAGTAGGTCGGCGTCGCCGCCATCAGGGTACCCCACAGAACAAGCAGCGGCAGGTAAGCCGCAAGAAATTTCGCCTTTTTCCGGATGATCAGGAGACAAGCGGAAAATACCGCGGCCCAAAAAAGGACGCCGATATTGACGATCCCGGAAAGAAGCGGAATCTTCTTTTGAAGACAGTCAAAAGCGTTTTGGATGCTGCTCCGGTTCCCTGCCAGGCTTCCCAGGTTGGACATGGAAAGGCCGTTTTCCCGCATCCCGGGGTCGTCCGCGATACCGTAGTGCAGCACCCAGTTCGTCGTTCCGACATGCCAGAAACCGAAGGTTTGCAGGACATATGCCTCGGCATAGCTCTTAAAATTCGGAATCATCATACCGCCCCAGACCTTTAGAAATCCAAATTTGTTCTTATTCAGAAAGTCGTCGTTGAAAGCGGGGTCGAATTTAATTGGATCCGAAATCGTGGGAAGATAATCTTTTTTGATTTCATCCAGCGGCAAAAGCCGGTTTAAAAATTTCTTCTGTTCTTCGGTGATCTTTCCCTGCGTGGCGACGGTACGGCCGATTTGCTGAAGCGGAATCCCGACCGATTCCGCGAACGGGCTCCGGGCCACGCCGCAGACGCGGTAAACAGGGCCCTGAATCACCGGTACAATCACCAGAATGGCGAGAAACGACGGTACCAATCGTTTCCACTGTTTTCGGTACAGGAACGCCAATACCGCCAGCGTGACAAAAATGATGTAATAGCCGTTGTTGCGCAGAAATGCGATTAAAAGGTTCAGGATCAGAAACCAGACGAACGAACGCGTGTTTTTCAGCCATTCTCCCCTGCTTTTGATAATGTCGAACAGATTCAGAACATACAGGAGCATGAGGGCGCCGAACGGAACGTCTTTCCACATGGTCACCGCGTACATGGGAAAGACCGGGTCAAAGATAAAATATGCCATCGCCGCGGCGGAAATCCAGAGGGGAAATCCCTTTCGGGTCAGCCAGCAGGGGAGATACCCGACCATAACGGCCATTGCAGCCGCCTGGAACGCAAGAAACAGCGCCGCGCCGAAATTCAGGCTTTTTCCGATCGAGAGCGCGAAAAACAGGAACGGCCGGATCAGCAGAATATAGAATACGGGCTGCCAGTTTGAAAGACCGGACCGACCGGCCGCCTGGGTAATGCAGACCAGCGAGTCCGGAGAGATGTTGCCTGGGTAATAGACGAACAGGCACGGAATCCAGCTTAGGAACAGAAATACGGAACAGGCGGCCCATACCGTCCCCGGAGAAAAACGGTTTTTTCCCGCCAGCCGGATCGGGTGCCGGAGGACCCAATCCGCAGCCCAGGCGGAAATGAAGAAAAAAGCAGCCGTTAAGGCGGCCAGATAGACGAAGTCTGAGCGGAATACGCGAAAGCCCGTTTTCTGAATGGCATCCGCTTTTCCGCCGATGAGGAAAGAAACCGACAACAGAAAGGAAAAAACGGCGCAGCCCAACAACAGACGCCGATTCTTTATTTTGGCCGTCCGTTTCATGACAAAGCCAAGGCATACTGCCGCAAATAGCAGAAGGTAAGCCGGAAAGTTAAAATACTGAAACAGCGCCCAGACAAGCACAAGGTCCAAAAGAATTCCGGCCGCGGCGTGGTTCCGTTTCCTATCTTTCTTTTCCATGGCGGTTCACCTCAAGATAAAGATTCATCAGAAGTTCCGTGGCTTGACTGCGCTGCTTGACGATTACGCTGAGAATTACGCCGGAGAAAAAGGACAGCAGCGAGCAGATGCCCAAGGACGTTCCTACAATCAGCGTGGGGAAGCGGGGCACAAGTCCGGTCGTAAAATACTCCCGCAGCACGGGAACCATGCAGAGAATGGCCGCGAGCAGAAACAGCAGCGCCAGAATCCCGAAAAAGGCGAAGGGCCTGTATTCCTGAAACAGACGTAAGATGGTGCGCAGGACTTTCAGACCGTCGGAGCAGGTGTTCAGCTTCGAGACGCTTCCGCTTGGCCGGTCGCGGTATGCGACCGGAATTTCGCGGATTACGAAATTCCGCTCTACGGCAAAAATAGTCATTTCCGTTTCAATTTCAAAACCGTGGGAAAGAATCGGGAAATTTTTCACAAAATCCGGGCTGAAAGCCCGGTAACCCGTCATAATATCCCTTACATTCGTGCCGAAAATACGGTTGATAAGACCGCGCACCATCCTGTTGCCGAGATTATGGAACGGGCGTTTGTTTTCCTGAAAATAGGTGGAAGAGAGCCTGTCCCCATTTACCATATCGGCCTTTTTCTCCAGAATCATGCGAACCAGCTCCGGAGCGTTTTCCGCGGGATAGGTATCGTCTCCGTCTGTCATCAGGTAACAGTCGGCGTTTACTTCACGGAACATGCTCCGGATCACGTTTCCTTTGCCCTGCCGGTATTCATGCCGTACGACGGCTCCCGCCTTTTCCGCCAGTTCCCCGGTTTTGTCGGTGGAATTGTTGTCAAAGACGTAGATGTCCGCGTTCGGAAGCGCGGCCCGGTAATCGCGCACGACTTTGCCGATCGTTTCCGCTTCATTGAAACACGGAATTAAGACTGCAATGGTGCTCATTGGCTTTTCCCCAATCTTTTTTCTTATTAAAATTCCTCAAAAATAAAATACCTCCAAAATTATACCATATTCCGATTCACCGGACAATCGGCAAAATATGCGCGGCCGTTCCGCACCCCGCGCCTTCCGCCTTGTTATTTTCGGCGGGGGATGCTATAATGACCTTAATTTCGTTTTGGGCCGGTAGGGAATAACCCGAATCGTTCGGGGCCGTGGGAGGGGAATGGCGTGAAAATTCAGGAATCCGGGGAAAATTACCTGGAAACGATCCTGCTCTTGAATCGGAAAAACGGCTTCGTCCGCTCCATCGATGTGGCCAACGAGCTCGGCTTTACCAAAGCGAGCGTAAGCCGCGCTACGGGCATCCTGAAAGAAGCGGGCTACCTTGTCATGGAGCCGGACGGCAACCTCGTTCTGACGGACGCCGGGCGCCGGCGCGCCGAGTCCGTTTATGAGCGCCATACGGTCATCGCCGATTTTTTGCAGATGACGCTGGGCGTCGACCGTTCCCTCGCCGTACAGGATTCCTGCCGGATCGAACATATCATCAGTGAGGAAAGTTTCAGCCGGATCCGGGAATACGTCAGACGGAGGAAAGAACGGCGGCCCGCTTGCGGCGGCCGGAAGCAGGAGGAAAAACCATGAGCCTTGTTACCATCCGGTGCCCGAACTGCGGGCGCGAATTGAACGTGCCGGAAGATTCCGGGAAGATTGTCTGTATGTACTGCGCCGAACCGATCGATGCGGGCGCGGTGCTGCGGGAAAAGGGCCGCGGGGACAGCGGTCTGAAATCCTTGATGGAGCAGGCCGAAGGGGCGCTTCTCCCGGAGCTGTTCACAACACGGCTGGACGCCGGCAATTTCACCGCTTCCAGCTATTCGGGCGAGTTTGAACGCTATCAGGCGCTGTTTCGGCCGGCGCTGGGAGCCTTTCAGCAGGCGGCGCTCGTCGATGCGGACGCCGCGGCCGACCGGTTCGCGGAGATACTGGTCCGGAATTTTTCAGAAGAAGCTTCCAGCAAAAAACAGCGGGACCTTTTCGGCTGCCGCTTTACCATCACGTCGCTGACGATTCCGGCGATCCTTGCGTTCGGGGGCGAATCCGCGGAGAAAGCGGCCGACTGTTTCCTGAAAAAATGGAAGGAACGGTTCCCGAAAGATTCTCTGGGGAAAGCGACGTACGACGATATTGCGAAAGGGTTTAAAAGAAAACTCTGCTATATCACCACCGCGGTGTGCGGCAGCCTGGGAAAAGGGGACGACTGTGCGGAGCTGAATGAGTTCCGGGCGTTCCGCGACCGCTGGCTGGCCGGAACGCCGGGAGGGAAGGAAAAAATTGCGGAGTATTACCTCTTTGCTCCGCTGATCGTGCGGAAAATCGACCGGTCCGGGCAGCCGCGCGAGGAGTACCGCCGGATCTGGAGCGAATACCTCGCCCCCTGCCTGCGGGAAATCCGCGCCGGGCGGCGGGGCGAGTGCGCGAGGGATTATGAACGGATGGTTCGGGCGCTGGAACGGAAATGGCTTTCATAACCGAAAAAAGGATGGGCGGAACGCTCATCCTTTTTTTTTCGTGCTGTTTCCCTTTTTCCTGGTCAGCAGACGGGCGAAGATCGAGGCGAGGACCTGCTGGAACGTGGTGCCGATCATCACCGGGAACATGACTTCGGCGGGGAAATAGGCCGCGGCGATCACGGCTCCGGCGCTGATGTTCCGCATGCCGCTGCCGAACGTCATGGAAGAGGTGATGTCGGCGGGCTGCTTCAGGACGGCACCCGCAAACCAGCCGGCGGCATAGCCGAAAACGGCGAGCGAGAAGATGACGGCGGTGACGCCGAACAGCAGCGGCGTCATATGGCGGATGAACGGGGCGATGCGGGTGGAGTTGATGGTGATGATGAGGATGAGGGCGATTTTCCCGTACGGGGCCAGAACCGGCGCCAGCTTTTTGCCGGCCCGGCCTTTTGTGAACTGGTTCAGCAGCATGGTGGCAAGGGCCGGCACGGCAATCATCCAGATCAGGTCGCGCATCATGCCCCAGACGTCGACGGAAACGTTGGCGCCGACCAGCAGGCGCAGGCTGAACGGAACCATAAACGGCGCCGCGAGCGTGTCCACCAGCACGATGGTGAGGGTCAGCGAAGAGTTCCCGCCCGCAATCGAGCTCCAGAGAAGGCTCGCCACGGCGCTGGGAACCACAAACTCCAGAACCGTTCCCGCGATGAAGTAAGGCGTTCCGGAAAAGAACAGCTTGCCGAGCCCCAGAGCCAGCAGCGGGACCGCAAGATGGACAATGAGCAGGGAAACGACCAGGGGAAGCGGGCGCTTCGCAATATTCAGAAGCTGACGGAAGCTGGAATCCAGGGTCCCGGTAAACGTCATGAAAGCAAAGAGGGACGGAACCAGGAAAGTCAGCTTCCCGATGGATTCGGCAAACGTGATGCCGAAGCACAGGCAGACCAAAATAATAACCGGCATCCATTTTCCGGCGAATTTGTTGAAGGAATTCATAAAACGCATGCTTGCAGTCTCCCGGACTCTGCCGGCCGTTCCGAAGCGGTTTCAACCGACGGCCGCCTACGGCGGAAAAACAGAGCCTAAATTTCGTCCTTTTTATTTTACACGGTTTTGCGCCGGAAGGCAATGCTGGCGCGGAATCCATGCGCGGAAAAGGCGCACGGCAAGCTGCCGTGCGCCCCGTTTTGCCCGATTTGCATAATCAGTCCGGAATGATCTGCGAAAGCGGCAGGATCCGGATTCCTTCCGCCGTCAGCGCGGCCCGGATTTTCCGGACAAATTCCAGCGCTTTGGCATTGTCGCCGTGCACGCAGACGGAATCCGCCCGGATGGGGATGTCTTTCCCCGTGACGGACATGACCTTGCCCTCTTTTATCATGCGGACGACGCGCCGGATCGCCTCGCCCTCGTCGGTGATCATGGCGCCCGGTTTCGTGCGGGCGACGAGGGAGCCGTCCTCTTCGTAGGCGCGGTCGGCGAAGACCTCGCTCGCCGCGCGCAGGCCGGTGTCCTTCGCCGCTTTCAGCATCTGGCTGCCGGAAAGCGCCAGAAGGATCAGGCGGCCGTCCACTTCCAGAATCCCTTCGCAGATTGCTTTTGCCAGCGCGTAATCCTTGCCGGCCATATTGTACAGCGCTCCGTGCGGCTTGACGTGGACCAGCGGAACCCCCGCCGCCCTGCAGAACGCCGAAAGCGCTCCGATCTGGTATTGGACATAAGCCTTCGCTTCCTGAGGCTTCACGTCCATTTTTCTGCGCCCGAAGCCCATCAGGTCGGGGAAGCCGGGGTGCGCGCCGATGCCGACGCCGTATTTTTTGGCGAGGTTCACCGTTTCACTCATCACCACGGGGTCGGAAGCGTGGAAGCCGCACGCGACGTTTGCCGAAGAAATGCCGGGGATCACTTCGCCGTCCATGCCGATTGTGTAATGGCCGAAGCTTTCGCCGAGGTCGCAGTTCAGGTCGATTTGATTCATGGGAAAACGTCCCCCTCAGTATTTCAAACAGATATTTTTCACGTCCGTCAGGAACATATGGCCGGGCGCGTGGGTGATGGCGATCGGCGGCTTTCCGTTCATGATGACCGACTGCGGCGTGACGCCGCAGGGCCAGAACACCGGCACCTCACCGGGGCGGATGGTGACCGCGTCGCCGAAATCCGGGCGGGAGAGGTCGGAAATGCCGATTTCCTCCGGCGAGCCGATATGCACCGGCGCCCCGTGGACACGCGGCATGCCACCGGTGATCAGCGTGGCGCGGACGATCTGGCCGGGAGGAAGAGGCCGCATGCTGACGACCATTTTTCCGCGGAAAATTCCGGCCGGCTCGCAGTCGATGTTGGTGTAGTACATCGGGACGTTGCGGTGCTCTTCGATCTGCCGGACCGGGACGCCGGCTTCCAGCAGGTCCGCCTCGAAGGAGAAGCTGCATCCGATGAGGAACGCCACGAAGTCGTCCCGCCACAGCTTTTCCACGCTGGTGTATTCGCCCGTCAGCTTTCCGTGCTCGTAGACGCGGTATTTCGGGATGTCCGTCGCCAGGTCGGCATTCTTTGCAAGCCAGCGCAGGGAGCGGCTCCCCGCGTCGGTGACTTCCAGAAGCGGGCAGCTCCTCGGGTTCCGCTGGCAGAACAGCAGAAAGTCGTAGGCGAGGTCTTTCGGCAGGACGGCGAGGTTCGCCTGCGCGTACCCGGCGCACATGCCGGAGGTCTGCTGCGTGATTTTTCCTTCGCGGATCAGCTTCCTGGCTTCCGCGGGTTTCATGGCAGAATAGTCCATTTGATTCGCCTTCTATAAAAATTTATCCTGGAGCTTCAGCATTTTCCGGAACTCCCTGCGGCGGGCGGCCTGCGCCTTCCGCATGGAGATTTTCTCGAAATGGATTTTGTCGCCCGCTTTTCTCTGGACGAACAGCGGAAGGTCGGTGGAGAGGACCGTGGCGATTTTGGCGTATCCGCCGGTCGTCTGGCGGTCGCTGAGCATGAGGATCGGCTTGCCGCCGGACGGAATCTGCACCGCGCCGAACGGGATGCCGTCCGAGATGATGTCCGCCTTGGTCCGGTACTCCACCTTCGGGCCGTCCAGCGCGCACCCCATGCGGTCGGAGCGGTTCGTGACCGTGTAGGTGCTTTCCAGAAACGTCCGGAGCCCGGCTTCCGTAAAACAGTCGTCCTGCGGGCCTAAAACAACGCGCAGGGTGGCTTCCTTTTCCTTCGGCTCCCGATAATCGAGAAATCTCCGGCCCAGATCCGGCAGGTAGGCCGCGGGGGCGGAAAAGCCGATTTCGTCTCCCGCTTTCAGTTTCCGGCCTTCGAAGCCGCCGATCCCGCATTTCAGGTTGGTCGATTTGCTCCCCATGACGACGGGGACGTTCAGCCCGCCGGCGAAGGCGGCGTAGCACCGGCATCCGCTCTGCGCCGCGCCGAACGAGAGCGTGTCGCCCGCCTTGACCGGAAAAGCCGCGCACAGGGGAACCGACGCGCCGTTGAGCACCGGAGCAAAATTGCCCCCCGTAACGGCCACGACATTCGGAACGGTGAATTCCATTTCCGCGCCCGTGAGGGTCATTTCCAGCCCGGCTTCCCCCGCCGCGTTCCCCACGAGCAGGTTGGCGACGGACAGCGCCCGGCGGTCCATCGCGCCGGAAGGGGAGACCCCGAATTTCTGGAAGCCGGTGCGGCCGAGGTCCTGGATGGTGGTCAGCAGGCCCGGCCGGATGATTCGGATTGCCATCGTCACCGGCCCCCTTCCGAAATCCTGCATTGGTATTCGCCGCGTTCGGCGAGCTTTTGGATTGCCTGGAATTCCGGTTCCGGAATCGGGCGGAACCGGATGAAATCGCCCGCATGGTAAAGGATTGGCCCCGCGCGCTGCGGGTCGTACGGCTTCACCGGTGTCATGCCGATCAGCCGCCAGCCGCCGGGCGACGCCATGGGGTAGACGCCCGTCTGTTCGCCGCCGATCGCTACGGAGCCCGCGGGAATGGCCTGCCGGGGCGTCGCAAGGCGCGGCACCGCAAGGCGTTTGTCCATCCCGCCAAGGTACGCAAACCCCGGCAGGAACCCAAGCATATAGATGCGGTAATCCCGCGAAGCGTGCAGCCGGACGACCTCGTCCTCCGACAGCCCGGTCAGTCTGGCGACGTCGGCGAGGTCCTCACCGTATTTCCCGCCGTAGCAGACGGGGATTTCCACCACCCGCTTCGGGCCGGCCGCCGACGCGTCCAGCTTCCGCGCAAGCCCGCGCAGCCTGCGGGACAGCACCCCGAAAGAGATGACGTAAGGGTCGTAGCAGACGAGCAGGGAGCGGTAGGTGGGGACGGTTTCCGTCACCCCGGGAATTTCCGCTGCGCGGACGGCGGCATCCATCGCCATGACCCTGCCGTTAATTTCCTCGCTGATCGCATTGCCGAACTCCGCCGAAAGGGCGCAGTCTCCCGCCGCAAGAATTCTCATTCCGGACACGAAGCCACCCCCGTTTATTGGAAAAATCCGAGCTGCAACACCTTCCGGAACCATGTCCGCCCGGGGACGAAATGCTCGTAGTCCAGCGCATACCCGACGCACCGGCGCATCAAGCCGACGATACGGGCGTTCATGTCCGCGCTGAAGCCGTCCACGGCGGGCTCCAGCCAGCCGTCCATGTTCACCATGCCGCTGCGCGACGCCGTGCGGATTGCCTCTTTTTCGAGCTCCTCGTCCTGCAAAATCGAAAGGTCTTTTTTCAGGAAAGCGAGCGCGGCGATCATGCCGTAGCAGCCCCAGTTGGAAACGGTGGCCGTCAGCACGATGTCCGCTTTCGTCTGCACGGCAAGGCCGCCTCCGCACCCGCAGGAGCAGGCGCCCGGCGCGGCGTAGGGGACGTAGCGGTTCAGCTGTTCTTCCAGCGTGCCGAGGCCGAGCTCGTTCCCGAGGTCCCCGATGGAGATGGTGGGGACGCCCCGGTCCTGCGCCTTTTCAAACAGGACGTCGGTCTTCGCCTCGAACCGGGTTGTCGCCCGGCCGACGGCGTTGTGGTAAACGCCCTTGGCGTTCGCTCCGGCGCATTCCGTGCTCACAAGGATGGCCGGAAGGCCGTGCGAGAGGATTTCGTCCGCCTGCGCGGGCGCCTTTTCCGCGTCTTTTGTAAAAGGGACCGCGGCCATCGAGATGGGAAACCGTTTCATTTCCTCGATGCTGTCGTACAGGTGAAGGCCGACGATGCCCGCCATGCCGCGCACGGCGGGAATGTTTTCTTCGGCGCAGATGACGACCGGTTTTGCGCCGGAGGCCTTCACAAGCGCCCGCGCCAGGAGCATCGCGCTGACGATTCCGTCCGTTTCCGCGCAGCGGGAGGGAATCAGGACAAACCCCGTCAGGATGTAGACGAGGCCGCCTTCCCGGATGGTTTCCGCCAGCTTTTTCGCCGCGTGCAGCGAGACCGGTTCCCCGGCCAGTTTTCGGGATGCGTCGTAGAGGATGCGGCAGACGCCGTAGCCGCGGGGGTCGAGATTCATCAGGTCGTCGAGATTCTGCCCGACGCTGTATTCTGCCAAATGCTGTTGATCCATGGTTTCGTCACCGTTTTTCCGATGTAAATTTTAGAATCATTCTGCGTAGTCGGCAAATTTCACTTTGGTATAGTCTTCAAATTCCTTAACCACGGCATCCTGGAGCCTTTTCAGGAGCTTCGGCGCCTTCCCGCCGACCGGTTTGCCGTCGATCTCCGTCACGGCGTTGCAGAGCGTGCCGGAGCTGTGGATGACGACCTCGTCGGCGTCCATCAGTTCGTCCACCGTGAAGGCGGTTTCATCCACCGGGATGCCGTTCGCCTTTGCGAGCGCGACCAGGTGCTTCCGGGCAGTGCCGGGAAGGATCAGGTTGCTCAGCGGGGCGGTGCGGAACGCGCCGTCTTTCAGGATGGAGATGTTGCTGTGCGCGCATTCGGTTACGACAAAGCCGCGGTGGAACACCGCTTCGTCGCACCCGGCTTCCTTCGCTTTCTGCGCCGCCATGACGCTGGGAATCAGGTTCAGCGTCTTGATGTCGCAGTGGTAGAACCGCGTGTCTTCCTCGGTGATGAGCTTGAACTTGCGGCCGATCGCGCGCAGCGGGGACGGGCTGACGGTGATGAGAAGATTGGGGTCCCCTTCCGGGAAAACATGGTTGCGCATCCCCGTGCCGCGGGTCGTCTGCCAGTAAACGAACAGGCTTTTGCCGTCGTCGACCCTGTCGACGCATTCCTGCAGCGTTTCCGCGAGCTTTTCGCGCGGCATTCTGAAAGGAATCCGCAGTTTCCGGAAGCTGTTGTAAAAACGGTCGAGGTGGTCGTCTATTTTATAAATGACGTGGTTCACGGCATAGGTCGCGTCGTAAACGCCGTCCCCGAAATAGGTGGAGCGGTCGTTCATCGGAATCGTCATTTCTTCCACCGGGCCGGTCTTTCCATTGTAGTAGCCGAGGTTTTTCATAATTCGCATCCAGCTTTCTTTCTTGAATGATCGAGAATCGGCCCCGGGAGGGAAAGCCCCGCAGGCGTTTTCTTTTAAAACAAAAAAGTCATTTAACCTCCGTTAAATGACTCCCTTGTCAGAATCCGCATCGATTTTCCGTTTCGATTTATTTTAATCCGCAAGGCCCGGTTTTGTCAACCGCTTTTCCGGGAAAGCCGGGACGACGAAAGCAAATAAGGTTTCGGGCGGATTCGCTTTCCTTATGCACGCTTTCCCGGCAGATTCCGAATAAAAATCAGATGGCTCAGAACTGGCACGCCAGCAGATGGAAAGGGAAACAGGAAAGCAAAAAAATAATGATGATGCACAAGATTTCGTGAACCGGGCCGTCCTTTGCCGGGACGCCCCGGTTTCTCACGTTGCCAGCGCCGCCAGGCTTTGAAAGTCGGGCCGTCCGGCCCCGTCCATCAGGTAGGCGGACTGGTCGGCGTCCTCGGCGCGGTTCCGGTTGAGGCTTTCGATGATGCCGCCCGCCGGCTGGATTCCCACGCCGTGCCCGTAGTAGAGCCGGTTGCCGAGGTCGATCACGTTTTCTCCCTGCCATTGCGGGACAAGGGGGTCGACGTCCGGATTCATGAAGTACCGCCGGTCGCCGGGGAAATAGTCGGGGTGCTTTTCGATCATGCCGACACCGCGCAGGTACCGGTCGAGCCGGCGCCAGTTCATCAGGCTGATCCTCGGGAAGACCTCATTGAATTTCCGGTCGCCGTAAACGTTCAGCAGCGCGCCGTAAAAGACGATCATCATGGCGGTGGCGCACTCCGTCGCATAGCTGGATCCGTTCGTGAAAATGTCGCGGATCGCCTTCGCGGGCTCCGCGCCGTGCTTCAGGCGGAACCCGCCGTCCAGCGTCCGGGTCCAGTAGGCCGGGTTGCAGGCCGAGTCGCGGAAAACGGCGAAGCGCAGTCCGCTCCGTGCGAGCTCGTTGGAAGCCGCGACGGTTTCCTTGCGGAGCCGGAGCTTGAACCGAAGTTCTTCCAGAGAAGAATAAGAATATTTTTCCGTGCTCCGCGCCATGACGGACAAAATCCCGGCTTCCAGACTCCCGGAAGGGTAGCTCCCGACGTCGCCGGGCTGCACGTTTTTTCCCGCCACCGTAATCATATATGTCCCTCCCCGCCGTGATGCGCCGTCTCGATCTGCCTTTGGAGCGGGTAGCGAATCCACCGGTTCCAGTAGGCGGGGTCCTTGGCGCGCATTTTTTGGGAAAACTGCGCGAGAAATTCCTTTTCTTCATCCGGGGCGTTTGCAAAACAGGTCAGGCAGTTCTGCTCGAATTCCGTCAGCGGAGTGGCGGGCCGGCGGGTTCCATGCGAGATCTTTCGGTACAGGTATTTCGCGCCGAGGTCCACCGAACACGCGTTGGGCGTGCTGCTTTCGTTGAAATTCTCACCGGTGAAGTACAGGTACGGGCTGTTTTCCTCCAGCCAGTGCAGGTAGGAGCCGTACAATTTCCGCCTGGCTTTCGGCGTGTTGGACTGCGGCTTGAGGTGCAGCAGGGTCTGCGCCAGCTCCGCCTCGTTTTCGTTGGGGGATTTCAGGTGTTCCGCGGCCAGTTCCAGCCCTTTCGGGTCGCGGGACTGGTAGAGCGCCCAGACGAGGTCGTGCAGGTAGGCCCCTTTTTTGCCGCGCCGGAAGATCATCCGCACGAGTTTGGGCAGAATATCGGCGTCGTGGTATTTCTTCTCCAGGATTCCGGCGGCGATGTCCAGAAGATGGTCGAAATCTTCCCCCAGCCCGTCGTCGTCGGCTCCCGTCGTGAAAATCCACCGCAGCGCCTCGTGGGTGCTCTCGTTGTAGGCCGGCCGCAGAAAATCGCCGTTCGCCTTTTTGCTGTTCTGAATGATGCCGCACAGGTTTGCGGCGGTCCGGTCGCGCACGCTCAGGTTTTCATCCGGAATTTTTTCCCGTACGAGCGGGAGAAGGATGAAAAAGGTTGCGAAGGAAAGCTCCGGGTCGTTAATCAGTTCCAGGGAAGCCGGCTCCGGGAGGAATTTGAAATATTCCCTGCACGGGGAATTTCCCTGCCGTTTGCGGATGGAATCCAGCCGGTTCCCGCCTGCCCGACGGTCGATCATTTCGATTCGCCTCGTTTTTTGTTTTAGTTCATAGTATGAAAAACGGGCGATTTGTTTCATGCCGGTAGCAGGGCGAAAGAGGATAAAAAAACAGGCGCCCGAAGGCGCCTGCCGATGAACCGGGAACGGTGCGGCTATTCCTTGCCCGCGTTGATGAAGTCCGCGCCCCCCTGGTACGGGAGAAAAAGGATGCCGCTGACCCCCTTGGCGAGGGCGTAATAGCTTTTTTCGTAGTAAAGCGGGTAAAAGACGGCCTGCTCGTTCAGGCGCTTTTCCGCCGCCGCGTAGGCGGCCGCGGCTTCCCGTCCGCTTTTCGTCTGCGCGGAAGCCACGAGCGCGTCGTAGGCCGGGTCCTTCAGTCGGGCGGGGTTGCCGCCCGCGCCGCTCGTGAACTGGGAGAGAACGGCGAGCGGCCCGTCGCCGGAAGGCTTTACGGAGAAAACCGCGATGTCGTAGCTGCCGGCCTGCACGCTTTTTTGCAGATCGCCGCTGTCCATCGGTTCCATGTTGAAGTAATTGTTGAACTGCCTGTTCCAGGAAGCGATCATCTCCGTCACCATCAGCCGGACGTTGGCGTCGCCGGGGCAGAGGACGGTCACCGATTCCATTTTTTCCAGGCCGAGTTCCCGCAGGCCGGCGGCGAGGGATTCCCCGGCGCCGGCGCTTTGTTTCAGGTAGAACGGGCCGCCGGCGAGGGAACGGTAGTTCTGTCCGGCCAGCGTCGTCCCGGGCAGAAGAATGTTCTCCGCCGCGGACGAGCCTTTCGGCAGGTGGACGAGAACGGCGGAACGGCGAAATGCCTGGACAAACGCGCGCCGGATGTTCACGTTTTTAAAGATCCGGGACTGTGTGTTGAAGCAAAGGCCCCAGGTGGTGTCCTCGAACGAAGACAGCGTGCACCCGATGGCTTTTGCGGAATCGATTTGGGACGGCGAGATCGGCGTCGCGTCGACGGACTGGTTTTTCAGGGCGGAAATAGGGTCGGAAGGCGTTTCCGTTTCTCCGACGATGCTGAAATCCAGTGCGGCCGGAAGCGGCTTGCTGTTGCCGGCGTAAGTGTCCGAGCGGACAAGGTTCAGGGACTGCCCATGCGTCCAGCCATAGGCGCCGTCGATGCGGAACGGGCCGTTTCCGAGCAGATATTTGCTTTCGAGGCCGTACCGGCCGGCCGTCTGCCGGAAAAATTTTTCGTTGCACGGCATAAAAACGGCCGCTGCCGTCTGCTTCGGAAAGTCCGGGGAAGAATCGTCCAGATCCACCACCAGGGTCCGGGAATCCTTTGCGGAAACCCCGAGCCGGTCGGCCGGGAGCTGCCCGGCGCGGATTTTCCGCGCGTTCCGGATGGAGTACATCTGCGCGCAGGTGGAAGAGCCGGTTTTCGGGTCGAGAGCCCGCCGGAAAGCGAAGACGAAGTCCTGCGCCGTCACCGCGCCGTAATCAGCCTTGGTGCCAGCGGGCTTTGCCCACTTGGCGCCGGCGCGCAGATGGAACGTGAATTCGGTGGAATCCGCGTTGTGCTCCCAGGATTCCGCCGCGCCGGGGACCGCGTTTCCCTTCGCGTCCACGCGGGCCAAGCCCTCATACAGAGCCCGGATCGCGGTGAGGGAGGAGACGTCGGACGCAATCTGGGGGTCGAGCGTCGCCGGCTCTGTGCCCAGACTGTAGTGGATCGTCTGATCCGCGTTTTTTGCCCTGTGTCCGCCGCATGCGGGCAACAGGAACAGCACGGCCAGAGCAAGGAAAAACGCCGCGGCCCGTTTTATCGTCAAAGGAATCCCCCTCCCCGCTGTATCCTGCACATCCTCTGTTTCCAATAGTTTAACATCTTTCCGCCCCCATTTCAACGAATCTGACAGGATTGTCATGTTTCGGGAAGGCCGGAAACCCGCCGTTTCCGCGCCCCGGAGCCATCCGGCCCGGACGGACGAAACAGGCCGCTCCCAAAACGGAAGCGGCCTGCTGCATTTTTGTCCCGCGGCTGCGGAACCTCACTCGATGATGCTCTTTCCGGTCATTTCCGGCGGCTGGGGCAAGCCGAGGATTTTCAGCATGGTGGGAGCAATGTCGGCCAGCTTGCCGCCCTCGCGCAGCTTGCACGGGTAGCCCACGACGCAGAACGGCACCGGGTTGGTGGTGTGGGCGGTAAACGGAGTGCCGTCTTTCGCGAGCATCTGCTCGGCGTTGCCGTGGTCCGCCGTAATGAGTGCGACGCCGTCGTGCTTCCGGATGGCGCCGACCACTTTCCCGACGCATTCGTCCACGGCTTCCACGGCGGCTTTCGCGGCGTCGAACACGCCGGTGTGGCCGACCATGTCGCAGTTGGCAAAATTCAGGATAATCACGTCGTACTTTCCGCTTTCAATGCGCTTGAGCAGTTCGTCGGTGACGAGGTAGGCGCTCATCTCCGGCTGAAGGTCATAAGTCGCAACTTTCGGGGAATGGATCAGCGCGCGGTCCTCGCCGGGGTACACGGTTTCCACCCCGCCGCTGAAGAAGAACGTGACGTGCGCGTATTTTTCCGTTTCGGCGATCCGGAGTTGTTTCAGGTCCTTGCGGGAGATGTACTCGGCAAAGGTGTTTTTCAGCCTCTCCGGGCGGAACGCGACATCCACGTTCGGCATGGTCGCGTCATACTGCGTCATGCACACATAGTGTACCGGGAAAAAGCCCTTTTTGCGCGGGAAGCCCTTGAAATCCGGGTCGACGAAGGTCCGCGTGATTTCACGCGCGCGGTCGGGGCGGAAGTTGTAGAAGATCACGGAGTCGCCGGGCTGGATTTCCGCTCCCTGCTCGCAGACCGCTGGGACGACGAATTCGTCGGTCACTCCGTTCTGGTAAGAGTTTTCCACCGCCTGGACCGGGCCGGAAGCCTGCACGCCTTCCCTGTACACCATGGCGGCGTACGCCTTTTCCACGCGCTCCCAGCGGTTGTCGCGGTCCATGGCATAGTAGCGGCCCATCACCGTCGCAATCCGGCCGACGCCGATTTCCTGCATCTTCGCCATGCAGTCGGCCACATAGTCCTTGCCGGAAGACGGCGGGACGTCGCGGCCGTCCAGAAATGCGTGGACGTAGACTCTTTTGCAGCCGCGCTGTTTCGCAAGCTTTAAGAGCGCGTACAGGTGCGAGTTGTGACTGTGGACGCCGCCGTCGGAGAGAAGGCCGAGAATGTGGAGGGCCTTCCCGCTGGAAGCGGCCTGGTCCACCGCACCGACGAGGGCCGGGTTCCGGAAGAAATCCCCTTCCGCGATGGATTTTGTAATGCGGGTCAGCTCCTGGTAGACGACACGGCCCGCGCCGATGTTGGTGTGGCCCACTTCGGAGTTGCCCATCTGGCCGTCCGGCAGACCGACGCTCAAGCCGGACGCGCCGATCTGCGTGAGCGGGTTTTCAGCGAACAGACGGTCGAGGTTGGGCTTTTTCGCCGCCTTGATGGCGTTGCCGTAGTCCGGGCCGATCCCGAAACCGTCCATAATAATTAAAATCAGTGGCTTTTTCATTGCGCTGCTCCTTTTGGCTCTCGATTATTTGCTGGCCGCTTTTACGATTTCGGCAAAGTCGGCCGGCTTGAGGGATGCCCCGCCGATCAGGCCGCCGTCGACGTCGGGCTGCGCGAGAAGGTCCGCGGCGTTTTTCGCATTCATGGAACCGCCGTACTGCACGGTGAAGGCATCGGCCGCGTCCTTGCCGTAAAGCCCCGCGACGACGGAACGGATGATGCCGCAGACTTCGCCCGCCTGCTGCGCGGTCGCGGTTTTGCCGGTGCCGATTGCCCAGATGGGTTCGTAGGCGATGATGATCCGCTTCAGCTCCTCTTTGGAAACCCCGCCGAGGGCGATTTTTGTCTGCATGGCGACCAGCTCGCCGGTCACGCCCTGTTCCCGCTGCGCGAGCGATTCGCCGACGCACAGGATGACGTTCAGCCCGGCGTCCAGAGCCGCGCGGATACGCTTGTTGACGGTCTCGTCCGTTTCACCGAAGTAGGTCCGGCGCTCGCTGTGGCCGATGATGACGTACTGGACGCCCATCGAAGTGAGCATCGGGGCGGAAACTTCGCCGGTGAACGCGCCGGAGTTCGCCCAGTGGCAGTTTTCGGCGCCGACGCCGATGCTGGTTCCCTTGGCGGCTTCCAGAACCGCGGCGAGGTCGACATAGGGGACGCAGACGACGACGCCGCACCCCGCGCCTTTGACCAGGGGCTTGATCCCCTCGATGAGTTCTTTTGCTTCGTCGGGCGTCTTGTTCATTTTCCAGTTTCCGGCGATCACGGCTTTTCTCAGTTCCTTGTTCATATGTTTTTCCCCTTTCATGCAGTTCCTTTTAAAATCGACTAAAATCGACGGGGGCGAATCGCGATCCGCCCCCGTCCTTCGAAGTTCCTTATTTGTCGTTCAGGCAGGCAATTCCCGGAAGGACTTTTCCCTCGAGGAACTCGAGGGAGGCGCCGCCGCCGGTGGAAATGTGGGTCATCTTGTCCGCGAAGCCGAGTTTTTCAATTGCCGCGGCCGAGTCGCCGCCGCCGATGATGGAGATCGCGCCGCTGTCGGCGACCGCCTGCGCCACGGCAATGGTTCCGTTCGCGAAGTGCTCCCATTCGCTGACGCCCATCGGGCCGTTCCAGACGACCGTTCCGGCGCCCTGGATGGCGCCTGCGAACAGCGCGCAGGACTTCGCGCCGATGTCGAGGCCCATCCAGCCGTCCGGAATCGTGTCGGAGTCGACGCGCCGGAAATCGGTGTCCTCTTTATATTCCTTGCCGATCACGTTGTCGACCGGGATCAGGAACCTGATGCCCTTTTTCTTCGCTTTTTCCATAATGTCCTTCGCAAGGCCGACCTTGTCGTCTTCGCAGATGGAAGAGCCGATGGAGTGGCCCAGGGCTTTCATAAACGTGTAGGCCATGCCGCCGCCGATGATCAGTGTGTCGACCTTGTCGAGCAGATTGGTGATGACGCCGATCTTGTCGGAGACCTTTGCGCCGCCGAGGATGGCGACGAACGGGCGCTTCGGGTTTGCGAGGGCGTTGCCCATCACGGTGATTTCCTTCTGGATCAGGTACCCGCACACGGCCGGAAGGTAATCGGCGACGCCGGCCGTGGAAGCATGCGCGCGGTGCGCGGTTCCAAAGGCGTCGTTCACGTAGATTTCAGCGAGGGAAGCGAGCTCTTTCGCGAAAGCCGGATCGTTCTTTTCTTCGCCTTTCTCGAAACGGACGTTCTCCAGCAGCTCGACTTCACCGTTTTTCAAAGAAGCGGCAGTGTTCTTTGCGCTTTCGCCGACCACGTCTTTTGCCATTTTGACTTCCTGCCCGAGCGCCTTGGAAAGATAGGCGGCTACCGGGGCGAGGGAATATTTCGGGTTAAATTCGCCCTTCGGGCGTCCGAGGTGGGAGCAGAGGATCACTTTTGCCTTGTGGCCGACCAGATACCGGATCGTTTTCAGCGCTTCGTTGATGCGCTTCGGGTCGGTGATATTTCCCTTGTCGTCGAACGGGACGTTGAAGTCGCACCGGACAAGGACTTTTTTCCCTCCCACGTCGATATCTTCCACGGTCTTTTTGTTCAGATAATTCATATAGCCGCTCCTTTGAATTGTGTTTTCTTTTGATTGTTTACTTTATAACAAACTAAATTATACAACGCTTTTCCCGCTTTTTCAAGCATTTGGCGGCCGAATTCTCCCGGAACGGGGAGGAATGTGCGAAATTCACCAGCGGAATTCCCGCAGCTTTCCTTCCCGCAGCAGACCGGGGTAGTTCCACTGCCTCAGGACTTCGTAGGCGCCGACCGCGACGGCGTTGGAGAGGTTCAGGCTGCGGGCGTCCGGGTTATCGTGAAGAAGGCGTTCCGGAAGGCCGGCCGTTTCTTTGCCGAACACGAGGTGACAGCCGTCCGGGTAAGCGACTTCCGAATGGACCCGGCGGCCTTTGGTGGAAAAGTAGAAAAAATTACCTGAATTCCGGGCAAAAAATTCGGAAAGACTTTCATAGAGGGTAATATCCAGCAGGTGCCAGCAGTCCAGCCCGGCGCGCTTGAGCCTGCGGCCGTCGATCCGGAAACCGAACGGGCCGACCGGGTGCAGCCGGGCGCCGGTCAGGGTACAGGTGCGCGCCACGTTTCCGGTGTTCCGGGGAATTTCGGGTTCCACCATGACAATGTTCAAAACAGGCATAGTATTCTCCTTTTTTGCGGAATCATGAAAAAACTTTCCAGCATTTCTCTTTGATATTTTTTACCGGAAGGGGGCAGAATGATGAATGGTCTGATTGGTACCATTAATTGTGTTTGGAGGTTGTACAAGATGCGTCAACAGGCAATGGGGTTTGTAAAGGGCATAGGCACCGGCCTGGCGGTCGGCATGGCGCTGGTCGCCGTCGGAAGCAGAATGATGAGGGACAACCGCAGCTTCCGGCGCCGCGCCAACAGGACCATGCGCACGGTCGGCGAGCTGCTCGACAACGTGCAGGAAATTTTTCACTGAATCCGGAATTGAAGGAAAAAAGGGGGCGGCCCGCAGCCGCCCTTTTGCCGGTTTATCCCCCGCTGATGACGCTGTACATACCGAACATCGGCATTACGATGGAGATGATGACCGTCCCCACGATCACGGCGAAAAGCTTGACGTCGCCGAACCCCACGCTTTCCCTGCGGTAGAGCCCCGGCCCAGCAGGGGCGGGCCGCCCGACAGCGTGAGCGTGCTCGCGGCCTGCACGGTCTCCGGTGAAGACGTGAAGATTTCCGCCTAGGCGCGGCGGACGGACGGCGCGGCGGAATCGGGAGATGGATCTTGCAAAAATTTACAAAACGGGTTACTATTTAGAAAAGTCTCCGGTTCCTGACGCCGGGATGCTGAGGGGGAGCGGCTTTATGCCCGATGCGTTTCCAATATCGGAATTTTATTCGGTTTATTTCCGCCCGTACGACGCGGGCGGCGACGGCGGTTCCCTGCTGGATTCCGCCCGCAGGGAGTATTTTGCCCGCGGCGGCACGGTGAGGGGAAATGTGCGGACCGTGGAAAACGGCCGGGAGGTTCGCACCCGGTACCGGATCGGCGCGGGGGGGTTCCGCTGGAAAAAGACCTGCGGCGGGAAAACAATGCAGGAGGCTTTTTCTTTGCCCGGCGGGCGTTACCGCCTGGTGTCGCACGGCCCGGACGGCCGCCTGCTTTCCGCCGCGGCTTACGATTCCGGCCTGCACTGGATACAGACCGCCTACTACGACGGCGACCCCGCGAAACCCGCCGCCGTGCTGAGGCGGAGCGGGGAAGGAATTTGCTGTCTGGAATACGTTCCCGAATCCGGCGGATACCGGAAGACGCGGCTGCTGTCCTGCCCGTGGGAGCCCGGCACGGCGGCGCAGAGCTACATAAACGGCAAGGCCGGGGAGCCGCGCGTCGTTGCGCGGACGGACGCGGGCGGATTCTGCTTTTGCCCGGAAAAAGAGCAGAAATTCCGCCAGGCGCTTCGGAAGCGCCTGAACGAGGATCCGACAGCCCTGACGCCCGAATGGCCCGGGGAAACAGAGAAAACGCCGCTGGATTTTCATGTGATTCCGAACGACGGGGCGGCCCCCGTCGCCCCCGTGCCGGCAAAACCGGTTCCTTTAGCGCGCCCGTTTCCGACGAAGGAACCGGCCCGCGTGTCCCCGCCGAAGCCGGGGCATGAGCGCCGGGATTCTTCCGGGTTTTCCGGTGCTTCCGGAGCCGACTATGCCGCCGACCATGAAATCTTCACGGTTGACGCGTCCCCGTCCGGACGCGGGCCCAAATATGCGGTGGCGGCGAAGGGCCTTTCCGGCGGGGTTGTCCGCGCGGCGGACCTGAAAAAGAGGAAGCCGGAAAGCGCCGCTCCGCCGGACGGAAAACTGATCCCCGCCAAGCGGATCGTGGTCAGCAGTATGGAAAGCTACCTGTATTTCGGCAAGCTGCTCGACGGGCTGCGCCAGGGGCCGGGGCGCACGCAGATGGAAAACGGCCATACCGCCTACGAGGGAGGCTATCTGGACGACAAACGCGAGGGCTTCGGCGTCTACTACTACAAATCCGGGAAAATCTGCTACGCAGGCGGCTGGAAGAGGAATCTCCGCAACGGGCTGGGCGTGGCGTTCGGTTCCCGGGACGGCTCCATCTTCGTGGGCCACTGGAAGGACGGCGCGGCGACCGGCATGGGCTCCGAGTTCGACATGGTCGGCAACCTGGTCTATACCGGCGGCTGGAAAGACGGCCGGCGCGACGGGCTGGGGACGGAGTACCGCAGCGGACGCGTATTCCGCACCGGGAAATGGTGCGAGGACCGGTTCTGTCCCGGCTACGGGCGCCTGGGACCGGAGCCGGGGGACGCGCTGCAATGAGCGTGCGGATCGACCTGCACGACGTGGAGTGCGGGGAGTGCATCGTCCTGGATGCCGGGGACGAGATCCTGATGGTGGACTGCGGCAGCAGCAGCCGGGTGATCCGCAGCGGAAACGTCCGCTTTTTCGATTCCGTGCGGGGGCGGATCATGCCGCGCTACCGGAACGCGCGGGAACGGTCTTTCCTGCTGACGCACTGCCACCGCGACCACCTGAACGGCCTGTGGCGTATCCTGCGGGCCGACCCGTTTTATTTCGACCGCCTGTTCCTGCCGGTTTCCCCCTGCGGCAGGGACGGACGGCCGCTTTTTCTGGAGTTTGCGCTGTACGTTTATGCCTTTTTGAGCCGCAGGACGGAGTACTCGCACCTGAACACCGGCGTGCTGCGGCTGTTTCGCCGCGCGGCCGAAGCGGCCGGGGCGGCGCGCGTGTATCCCGTGCGGGCGGGGGACTCGTTTCCGTTCCACGGCGCGGAGTACGATATTCTCTGGCCCCCGCAGGAAAAATTCCCTTTCCGGGAAGATTTCGCCGCCGCCGTGGACGGACTGGACGCGCTGCTCTCCGCGCCGTACCTTCCGGCCGCGGCGGGCGCTTTTCTGCGGATGAAACGGGAATTTTGCTCCGCTTACCTCGCCTGCTGCGCCAATGCCCCCATTCTGCCGCGAGACGCTGCGGAAACCGGCGCGCTGCTGCGGGATGTCGGCTGTCTGGCGCCGGAGCTGCGGCTGCTGCCGTGCGCGGACCGGATCTGCGGGAGCCTGTTGTCCCAGACGGACCAGCGGATGTATTCCGGCGCCGTCAACGCCGCGTCCGTCGTGTTCCAGAACCGCAGGGACGGGAGACGCCGCGGGCCGGACATTCTGATGACCGGCGACGCGTCCCCGGAAACGCTCGCCGCCGTGGAAAGCGGCCTTTACGACGGGTATTCCGTCGTAAAGGCGCCGCACCACGGCACCGCGAGCGCGTATTCCCCGCTGCTGGAGAAAATCGCGGCGGACCATATTCTTATCAGCAGCGGGGTGTCCGGCGGCGCGGTCGCAGAGCAGTACGCGGGGCTGCCGGGGATCAAACACTGCACTTCGCATGCCGCCTGCGCGCATTTCCGGTCCGCGGGCTCCTGCTGCAACCGCCTCGCCGTCTGCTGCGGGATGCCGCGCCCGGCCCTGGCGGTGAACTGCCCCGCGAACCGTCCCCGGGGGATTCCCTCCGCCGGAGCGCCCCGGGCCCTTCCGCCCTGCGGCATCGTCACCGTGTCGGCGGCGGGGGAAATTCCCTGCTTCTGCGACGTCCGGGGGAAACCGGAAAAAAAGTAAAAAATGTCTGCCGGTCCCGGCCGGCGCTCCCTTGCTTTTTTCGGCTTTCTCCTGTAAAATAAAGCGCAGAGTGCCCGGCTTTTCGGCCGTTCGGCGGGAGCCGGTGGAGTGGGGATAAAAATCCATGGTATTCAGCAGTCTGTTTTTTCTGTTTGTCTTTTTACCGGTGGTTCTGGCGGCGTATTATCTGGTCCCGAAACGGTTCCGCAACGCCTGCCTTTTTGTTTTCAGCCTGGTGTTTTACGCATGGGGCGAGCCGGTCTACATCCTTCTGATGCTGTTTTTTATCCTGTTTGGATTCGCGGCCGGCCGGGCGCTGGAAGCGGCGAAGACCCGCCGGGCCAAAAAGGCGGCGCTGGCGGGTTCCGTCTGCGTCGACCTCGGCCTGCTTGCGTTTTTTAAATACGCGGGCCTGTTCGCGGATACCGTGGGCCGCCTGACCGGGCGGCCGGTCCCGCTGCCGCAGGCGGCGCTCCCGATCGGCATTTCGTTTTACACGTTCGAGTCCATCTCCTATGTCGTGGACCTTTACCGCGGCGACGCGCCCGCGCAGAAAAATCTCGTGGACTTCGGGACCTATCTTTCGCTGTTTCCCCACCTGATTGCCGGGCCGATCATCCGCTACCGGGACTTCGCCCCGCAGCTGCGCAACCGGAAGGAATCGCTGGAAAATTTTGCGGAAGGCTGCCGCCGCTTTTCCCTCGGCCTGTTCAAGAAGGTGCTGCTGGCGGACCAGCTTGCCCAGCTTGCGGACCGGGTGCGGTATTTCGGCGCCCCTTCCGCGCTGAGCGCATGGCTCGGCGCGCTGGCGTTCACGTTCCAGATCTATTTTGACTTTTCCGGGTATTCCGACATGGCGATCGGCCTCGGGCGGATGTTCGGCTTTACGCTGCCCGAAAACTTCAACCTGCCGTATCTTTCGCAGAACGCCTCGGAGTTCTGGCGCCGCTGGCATATGACGCTGGGCGGCTGGTTCCGGGAATACCTGTATATCCCGCTCGGCGGGAACCGGTGTTCCGTTCTCAAAAACGTGCGCAACCTCGCGGTCGTCTGGGTGCTGACCGGGCTGTGGCACGGCGCAAGCTGGAACTTCGCTTTCTGGGGCGGCTACTGGGGCCTGCTGATCATCTGCGAAAAGCTGTTTTTCCAGAAGTGGCTGGACCGGATCCCGGCGTTTTTCCGGTGGCTGTACGCGTTCCTGGCCGCGGCCGTCGGCTGGGTGTTTTTCAGCAATACCGATCTTTCGGCTGCGTTTCGCACGGTTGGGGCTATGTTTGGCTTTGCTCCCGGCACGGACAGGCTGGGGCTTTATTCGCTTGCGACGTTCGGCCCGGTTTTAGTTGTCGCCGCGCTGGGGTGTTCCCCGCTGCCGGCAAAGCTTTCCCGGAAGCTTCGGGAAAGCGGCAGGGCGGGGCGGATCGTTTGGTGCGCGGGCTTTGTGGGCTGCTTCGTGGCGGCCGTCGCGTTTGCGGCCGCCGGTTCCTACAGCCCGTTTCTGTATTTCCGCTTTTAGAGGGGGGGATGAGCGCGTGGCGGATTTTCGGAAAAAACTGAAACGATGCGGACCGGTTTCCGTATTTGCGGCTTCGGTGCTGATCCTGGCCGTTTTGGCCGGGGCGGGCTGGCTTGCCTTCGGGCCGAAGCAGGATTTTTCGGCGGAGGAGAACCGTGTGCTGGAGACAGCGCCCCGGTTTTCGCCGGATGCCGTGCTGGACGGCTCCTTCATGCAGTCCGCGGAAAACTTTGCGGGCGATCAGTTCCCTCTGCGCACGCGGCTGGTGTCGCTGAGCACGTCCATCCAGCTCCTTTTCGGGAAGCGCGACCTCGCATCCGATTACTCGAAGGCCCCGGCGGAGGGCGGCGTCTATTTCGGCAAAAACGGGCATCTCTACGAGGTTCTGCTCCCGGATAGGACCGGGACGTTCCGGAAAAACAGCGACGCGCTCAAGGGCTTTTCCAAAAAAACCGGCATTTCTCTCTACCTTCTTCCGGTGCCGTCCGGTTCGCAGGAGCAGCCGGAAAACCTGCCGGCTTACGCGCCGAACCACAACCAGCGGGAAGAACTGGAAGCGCTGCGGAGCGGAGCCGGCGCGGGGACGAAAGTGGTCGACGTGTTCGACGCCCTGAGCCTGGAAAAAACCGGCCGGGATTTCTATTTCCGGACCGACCACCATTGGAATACCGACGGAGCCTACGAGGGCTACCGTGCGCTGATGGGCGCGATGGGAGTACCCTGCACGCCGCAGTCCGCGTTCGGGTACCGCGCCGTGAGCGAGCCGTTCTACGGGACCCTGTACTCCAAGGCGATCTTCCCCGGCCAGCGGGCGGACGCGATGCGGCTTCCTTCCGGCAAAAAATCCGAGCCGATCACGCAGCAGACCGGCGCCGCAATCCGCCGAGGGATATACTGGGAGGAATATTTGGCCCAAAAAGACAAATATTCCGTGTATCTTGGTGGAAATCCGCCCGTAACGGTCGTGCGGAACCCGTCGGCGAAAGACGGAAAGCTGCTGATCCTGAAGGATTCTTTCGCAAACAGCATGGTTCCTTATCTTTCCACCAATTTCTCCGAAATTCACCTGATTGACCTGCGATACTACAATCAGGATATTTACAAATATATAAAACAGAACGGAATCACGAAAGCCGCCGCAGTGTACAGCATCAAGCAGCTCTGCGACGTTTCCATCGCGAACAAACTGGCGTGACGAAGGCCGCCCGGAAATCCGGGCGGCCTTCCGCGCGCTTTCACAGGCTCGTGAGCGTGGAGGACGGGTAGTACCAGGCGAGAATCTGCTTGTAGCCGGAACCCTGCCGGGCCATTGCCTCCGCGCCTGTCTGGCTCATGCCGACCCCGTGCCCGTATCCCAGGACCGAAAAGGTGAACTGCCCGTTCGCGTACGACACCGTAAAATTGGAAGACCGCAGGGCAAAGGCGGACCGCGCCTTGCCGCCCGTTACGGGCTGGCCGCCGAGGACGATGGTTTTCACGCCCCCCGCGCCGGAACGCCCGGTTTTTCCGACCCAGCCGGATGCCGGGCCGCTCAGGTCCGCCTTCGGAGCGGCGTTCCGGATCCTCGTTTTCATTTCCGCCTCGGAGTAGGAGACGGTCGTCCGGTACCCGCCCGCGAACGCGTCACAGGGGCTCGCGACCGAAACGAGGTACGCGCATTTTGTTCCCCAGACGTCTTCCGCGTCTTCCGTGTTTCCGGAGGAGATCGCAAAATAGGTGGCGTCGATCAGCTGGCCGTTGTATTTCAGGACCTGTCCGGAAACGGCGCCCGCCACGGTGCTGAGCGTCCCGTAATATTTGCCGTAGTTGCTCCCCCAGCGCTTCTGCATTTCCTCTTTCGTCACATAGATGTTCCAGTTTTTCGGGTCGGCGGTGAAGTCCGCCCCGCCGGACGCGGAAGAAGGCGACTTTCTCTGGCTTTCCCGCAGGCGGCTGTAGTAGGTGTAGCTGGCGACCGCCTGGGCTTTCAGGGCTTCCGCGGGGGCAAGGGGGGACATTTCGGCGGCGACCGCCCCGCACAGGAACGTCCGGTCGTCCACCGTGAGAATTTTTCCGGTCGATGTGTCCTTGATGCGGAACTGCCGGCCGCCGGATACGGAAGGCTGGCTCTGCCGGGATTCCGCCCGGACGCCGGAACCCGTTTTACCGGGCGGCGCGCCGCCCCCGCCGAGCGATAACAGCGGAACCAGGAACATCGCGAGAAACAGCATCAGTCCCAGCAGAAGCCGGCCTTTTTTTACAGACATTCTCTTTCCCCCTCCTGTGCCGTTCGACAATTTACATAAAGGCATCTAAAATTATTCATTTTCCATGAAAAGCATCTGCACCAAGCCAATTGGAACACGCAAAATGCAATATTACTTTAAAATAATTGCAAAACCTTGCCGGAAAAGCCGTTAAGTTGCTTGACTTTACTTCTGTGCCGATATAAAATGAAAACATTCATAAAATAAAGAAAATCCATCGGCCGCTTTCCTTTTGCGCTTTTTTGCGGCTGTATTTTTTACTTAGGAATGGGGGACGGAAAACATATGGAGACACAGACGGACTCCGGCTCACTGAACAACACAAGTCCCGCGCTGCAGGCCCTTTGCGACGAATACCGGGCGAACAACAAAATTTCTCCCGATAAATTTGAACTGTACAACGTGAAGCGCGGCCTGCGCAACCCGGACGGCACCGGCGTCATGGCCGGGCTGACGCTCATCTGCAACGTGCACGGGTATTTGATCGCCGACGGGGAGCGCGTGCCGGACAAGGGAAAGCTTACCTACCGGGGAATCGACCTGAACGACATCGTGAACGGGTGCGTCGCGGAAAACCGGTTCGGCTTTGAGGAGGTGGCGTGGCTGCTGCTGTTCGGGGCGCAGCCCACCCGTACCCAGCTGGCGCGCTTTATGCAGGTGCTCAGCAGCTGCCGCGAGCTGCCCGAATACTTTGCCGAGGATATGATCATCAAGGCTCCGTCGAAAAATGTGATGAATAAGCTTGCGCGTTCCGTGCTGGCGTTGTATTCTTATGACAGCAACCCGGACGACCCTTCGCTGGAAAACAACATGCGGCAGTCCATTCAGCTGATCGCTCGCCTTCCCACCATCATGACCTACGCCTACCAGGTTAAGCGCAGGCATTTTGACAAGAAGAGCATGTATTTCCACCCGATCGACCCGACCCAGTCCACGGCGGAATCCATCCTGAACGCAATCCGCCCGGACCGCGTGTTCACCGATGAGGAAGCGAAGCTGCTGGACATCTGCATGATGATCCACGCGGAGCACGGCGGCGGCAACAACTCCACCTTCACCACGCGGGTCCTTTCCTCCACGGGGACGGACATCTACTCATCCATTGCGGCGGGCATCGGCTCGCTGAAAGGCCCGCGCCACGGCGGCGCCAACCACCGCGTCATGATGATGATGAACGAGCTGATGGCGACCGTGAAGGACTGGGAGGACGAGGACGAGGTCTGCGCTTACCTCGAAAAGGTCCTGCGCGGGGAGGCGGCCGACCATTCCGGCCTGATCTACGGCATCGGGCATGCGGTCTACACGCTCTCCGACCCGCGCGCGGTCATCCTGAAGAAACAGGCGGAAAAGCTGGCCGGGGAAAAGGGCATGCTGCCGAAATTCGAGCTGTTCAAACGTGTGGAACGGCTGGCCCCGAAGGTTTTCGCAAAGGTGACGGGCAAGTCGAAGGTCATGTGCGCGAACGTCGATTTTTACTCCGGCCTGGTCTACGAGATGCTGGGGATTCCGAGCGACCTCTTCACGCCGCTCTTCGCGGTTTCCCGCATCCCGGGCTGGTGCGCGCACCGCATGGAAGAGATGGAAACCTGCGGGCGGATCATGCGCCCGGCCTATCGTTCCCTTTCGAAAAGCAGGCCTTATGTCCCTATCGGCCAAAGGTAGGGCAATCCGTTGGGAGGAATGCGTATGAAGCGCGCCTGGGCCGCGCTTGTTGTAACGCTCGTGCTGGTGGTTCCGGCAAGGCTCTATGAAACGTTTTCCCTGGTCGACCCCAAAACCGGCTTTTATACCGACGGCGGCAGAACGGCGGGGATCGTCGCCGCCGCCACCGCGGTGGGGATGATCGCCATAGCGGCCCTGGGCCGGGGACCGTCCGAACAGGCGGGGAAGCCGTTCCGCAGCGTCCCGGCGGGGGTGCTGGCCGCCCTGTCCGGCGCTTTTGTCGCCGGGCAGTCGCTGGTCGGCATGGCGGTCCGCACATCGGACGGGAACACGGTGATGGACGATGTCCTCGCCGTGGCCGGGCTGTTCGCGGCGGTTTCGCTGTTCGCCGCGGCCTACGACTTCGCGTCGGGCGAAACCGTTCTCCGCAGGCATCCCCTGCTTGCGCTGCCGCCGTCCGTCTGGGGTTGTCTCTGTTTGATCTCTCTGTTTGTCGATTACGCGGCGACGGTGAACCGGCTGGAAAACGTCTACCATACTTTTACGGTCGTATTTTTGCTTTTATTCCTGTTTTGCCAGGCAAAGTTGCTGTCCGGCCTTGGGAGTGAAAAGGACGGGCGGCCGATTTACGCCTACGGCTTTTCCGCCGTGGTCGCGGTGCTGGCCGACGCCGTGCCGAATCTGGCGCTCTATTTCTCCGGGAGTCCCCTGCTGGGGTCGTTCCCGGTCGGTCTGCATCTGGTGAACGTCGTCCTGGCGGCGTATATCCTTGTTTATCTTTCCGCCCTGGAGCGCGGAACGGCCGCCGCGCCGGAGCCGCAAGGCGCCGGACAAACGGGAGGGGGCCCCGGAAACCCGGCGGAAAACGCGCAGGGGCCCGGGGCGTCCCCGAAACCGGAGAACGCGGAGAAACCCGCGCCGAATTCGGAATTTTCCCCCGCTTCTTTCCGGATGTGCCAGGAATTTCTGAAAGGCGCGTATCGGAGCGAGGAAAAGTTCATGGAAAAAAGGGGAAATCCGGCTTCTGCGGCAAAAAGCTTAAAAAGTTAGTTAAAATAATATCAGAACACCTTGTAAAATAGCGGCGGATGCTATAAAATAACAGAGGATCAAATATTTATCAGGAGGTAGCATTTATGGCTATTAAAGTTGGCATTAACGGCTTCGGTCGCATTGGACGCCTTGTTTTCCGCGCTGCGGTTGCTCAGCCGGAAACCTTTGAAATCGTCGGAATCAACGACCCGTTCATTGCCCTCGACTACATGGTTTACATGGTGAAGTACGACACCATGCACGGCCATTTCGACGGCGAAGTCAAGGCTGAGGACGGCAAGCTCGTTGTAAACGGCCGCAAGATCGATGTTTTCGCGGAGAAGGATCCGGCAAATATTCCGTGGGGAAAGATCGGCGTGGAATATGTCGTCGAGTCCACCGGTGTGTTCGCCACGACCGAAAAAGCGTCCGCCCATCTGAAGGCCGGCGCGAAGAAGGTCGTTATTTCCGCTCCTGCGAAGGACCAGGAAACCCCGACTTTTGTCTGCGGCGTTAACCTCGACACGTATAAGAAAGACATGAAGGTCGTTTCCAACGCTTCCTGCACCACAAACTGCCTGGCTCCGCTGACCAAAGTGATCAACGACAAGTTCGGCATCGTGGAAGGCCTTATGACGACCGTCCACTCCACCACCGCCACGCAGAAGACCGTCGACGGGCCTTCCAAGAAAGACTGGCGCGGCGGCCGCGCTGCTTCCGGCAACATCATTCCTTCCTCCACCGGCGCCGCGAAGGCGTGCGCGCTCGTTATCCCGGCTGTGAAGGGCAAGCTCACCGGCATGTCCATGCGTGTCCCGACGCTGGACGGCTCCGTTGTGGACCTGACCGTCAGCCTCGCGAAGCCGACAACCTATGACGCGATCTGCAAGGCCGTCAAGGAAGCTTCCGAAGGCTCCATGAAGGGCGTCCTGGCTTACACGGAGGATGCGATCGTTTCTTCCGATATTCTCGGCGATCCGCACACTTCCATTTTCGATGCCAAGGCCGGCATCATGCTGAACGACCATTTTGTCAAGCTGATTGCCTGGTACGACAATGAATGGGGTTACAGCAATAAGGTCCTCGACCTCATCAAGCACATGTACAAAGTGGACAACGCCTGACGTTTCCGCTTGTTTTTCGGAAAAGGCCCTGCGGCGGGAAGCTGCGGGGCCTTTTTGCGTTTCCCGGCGGCCGTGCTTTTTCCGGGTTCCGTCAGGAAGCGACAGTCTGCCGGCCCGGCTTTATGGCATTTCCATAATTATTCCATGAACGGAGGAAAATGACAGGGGCATTTGCCAATTGAAAAGGAAGGGACGGCACGGTACAATAGAGACAGGATGTCCGGGAAACCATGCCTTTCCCGAAGCTGCGGCCGACGGGGAGAAATGGAATCGCGGGAATCAACCCGGGCGGAAGTGCTACGAGCGGCCGGATCCTGCGCGCTTTTCGGCGGTACGATTGTGAAATCCGTGCCGCCGTTTTCCATGGGCCCTGTGCGGGCATTTGCTCTCTTCCTTCTACCCCGCTTTCAGTCATGTTTATAACAAAGTAACTAAAAAGTAATAAGATATAATAAAAATATTGCGAATAATTAACTAAAAATACTTGAACTTTTCCCGTTTTATGCTATGATAAAGACAGACAAAATGCATCGGTGATCCAAAGAGGAGTTGTTTTCCGTGCAAAATGACAGGATCGTTGAAAGCGACTGCGCTCCGCTCCGTTCCTTTCGGGATGGGAACAATTGCCGGGCGTATGAGTTCCTGGGCGTACATAAGGCGGAACGGGACGGAAAGGCCTGCATGGTCTGCCGCGTCTGGGCACCGAACGCCGCCGCCGTTTCGGTCGTGGGCGACTTCAACCGCTGGGCGGACGGTGCCGACCCGATGGAAAAAACCGGGGACGGGGTTTGGGAGTGCGGCCTTCCGTTCGAGATGAAACAGTACGACGCTTACAAGTTCTGCGTGACCACGGCGGGCGGGAAAAAAATTTTCAAAAGCGATCCTTATGCGTTCCACTATGAAATTTCGCCCGGGAACGCGTCCAAGTATTACGATATTTCCGGCTTCCAGTGGAACGACGCCGCATGGTTCCGCCGCAAGAAGGCCAAACCGCATTACGGCCGGCCGGTGAATATCTACGAGGTTCACCCGGGTTCTTGGCGCCGTTACAAGGACGGGAACGTGTTTTCGTATGACAAGCTGGCCGGGGAGCTGATCCCTTATGTAAAGGATATGGGCTATACCCATATTGAGCTGATGCCGGTGACGGAGTATCCGTACGACGGCTCGTGGGGCTACCAGGTGACCGGGTATTTTGCCCCGACTTCCCGGTATGGGGAGCCGAAGCAGTTCATGGAGTTTGTGGAAGCATGCCATGAGGCCGGGATCGGCGTGATTATGGACTGGGTTCCGGCGCATTTCCCGAAGGACGAGTTCGGGCTTGCCCGATTCGACGGGACGCCGTGCTACGAGTATGCCGATCCGCGCAAGGGCGAGCACAAGGATTGGGGTACGCTGGTCTTTGACTACAACAAGGGGGAGGTCGTCAGCTTCCTGATTTCCAGCGCGGTTTTCTGGCTGGAAAATTACCATATCGACGGGCTCCGGGTCGACGCCGTCGCGGCCATGCTGTATCTCGACTACAGCCGGAAGGACGGCGAATGGATCCCGAACCGGAACGGCGGGAAGGAAAACCTGGAGGCCATCGCTTTCCTGAAAAAACTGAACGAAACGGTTTTCGCCCGTTTCCCGGAAGTCATGATGATCGCCGAGGAATCCACTTCGTGGCCGATGGTCTCGCGGCCCACCTACTGCGGCGGCCTGGGGTTCAATTACAAGTGGAACATGGGCTGGATGAACGATATGCTCCATTACGTTTCGCTGGACCCGCCGCAGCGGAAATATCACCACGACGGCCTCACGTTTTCCTTTTTCTATGCATTCTCGGAAAACTTTGTGCTTCCGGTCTCGCACGACGAGGTCGTGCATGGAAAAGGTTCGCTGATCAACAAGATGCCCGGCACCTACGAGCAGAAATTTGCCGGTGTGCGCGCTTTTCTCGGTTACATGATGGCGCACCCGGGCAAAAAGCTGATTTTTATGGGGACGGAGTTCAGCCAGTTTGCGGAATGGAATTACGAGAAGGAATTGGACTGGCTGCTGCTGGATTACGAGCAGCACAGCCGGCAGAAGAAATTTTTCCGTGACCTCAACCATTTCTATCTGGACAATCCGCCCTTGTGGGAAGTCGATTTTTCCTGGGAAGGGTTTTCGTGGATTTCCAACGACGACTACACCCAGAGCGTGATCGCCTTCCGCAGGTTCGACAAATCGGGAAAGGAAATCATCGCCGTCTGCAATTTTCTTCCGGTGCGCCGCGACAACTACCGTATCGGCGCGCCTTACGACGGAATTTATGAGGAGGTGTTTTCTTCGGACCGCGTGGAATACGGCGGGAGCGGCGTGGAAAACGGCAATCATATCCGGAGCTCGGGGCCGCCGATGCACGGCTGCGAACAGTCCATCAGCCTGACGCTGCCTCCCCTTTCGGTCCTTTACCTGAAATGCAGGAGGAAGATTTCCCGCCGTTCCGCCGGACCGGGGAAAAAAGAGGGGCCCGGCCGGAAGAAATCCGGGCGCAGCCGGGACAACGCCCATCCATGAAAGAAGGAATACACATGCTGCCAAAACAGGAGGTAGTCGCCATGCTGCTGGCGGGGGGCCAGGGCAGCCGGCTCGGCGTCCTGACAAGAAACCTTGCAAAACCCGCCATCCCGTACGGCGGAAAATACCGCATCATTGATTTTCCGCTTTCCAACTGTGTAAATTCCGGCATCGAATGCGTCGGCGTCCTGACGCAGTACCAGCCGCTGGTGCTGAACGAATACATCGGCAGCGGTCAGCCCTGGGACCTCGACAGCACCAACGCCGGCGTCCGGGTGCTTCCGCCGTACCAGCGCAGCCGCAAATCGGACTGGTACAAAGGGACCGCCAACGCGATCTACCAGAATATCCCCTATATCGAGCGATACCACCCGGACTATGTGATCGTCCTCTCCGGCGACCACATCTACAAGATGGACTACTCGAAAATGATCGCGTTCCACAAGGAAAAAGAGGCCGACTGCACCATCGCGGAGATCGAGGTTCCCATGGAGGAAGCGAGGCGTTTCGGCATCCTGAACACGAACGAGGACGGCTCCGTTTACGAGTTCGACGAGAAGCCGAGGGTGCCGAAAAGCAACCGGGCTTCCATGGGGATTTATGTGTTTACCTGGAGCAAGCTCCGCAAATACCTGGAAGCCGACGAAGCCGACCCGAAGTCGTCGAACGACTTCGGCAAGGACGTTCTCCCCGCCATGCTGAAGGCGGGGGAAAGAATCTTCGCGTATCCGTTCGAGGGCTACTGGAAGGACGTGGGGACCATCGGCAGCCTGTGGGAATCCAACATGGACCTGCTGGACCCGAACGTCCCGCTCGACCTGGGCGAGGAGAACTGGAAGATCTACTGCCGCAACCCGGTCATGCCGCCGCATTACATCGCGAAAAGCGCTAAGGTGCAGAATTCGCTGATTGCGGAAGGCAGCAACGTGTACGGCACGATCGATTTCACCGTGCTGTTTTCGGGGGTTTCCATTGCGCCCGGCGCCGTGGTGCGCGACTCCATCATTATGCCGAACACGCGCATTGAGGAAAACGCGGTGGTGCAGTACGCCATCGTCGCCGAGAACTGCGTGATCGGGAAGGGTGCGTCCGTGGGGGCGCGTCCGGAGGACATTGAAAACAAGGAGGAATGGGGCGTCGCGGTCGTCGGGGACGGCTGCGTGATTCCGCCGGGGGCGGAGATCCCGCCGAAGGCGATGATCGACCGGGACAGACTGGAAGAGAGGGTTGGGAAAAATGCGCGGAAATAATGTGCTCGGCCTGATTTTTTCCAACGTCCACGAAGAAAAGGTGCGCGAGCTGACCGAAAACCGGACGATGGGCTCCGTGCCGTTCGGCGGGCGGTACTGCCTGATCGATTTTCCGCTTTCCAACATGGTGAATTCGGGGATCAACAAGGTGGGCGTGGTCACCAAGGGGAATTACCAGTCTCTGATGGACCACCTCGGTTCCGGCAAGGCGTGGGACCTTTCCCGCAAGCGCGAGGGGCTGTTCCTTCTGCCCCCGTTCGAGGGGGAGTCCGTCAACGGAAACAGCCGTGTCGAGTCGCTCTCCTGCGCGCAGGCCTTTCTGCAGAATTCCAAGGAGGAATATGTCCTCCTGACCGACAGCGACACCGTCTGCAACATCGATTACGGCGACGTCCTCGCGCAGCATGTGAAAACGCGGGCGGACATTACGGTGATCTGCCGGTGCGGCAGGCTTCCGGATAAAATCTGCGGGCCGACGGTGTACACCGTCGGCCCGGACGGCCGCGTGCGCGACCTGCTCGTCAACCCGCGCACGGAAGGCGAATGCTGTTACGGCATGGGCATGATGCTTATCCGCCGCGAGCTGCTCATCCGCCTGGTGGATGACTGCGTCAGCCGCAATCTGTACAATTTCGAGCGCGACCTGCTCCAGAGGAATATTCCCAACTACCGTGTTTTTTCATATGAATTCAAGGGGTTTGCAAAAATCATCTGCTCCGGCGTCGCGTACTTTGAGGCAAACATGGCGCTGATGCTGCCGGACGTGAGGGCGCAGCTGTTCGACCCGAGCCGCCCGATCTACACGCGGGTGCGCGACGACATGCCCGCGCGCTACGGCCTCGGGGCTTCCGTTTCCAATTCGCTGATCGCCGACGGCTGCGTCATCGACGGGGAAGTCCGCAACAGCGTACTGTCCCGCGGCGTCCGCGTGGGCAAGGGGACGGTGGTGGAAAACTGCGTGATCCTGCAGGACAGCGTCGTCCGGCCGGACAGCCGGCTGAATTATGTCATCGCGGACAAGGATGTCCTCATTAAGAACGGCCGTTCCCTTTTGGGCTTTGAATCCTACCCGGTCTACATTGCCAAAGGGAGCGTCGTATAAAACCGGACCGATTTGTGAGAAGGGGGTACCGATATGAAAGTTCTGTATTGTACCAGCGAGGCCGCGCCGTTTGCCTCGACGGGCGGGCTTGCCGAGGTGGCCGGCTCGCTTCCGCAGGCCCTGCGGCTCAGGCTGATCGGCTGCCGCGTGGTCATGCCGCTGTATGAGGACATCCCGCAGGAGCTGCGCGACAATATGAAGTTTGTCACCAGCCTGTCCGTCCCGGTGGCGTGGCGCAGGCAGTACTGCGGCGTTTTTCAGACGCATGTGGGCGGCGTGATTTTTTACCTGATCGACAATCAGTATTATTTCAAGCGCCGCGGCCTTTACGGCCACTATGACGATGCCGAGCGCTTCGCGTTTTTCTCGCGTGCCGTGATCGAGATGCTCCCCAGCCTCGAGTTCAAGCCGGACGTGATCCACTGCAACGACTGGCAGACCGCTCTGGTGCCGGTTTACTTCAGCATCTTTTACGCGGGCAACGACTGGTACAAGGGGATCAAGACGATTTTGACCATCCATAACATCCAGTACCAGGGGAAATACGGCATGGAGCTGGTGGAGGATGTGCTCGGCATCCCGCAGTCCGACACGCCGCTTCTGGAATACGGCAACTGCGTCAACCTGCTGAAAGGCGGCATCGAATGCGCGAACCGCGTCACGACGGTCAGCCCTACCTACGCGAAGGAGATTCTCGATCCCTGGTTCGCCTACGGGCTGGAAGGGATCCTGCAGGAACGGAAATGGAAGATCGCCGGTATTCTGAACGGGATCGACCGGAACGTTTACAACCCGGAAACGGACGAATTCCTGTATGCCAATTATACGGCCGAGGACCTCGGCGGAAAGGCACAAAACAAGCTGGAGCTTCAGAAACGGCTGGGTCTGGAAGAGGACGCCGACCTTCCCATGGTCGGCATGGTGACGCGGATGGTCGCCCAGAAAGGGCTGGACCTCGTGGAGAAAGTTCTTGACCGCCTGATGCGGGAGACCGGCGCCCAGTTTGTCATCCTCGGCTCCGGCGACTGGGACTATGAGAATTATTTCAAGGAAGCGCAGAGCCGGTACCCGGGAAGGCTGTGCGCCTGCTTCGGGTACATTCCGGAGCTTTCGCACAAAATCTATGCGGCGTCGGACATTTTCCTGATGCCGTCGAAGTCGGAGCCCTGCGGCCTGGCGCAGATGATCGCGCTGCGGTACGGGACCGTTCCGGTGGTCCGCGAGACCGGCGGCCTGAAGGATTCCATCCGGGACAGCGGGGACGGCGAGGGCAACGGCTTTACCTTCCAGTCTTACAACAGCGGCGATCTGTACGGCGCGGTCGACCGCGCGCTGAAAGGGTACGAGAACAAAGAAGGGTGGAATATCCTTGTCCGGCGCGCCATGGGCTGCGACTACGGCTGGGGGCGTTCCGCAAACGAATACATCCGCCTGTACCGCGATCTGATTAAGAACGGCTGAGCACCCGTTTGAACGCTTGGGAGGCCTTATGAGAAATTTTAAAAGAAAAGGGACAAAAGCGGCTGTTTGGGTCGGAACAGCCGTTTTTGTCTGTATCGTTTTCTGGGGCGTTTTCCAGTTTTCCGGCTTGTTTCTGGACCGGATGTTCCCCCGGGACGGGGCGCAGCCCGGCCCGGCCCCGTCCGCTTCCCCGCAGGACGAGCCGCGGGACACGGCGGAGGTTTCCTCCGCGCCGGCAAGCTCCGGTTCTGCGTCGGGAGCGTCGGTCGGCGGGATGTTCCGCGTTTACGAAGACGCGGCGAAGGAAAAGCTCGAAAAGATGACGCTGAAGGAAAAGGTGGGGCAGGTTTTTATTTTTGCAGCTCCGTCGTCCGGGGCGATCAGGACGATCGACGATTACAGCCCGGGCGGGTACTGCCTGTCGGGCCGGGATTTTGCCGGAAAAACGGCGGCGCAGGTGAAAAAGACGCTGAAAGCATACCAGAATTCCAGCAAAATACCGATGTTCCTCTGCTGTGACGAAGAGGGCGGCACGGTCGTGCGGGTAAGCGGAAACCGGGCGCTTGCCCCGAAAAAGTTCCAGTCGCCGCAGCAGGTTTTCCAATCGGGCGGCTACGGCGCCGTTGCCGACGACACGGCCCGCAGGGCGCAGCTTCTGGCGTCCCTCGGCGTCAATTTAAACCTCGCCCCGGTCTGCGACGTTTCCACCGACCCGAAAAATTTTATTTACGACCGCTCTTTCGGCCGAAATGCGCAGGAAACCGCAAAGTTTGTGGAAGTGTCGGTTCAAACGTATAACGACCGGAAGATGGGCTGTGCGCTGAAGCATTTCCCCGGCTACGGGAACACGGGGGACACGCATACCGCCGCGGCGCGCGACGGGAGAAGCTACCAGACGTTCCAGACATCCGATTTTCTGCCGTTCCAGGCGGGGATCAAGGCGGGAGCGCCCTGCGTCATGGTTTCGCACTGCGTGGTGGAAAGCATGGACTCCGAGAGGCCCGCGTCGCTCTCTCCGCAGGTGCACGCCATTCTGCGCGAAAAGCTTGGGTTTACCGGCGTGGTGATGACGGATTCGCTTGCGATGGGCGCGGTATCCGCCTACGCCAAAGGAAAAAACGCCGCCGTGGAGGCTTTCCTTGCAGGAAACGACATCCTGCTGATGCCGGACGTTTCATCCAGTTACAAGGCGCTGTACGAAGCGGTGCGGAAGGGGTCCGTTTCGGAAAAAAGGCTGGACGAGTCCGTCCTGCGCATCCTCGCGTGGAAAATCGAGCTGGGAGTGATTTCGTAAAGCCAAAAAAGGCGGAGCTTCCGCGGGAGCTCCGCCCTTTTTCCGGGTCCGGCCGGCGAAGGCTGTTTTCAAACGCCCCGGGACATGCTATAATGATTTCGGTGTTTTCCTGCCGCCCATCCGGTTTTCCGAGCTTTGGATGAGGTTGAACAGCGAGGAAGAAAACAGCGGGTACTGCGCCGCAATCTTCTCGGGGGAAGAGGCGGGGGCCGCGCCCTTTTCCACCGGGTCCATCCCATCGACCTTTTCGCCGGAAAGCAGGCAGAGCGCGTTGCTCAGGGCAATTTCCTGCGCGGCGCTGGAACGGCCGCCGCTCTGCTTCTGCGGAATGGAAAAAAGGCCCTGCGGGTTTTTCGGGTTTGCCGAATAGAGCAGGCGGAAGACTTTATAGACGGCAAGGTTCAGGTAGGCGGAAATTTCGGCCGTGAGGGATTTGCTGCCGAATTTCTGCAGAGAGCCGTAGATGATGTTCAGGGAATTGGCGATCAGTTTTTTATTGAGGAGAGGCAGGACGCTGCCGCCTTTTCCGTGCATCACGTTTTCCCGGCCCGCCGCGTCCGGCTCCGGGATGTCTTCCACCGAGATGGTCGCCCCGCTGCGGTGCGGGGTCCGGCCCAGAAGATAGTCGCAGGAGACTTGGTAGTAGTCCGCAACCTTTACGACAAAGTCCAGCCCGCATTCGCGGATTCCCTTTTCGTAGTGGGAGAGAAGCGCCTGTGAAATTTTGAGGTCCCCGGCCACCTTTTTCTGACTGTATCCGCGCTCTTTCCGCAGCAGGGTGATGATCCGCGAGAAACTGTTGTTCATTTCCGTTATCTCCTGTCGAAATTTGGAACTAAAAACGTCCAGTAAATCATATAACAAATATAACTTTTTGTAAAGCCGCTAGATATCGTGCCCGGCGCGGCGGCAATTTCCGTATCTTGAATTTGGAAACCGCTTCCGCCGGGCGGCGGCATAAGGGGGACCCCGATTGAAATCCTATACGATTCATCTTATCCGCCACGGCGTGACCAAGGGCAACGAAGAAGGCCGCTACATCGGCAGCACCGACCTTCCGCTTTCGCCGGCCGGGGAGCAGAGGCTGAAGGCGCTTGCCGCAAAATATCCGTACCCGCGGGCCGAAGCCTATTTTGTCAGCCCGCTCCGGCGCTGCGTCCAGACGATGAAGATCCTGTATCCGGAGGCGAAGCCCGTGCTGGCGGACGGGTTCCGGGAATGCAGCTTCGGCGCGTGGGAAGGCAGGACCGCCAGGGAGATTGCGGCGGCGTATCCGGCGTTTGCCCGGTGGATTTCCGGGCAGGGGAAGCAGGTGGCGCCCCCGGGCGGCGAAAGCGGCGAAGCGTTTGCCCGCCGCGTCTGCGTTTCGTTTGAAAAGCTGGTCCGGGAGCTGATGACCGCCGGCGTCCCGTCCGCCGTTCTGGTGGCGCACGGCGGCACCCTGATGACCATCCTTTCCGCGTACGGCCTTCCGCGCGCCCGATTTTACGACTGGATGACGGAGAGCGGCTGCGGCTACTCCATGCGCATTACGCCGGGGCTGTGGATGCGTTCCAAGGTCGGGGAAGTGTATGCGAAAATCCCCGCCGCGGAGAAAAAAGAGGACGGCGGCGTCCTCATGATCGACCTCGCGCGTGAGGCGGCCGAGCGGGCGTTCGGCGGAAAAGATGAGAAAAAATAGTTGACAAACGGATTTTCGGTGCATATAATAGACATAATTTCATAGAACCGAAAGGCAATGAAGGGAATAAGGCAGAGGCGGAAAAGCTTCAGAGAGCCGGCGGATGGTGCGAGCCCGGCGTTTCCGTTTTTGCGTATAGCTCATCCCGGAGCCGCCGTGTTCGATGCGCAAGCGTTAGAAACGGCCGCAGCGGCAGCGTTACAGGCCGGGGCCTTGTTGGAGGCCTGCCGAGGGCTCGATGACGAGCCGAATTTTGGGTGGTACCACGAAAGCAATTTCGTCCCGAATACAGCATTTGCTGTATTCGGGATTTTTTTATCCGCTGTTGTTTCAGCAGCGCAGGAAAAGGAGTGTTTCATTATGTATCAAGGCTGCAAAAAGTACATCCCGTTCCGGCCGATCTCCCTTCCGGACCGCACCTGGCCCGACAAGGTCATCCGGAAAGCGCCCGTCTGGTGCAGCGTCGACCTTCGCGACGGCAACCAGGCGCTGGTCGACCCCATGAATCTGGAAGAAAAGCTGCTGTATTTCCAGACGCTGGTCGGCATCGGCTTCAAGGAGATCGAGGTCGGTTTCCCGTCCGCTTCGGAGACCGAGTACGAGATCCTGCGCACGCTGATCGAGAAGCACTTCATCCCGGACGACGTGACGGTTCAGGTGCTGGTGCAGGCGCGCCCGCATCTGATCCAAAAGACGTTTGAGGCGATCCGCGGGGCGAAAAACGTGATCGTGCATTTCTACAACTCCACGTCGACGCTCCAGCGCAAGATCGTGTTCAAGACCGACATGCAGGGCGTGACCGACATCGCCGTAAAGGGCGCGAAGCTCATTAAGGAGCTGACGGATAAGGAAGTCGCCAAGAGCGGCGCCGACATCCGCTACGAGTATTCGCCGGAGAGTTTTTCCGGCACCGAGATCGAAAATTCGGTGCTGATCTGTGAAAAGGTCATGGAGGTGCTGCAGCCGACGCCGGAGCACAGGCTGATCCTCAACCTGCCGAACACCGTGGAAATGGCGACGCCGAACTGCTACGCCGACCAGATCGAATATTTCTGCCGCCATATCCCGAACCGCGACAGCGTCGTCGTCAGCATCCACCCGCACAACGACCGCGGAACGGCGACCGCCGCGACCGAGCTCGGCATCATGGCCGGGGCAGACCGCGTGGAAGGCACGCTTTTCGGCAACGGGGAGCGCACCGGCAACGCCGATATGATGGTCGTTGCGATGAACCTGTATTCGCAGGGAGTGGACCCCGGGCTCGATTTTTCCAACCTTGCCGAGATCCGCCGCATGTATGAGAAATGCACGAGGATGAAAGTCCACGAGCGCCATCCGTACGCGGGCGACCTGGTCTTCACGGCGTTCTCCGGCTCGCATCAGGACGCCATCAGCAAGGGCGTGGCGTACCTCAGGAGCGGCGCGACCGAGTACTGGGAGGTCCCGTACCTGCCCATCGACCCGGCGGACGTCGGCCGCCAGTACGAGCCGGTCATCCGCATCAACAGCCAGTCCGGCAAGGGCGGGGCGGCGTTCGTGATGCAGCAGAGCTTCGGCTTTGAGCTTCCGAAGCCGATGCATCCGGAGTTCGGCAGGCTGGTCAAGGCCGCCTGCGACCGGGCCGGCCGCGAGCTTCAGCCGAAGGAAGTCTATAATATTTTCCGCGAAAACTACCTGGATGTCCGCGCGCCGTACGACCTGAGAAAATATAAGCTGCACGACGAGAGCGGGGACGGCGACGGCACGCAGGTGCGCTTTGAGGGCGTCCTGCGCTTCGGCCGGGAAGACCACGCCATCCGGGGCGAGGGGAACGGGCCGGTCAGCGCCTTCTTCCACGCCCTGGAAAGCGTGGGGATCACGCAGTACCGCTTCGTTACCTACCGTGAGCAGGCCATCTCTTCCGGCGCGGACTCCCAGGCGGTTTCGTACATCCATCTGACCGCGCCGGACGGCACCCCGGCGTTCGGCGTCGGCATCGACAACAACATCAGCCTCGCGTCCATCAAAGGAGTTATCTGCGCCATCAACCGCGCGGAGCGCAGGAAAGGGGAAGCAGAATGAAACATTACAGGATCGTCCTTCTCAAGGGGGATGGAATCGGGCCGGAGATCGTCGCCCAGGCGGCGTTTGTTTTAAAGAAGGCTGGCGAGCGGTTCGGGTTCGGCGTGGAATTCGACGAAGCCCTGCTGGGCGGCAGCGCCATCGACGCGGCGGGCAGCCCCATCCCGCGGGAAACGGTCGACAAGTGCAGAGCCGCCGACTCCACGCTCCTCGGCGCGGTCGGCGGGCCGAAATGGGACGGCCTGCCGGGGGACCAAAGGCCGGAAGCCGGGCTTCTCGGCATCCGCAGGGCGCTGGGGCTTTACGCCAACCTCCGCCCGTCCATGATTTTCCCCCAGCTCCGCGCCGCCTCGCCGCTGAAGGATTCCGTCATTGGAAACCGGCTCAACGTGATGATCGTCCGCGAACTGACGGGCGGCATCTATTTCGGGGAGCGCGGCCATAGGACCGTAGACGGCGCGGACGCCGCCTACGACACCGAGATGTACTCCGTCCCGGAGATCGAGCGCATTGCGCGCGTCGGCTTCGAAACGGCGCGGAAGCGCGGCGGAAAGCTTTGCAGCGTCGACAAGGCGAACGTGCTGGAATCCTCGCGCCTGTGGCGCAAAACCGTGGCGCGCGTCGGAAAAGAGGAATACCCCGACGTAGAGCTTTCCAACCTGTATGTGGACAACTGTTCGATGCAGCTCGTGCGCGACCCGAAGCAGTTCGACGTCATCGTGACGTCCAACATGTTCGGCGACATCCTTTCCGACGAGGCGTCCATGATCAGCGGCTCCATCGGCATGCTGCCCTCGGCGAGCCTCGGGGCGGGGAAGGCCGGCCTGTACGAGCCGGTCCACGGCTCCGCGCCGGACATCGCCGGGACGGGTACGGCAAACCCGCTCGCGACCATCCTTTCCGCCGCGATGATGCTCCGGAATTCGCTGGGCCAGCCGCAGGCGGCGCGCGCGGTGGAAGATGCGGTTTCCGCCGCGCTGGAGACCGCCCGCACGCCGGACATCTGGACGCCCGGCACAAAAAAGGTCGGCTGCGTGGAAATGGGCGAAATCGTCCGCAGCCTGCTGTAAGCGATTGCAAAAAGATAAAAAACCGGGCACAGGATTTTGATCCCGTGCCCTTTGGTTTTAAGAAGCGGAGAAATGCCCGTCGGGAAACGCATGGAAGTCAGTAGCCGAACTTTCCGGCCAGCGATTCGTCGTTTTCGACCCATTCGCTCACATCGGTGACGGTGTACTCCGTCTTGTTCCTGCGGGCGACGACCTGCCGGATGCCCGCGTTGATGATGAGCCGCTTGCACATGGAGCACGGCGCGGGGTTCGGCACGTACTCGCCGGTTTTGGCCTCTTTCCCGGCCAGGTACAGCGTGGCGCCGATCATGTCGTTCCGCGCCGCGCTGATGATGGCGTTCATCTCGGCGTGGACGGAGCGGCAGAGCTCGTAGCGTTCGCCGCGCGGCACGCCCAGCGTTTCGCGGACGCAGTACCCCGCGTCGATGCAGTTTTTCCGCCCGCGCGGTGCCCCGGTGTATCCGGAAGAGATGATCTCGTCGTGGTTGACGATGATTGCGCCGAAGTTCCGCCGCAGGCAGGTGCCGCGCTCCAAAACGGTTTCGGCGATGTCGAGATAATAATTGATTTTGTCCGTTCTCTGCATCTGGGTTTCCTCCTTGCGTGGATCCCGGAATCGTGCGGGAGTGTGAAAGATAGAATTTCCGCCTGGGGTATGCTATAATGATGGCATCGGAAGCGGAGGTTTCAAAGAATGGATTTATCCGATCTCGGAACGGTGAGAGCGGTTCTTGCCCGGCACGGATTCCGGTTTTCCCATTCGCTCGGGCAGAATTTCATCGTGGATCCCGCCGTGTGCCCGCGGATGGCGGAGCTCTGCGGCGCGGGGAAAGAATCCGGCGTGCTGGAGGTCGGCCCCGGGGTCGGCGTGCTGACCCGGGAGCTTGCCGCCCGCGCGGGGCAGGTCGTCTCGGTGGAGCTGGACCGCAGCCTGGAACCGGTCCTGAAAGAAACGCTCGCGGGCTGCCGCAATTTCAAAATCGTCTGGGGCGATGTCCTAAAGCTCGATTTGCAGAAACTTATCCGCGAAGAGTTTGCGGGGAAAGACGTGTACGTCTGCGCCAACCTTCCCTATTATATCACTTCGCCGGTCGTGATGCGGTTTCTGGAAGAGAAGCTGCCGGTCCGCGCCCTGACGGTCATGGTACAGAAGGAGGCCGCCGGGCGGCTCTGCGCCGAGCCGGGAACCCGGGCGTGCGGAGCGGTGAGCGCCGCCGTGCGGTACTATTCCGAACCCCGGGTCCTGTTTTCCGTGCCGCGCGCCTGCTTTTACCCGCAGCCGAACGTGGATTCGGCGGTCATCCGGCTGGACGTGCTGGAGCACCCGCCGGTTTCCGTCCCGGACGGAAAAGCGTTCTTCGCGCTGGTGAAAGCGGCGTTCGGCCAGCGCCGCAAGACCGCCGCCAATTCTATTTCGGCCGGGCTGGCGTTGCCGAAAAGCCGGGTGGCCGAAGCCCTGCGGGCCGCCGGCGCTCCGCCGGGAATCCGCTCCGAGCGGCTGACCATGGGCCAGCTTGCGGAGCTGACCAATCTGCTTTGCCAAAAGGGGGAAATAAAATGAGCGACGAAAAGCTCGCGCTTGTCCTGTTCGACCTCGGCTTCGTTCTGATGCTGATTTCCATGGTGATCGGCCCGTTCGGCATCACCAACTGGGCGCTTACGACGGCCGTCATTGCCTGCTGCCTCGCGCTCGGCGCCACCGCCATCGCGTTCCAGGGATGGGATGTTCCGGACGGGACCCCGCCTTGGGACGCCGGGGACGAAAAGCCCGGAAACCGGCGGAACCGGTGATCTCCATGAAGGCCGCGCCGGCTTGTCCCCTTACATGCTTTCCGGAGCGGTGATCTTAAACATGGAAAGAACGTTCTTCAGCACGGTGGCGGCGGCAAGGCAGAGGTTCAGCCGGGCCGCCGTCAGGCTTTCGCCCTCATCCTTTACGCGGCACGCCGTGTAGAACTTGTGGAACAGCGTCGCCAGCGTGACGACATAGCGCGTCATGCGCGCCGGGTCGTAGGCGCGGGCGGAGGCGATGATCTCTTCCGTGCAGGCCGAAAGGTGCCGGATGAGTTCGGTTTCTTCCGGGGCGGTCAGCAGGGCCAGCTCCTCGTCCGTGCATGCGCGGGGATGGATTCCTTCCGCCGCGAGCTTTTTCACGATGCTGCAAATCCGCGCGTGCGCGTACTGCACATAGTAGACCGGATTCTGGGAATCCTGCTGGACCGCGAGGTCGAGGTCGAAATCCATCTGGGAGTTGGCTTCGCGCAGGTTGAAATAGAACCGGGCCGCGTCGACCGGGACCTCGTCGAGCAGGTCGCCGAGCTGGATCGCCTTGCCGGTGCGTTTGCTCATGCGGACGACCTCGCCGCCCCGCACCAGGCGCACGAGCTGGATCAGCACGACGTCCAGCTTGCTCCCGTCGAGCCCGATGGCGTCCATCGCGCCCTTCATGCGGGCGACGTGGCCGTGGTGGTCCGCGCCCCAGACGTCGATGACGCGCTCAAAGCCGCGCTTGACGAACTTGTTCCGGTGGTAGGCGATGTCCGCCGCAAAATAGGTCGGCGTCCCGTTCCGGCGAATGAGCACCTCGTCCTTCTCGGCACCGTTCGCCGTGGCGCGGTACCAGAGAGCGCCGTCCTTTTCGTACGTCATGCCGCGGTCTTTCAGAATCCCGATGGTTTCGTCCAGCTCGCCGTCGTTGTGCAGCGTGCTTTCCAGAAACCAGGTGTCGTAGACGATCCGGTATTTTTCCAGGTCGGATTTCATTTTTTCGATGTTTTTCGGAAGAGTGAAATCGACCAGGGCTTTTTGGCGCTCTTCTTCCGGGGCGTCGACGTATTTGTCGCCGTAAATTTTGGCGAATTCGGCGGCGCGTTCCTTGATGTCCTCGCCATGGTAGCCGTCCTCCGGAAACTCCACCGCGTCCCCGCCCTTGTAGATTTGGAGGTAGCGGGCCGCCAGCGAGCGGCCGAATTTCAGGATCTGGTTGCCCGCGTCGTTCACATAGAATTCGCGGCTCACGTCGAAACCCGCCGCGTCCAGCACGGAAGCGAGACAGTCCCCGAGGGCGCCGCCCCGGGCGTTGCCCATGTGCATCGGGCCGGTTGGGTTGGCGGACACGAACTCGACCATGACCTTTCGCTTTTTGCCCCAGTCGCTGCGGCCGTATTTCGGGCCTTCACGGAGAATTTCCTTCACCACGTCCACATAGAACCGGCGGTTCAGAAAGAAATTGAGGAAGCCGGGGCCCGCGATCTCGCACCGGTCAAAGCAGGTGCCTTCCAGGTCGATGGTTGCGGCGATGGCTTCGGCAATTTTGCGCGGCGCCAGATGAAATGCCTTGGCGGCCGCCATCGCCGCGTTGGCGGCGCGGTCGCCGTGGGACCGGTCGGCGGGCACTTCCACGGTGAAATCCGGGATTTCCGCCTTCGGCAGGGCGCCGTTCTCCATGCTTTTCCGCATGGCGGTCCGGATCGCCTCTTTTAAACGTTCCGCAGCCTGAAGCTCAATTTTCGACATTGCTGTTTTTTGCCTCCTTGACGGTGATGGAAAGCTCGTTCAGGCTGGAAAGGTTGGAGTTGATGTCCAACGTATAGCTGACCTGCAGGCTCCCGCCCGCGTCGCCCAGCTCCGAATCGAGCCTGCTGGTGAAGATGCCGATCATCATGTTGCCGTATCCGGTGTCGTACTGGCAGAGGTGGCGTTTCCCGTTTTCCAGGATCAGCCGGGTATTGTCGCCGCCCTTGCGCATAAGCGTCAGGCGGAAGCTTCCGTCGATTTTTAGGATGGAAGTCCGCGACGAGGAGTTGTCGTCCGACGCGTATTCCTTATATACAATGTAGCGGCTGGCGCCCCGCTTTACATAGGAACCCAGCGTGGTAAGCTCGACCTCGCCCACTTCGCCGTCCACCTTCTGGCGGCCTTTGATCGAGATCAGATAATTTTCCCGCATGTCTTTCTCCTTTATGGGGAATAGAGAAGTAAGGTCTGTGCTTTCCGGCCGGCGGATTTTTCGGACCACCGCGCGCAGACCCGGTTTCTTTTGCGCCGCAGGACGGCGCGCGGCCGCCGACGGGGCGGCCGCGCGTGCGTTCTGCCGGGTGGCTTTATTTTTTGAAGTTTTTCGCGCCATCGTCAAATGCCAGCCGGACCAGCCTGTCGAGAAGTTCGCCGTAGGAAACGCCGGATGCTTCCCACAGTTTCGGGTACATGCTGATAGGCGTAAAGCCCGGGATCGTATTCAGCTCGTTCAGCAGGATCTCCCTGCCGTTCCGCACGAAGAAATCGACGCGGGCGAACCCGCGGCAGCCGAGCATGCGGAAGGCGCGTTCCGCGATGGAGCGGATTTCCGCCGCCACCGCTTCGTCGAGGCGCGCCGGAATGTTCAGCTTGGACTTGCCGGACTTGTATTTGTCGTCGTAGTCGTAAAACTCGGCGGAAGCGACGATTTCGCCGACCGCGCCGGCGGCCTTCGGGTCCAGATTGCCGAGGACGGCGCATTCCACTTCCTGGCCGGCAACGGCTTCCTCGACGAGAATCTTGTCGCTTTCCGCCGCGGCCCTCGCAACGGCGGCGTCCAGCTCTTCTTCGCGGAGGACCTTGCTGATCCCCACGGACGACCCGGAGTTGGCGGGCTTTACAAAGACCGGGTAGCCGAGCCGCGCGTTGACCTTCACTTTGATCTTCTTCGCGCCTTCGGAAGTGTATTTGCTGCTGTAAAACCAGAGGTATTTTGCGCTCGGGATGCCGGCGTTGGCGAGCTGGGAGTGGGTGATCGCTTTATCCATGCAGACGGCGGAGGCCAGCGTTCCGCAGCCGACGAACGGGAGGCCGCTCAGCTCCAGCAGGCCCTGCACCGTTCCGTCCTCGCCGTTCCTGCCGTGCAGAACGGGAAAAACGCAGTCGACCGGAACCGTGCGGAAGCCGTCCGGCGCATTTGCGACAATGCCGCCGACGCTGCGGTCGGGGCACAGGAATGCGGGCATTTTTTCTTCGCTCCGTTCCCATTCGCCGCCCGGTATTTTGTCGTCGGGGCCGTTGTACAGGTACCAGCGCCCGTCCCTCGTGATTCCGATCCTCACAATATCATATTTTTCCTTCGGCAGGTTCCGGATGACGGAGTATGCCGAAACGCGCGAAACTTCATGCTCGGAAGAGCAGCCGCCGAATAAAACGGCGATTTTTTTCTTTTGCATCAAAGAATTCCTCCAAAATCAGGGATTCCGGCTTCTGCCGGGTGCGCCGCCGCGTCCACGCGGGAATTCTACAGATACCTATCATAGCACATCGGCGGGGGCGGTGCAAACATATCTTTTCCGCCGTGCACCGCCATAATTGTATGGTGACAGGGAAAGCTTTATGTAGTATAATGATAGAACATTTGAGATTGTGCCCGGGTGGAATCCCACAGCAGGAGGAATCAGATTGGAACAGAAAGCGTTTGACCTGGTCGCGGAAAAAGTCGGCGAGGCCCTGCAGGAGCAGGGGTATCGGCGCGCCGGGGATCGGCAGCCGGAAGAGGATGGGCAGTCGGTGCTTTTTACCGGCGGGGAAATTGCCTACAGCGTCCTGTACCAGGAAAGCAAAAAGCGGTTTATTCTCAGAATGTGCGATTTGGACGACGGCGCCCCAAACGGAAAGTGGAAGTCGGTTTCCATGTGGCTGTTTGACCCGGAAACCGACTCCGCGGCGCAGGCGCAGAGCATTGCCGAGGATTTTGCCGAAACCGTGCAGGGCCCGAAGCAGACCGCCGTGGTCCGCAGCAGGAAAAAACGCCGGAAGGACGACGACAACAACATCGACCCCGTTTTCTTTTTCAACCGGTTCGTCGGTATTTTCCCCGAGCTGAAGGACGAAATCAGCGAGGAGAAAACCGTTTACGGGGACGTCCGTGCCGTGACGTTTGCGCGGGAGAAGCTTCTGCCGAAGATCGATGCGCTCTGCAGCGCGGGGATCGACAAAGACGCCGTCGGCCGCTGCTGCAATCTTCTGAACGATATGTACATCAGCGGCGACATGGACGTGCGTTCCATTATCACCATCGTGATTTTGAACGGGGTAAGCGGACGGGCCGCGGAAAACCTGAAGCCTGCTTTCAACGAGGAGCTGGCCAAGGGCTACAAGTCCGGCCTGAAGATGAAGGGCAGGACGGTCAAGCCCGAAAAGAAGAAAAAACACCGCAGCTTCATGGCGAGGACCCTCAACGAAATGAACGACCGGTGATCCGCGCGGGCGGATGCCGCGGGCCGTTCCCGCGCCGCCCGCTTTTTCTGCAAAAATTGCTTGACATGCTTACCGGAATGTGCTAAGATAAAGCTACCTCGGTAAAGGGGTCCTTTTTTTTGTACCCGTTTATTTTGAGGGAGGCCGCAGCCTGAAAAAGGCGAAAAATATTTCCGTACAGCGGGAGGTGCCGTTATGAGAGTGAAAGTAACACTGGCCTGCACAGAATGCAAACAGCGCAATTATGACACAATGAAAAATAAGAAGAATGATCCGGACAGGCTTGAGATGACAAAGTACTGCAGATTCTGCAGGAAACATACGCTTCATCGTGAGACGAAGTAATCCGGACGGAGGGAAGAGTTTATGGCTGAAAAAGCTGAAAAAAAAGGAAACTTCTTTGTCAAAGCCGGCAAAAACATCTCAAAATTTTTCCGCGATACCAAAGGCGAAGTTAAAAAAATGGTATGGCCTACGCCGCAGTCGGTATTTAAGAATACCGGCGTGGTCCTGGCTACGATCGTCGTAATCGGTCTTTTTGTCTTCGGCCTTGACGCTCTGCTGGTCAATCTGCTCGGGCTGATTATGAATGTTGCGAAATAATAAATTTACCGGAGGTGTTTTCTTTGCCTGAAGAAGCAAAATGGTATGTGGTGCATACTTATTCCGGGTATGAAAACAAGGTTGCCTCCAATCTTGAAAAAACGGTGGAAAACCGGCAGCTTCACGATCTGATTCAGCAGGTGCTTGTTCCGACGGAAACCGTGACCGAGATCAAAGACAACAAAAAGCGCGATGTGGAGAGGAAAATCTTTCCGGGCTATGTCCTCGTGAAGATGATCCTGACCGACGAGTCGTGGTATGTTGTCCGCAACATCCGCGGCTGCACGGGCTTTGTGGGCCCGTCGTCCAAGCCGATCCCGCTGACGGAAGAAGAAGTGGCGCGGCTCGGCGTTGAGAAAAAAGAGATTGAGGTTTCCTACGGGGTCGGGGACTCCGTGAAAATCATCGACGGGCCGCTGGAAGGCTTCGTCGGCATCGTTGAGGAAGTTGACAAGGAGAAAAACCGCGTGCGCGTCACCGTCTCCATGTTCGGGCGCGAGACGCCGGTGGAGCTCGAGCTCAGCCAGGCCGAAGCGATGGAATAATTCTGGTAATCGGCGGGGAAACCCGCTTGTTATGAGGGGTCTGCCCCTGTGGGAGGAACGAAAATATTCCCGTTCCGCCATCAACCACGAATTTTGGAGGTGCAGTAAAAATGGCACAAAAGGTTACCGGCTTGATTAAGCTTCAGATACCTGCCGGAAAAGCAACGCCGGCGCCGCCGGTCGGGCCCGCTCTGGGCCAGCACGGCGTCAACATCATGGCGTTTACGAAGGAATTCAACGAACGGACCAAAGGACAGGTCGGAATGATTATCCCGGTCATCATCACCGTGTACGCCGATCGTTCCTTCACGTTCATCACCAAGACTCCGCCCGCGGCGGTTCTTATCAAAAAGGCGTGCGGAATCGACAAGGCTTCCGGGGAGCCGAATAAAACCAAGGTCGCGAAGATCACCCGTGAGCAGATTAAGAAAATTGCGGAGACAAAGATGCCCGACCTGAACGCGGCTTCCATTGAAACGGCCATGAGCATGGTCGCCGGAACAGCCCGCAGCATGGGCGTTGAGGTCGCTGACTGATCCGGGGACGCGGGCGGCCGAAGACCGCTTGTTTCCCGGTCCCGGTGGGAGGAATTTCAAATCCGATTTTACCACTTGACAGGGAGGAAAACCAATGAAACACGGTAAAAAATATATCGACGGCACGAAGCTGGTCGATCGCACAAAATCTTACGACGCCGACGAGGCCCTTGGCATCTGTGTCAAAACCGGCACCAAAAAGTTCGATGAAAGCGTCGAAGTCCATGTCAGGCTCGGTGTCGACAGCCGCCATGCGGACCAGCAGGTCCGCGGCGCCATCGTGCTGCCGAACGGCACGGGCAAAACGGTCCGTGTCCTCGCCATCTGCAAGGGCGAAGCCGCAAAGGCCGCCGAGGCGGCCGGCGCCGACTTTGTAGGCGCCGAGGATATGGTGAAGAAAATCCAGAGTGAAAACTGGATGGATTTCGACGTTCTCGTCACCACGCCGGACATGATGGGCATGGTGGGCCGTCTCGGTAAAATCCTCGGCCCCCGCGGCCTGATGCCGAACCCGAAGGCCGGTACGGTTACCCGCGACGTTTCCAAGGCGATCGGGGAAGCGAAGGCCGGCAAGATCGAGTACCGGCTCGATAAGTCCAACATCATCCATTGCGTGATCGGTAAGGTGTCTTTCGGAAAAGACAAGCTTGTCGAGAACTTTGACGCGCTGCTGGGCGCAATTGTCAAAGCGAAGCCCGCGGCTTCGAAAGGGCAGTATATCCGCTCCTGCGTCATTGCGTCCACCATGGGCCCCGGCATCCGCATTAACCCGAACAAAGCCGGCGGCCAGTCTGCTTGACAGACCGTGCCGGATGTGGTATGCTGTTGAAAACTGAATTGTTTTTATTCCAAGACAGCAGGTGCTGACGCGTAATGGATTTTCCAGCCTGCCGAGAATAAGGCGTTTTTGCTTCTGTTCTGTGTTGGGTGCTGAAAGCCTTTTCTGCGGCGGCGGAAAAGGCTTTTTCTGTTGCGCGGATTCCCTTGAAACGGAGGTGAATTATTTGCCAAGCAAGAAAGTACTGGAAGAGAAAAAACAGGCGGTTACGGAACTCTCCGAGAAGCTGAAAACCGCCCACACGGGTGTCCTAGTGGATTACAAGGGCATCAATGTGGAAGACGACACCAAACTCCGCAAGGAGCTGCGCGAATCCGGGAGTTTTTACAAAGTAGTAAAAAATACTTTGCTGAGTCTGGCCCTGAAAGAAGCCGGCATTGACGGCCTTGATTCCGTGCTGGAAGGGACGACCGCCCTGGCGCTCAATCCGGAGGATTATGTTGCCCCGGCGCGGATCCTGAACGGCTATGCGGAGAAGAGCAAGACGTTCACCATCAAGGCCGGATTTATCGACGGCAAGTCTGTCGACGCCGATGAAATCAAAACACTGGCTTCCCTGCCTTCGAAAGAAGTGCTGCTGGCCGAGGTGCTCCGCGGCCTGAACGGTCCGATTTCCGGCCTTGTCACCGTGCTGAACGGCACAATGAAAGGCCTGGTCGTCGCACTGAACGCGATTGCCGAAAAAGAGAAAAAGAGTGCCTGATCTTAAATTAAATAATATGGAGGTTTCTTGATTATGTCCGATAAAGTTACAAAGCTGATTGAAGATGTGAAATCCCTGACGGTTCTGGAGCTTGCCGAGCTCGTAAAGGCCCTGGAAGATGAATTCGGCGTTTCCGCCGCCGCTCCGGTTGCCGTTGCCGCCGCTCCTGCCGCCGCCGCTCCTGCCGCGGAAGAAAAGACTTCCTTCGATGTGATTCTCAAGAGCATCGGTCAGCAGAAGATCCAGGTCATCAAGGCTGTCCGCGAAATTACCGGTGTCGGCCTGAAAGATGCGAAGGACCTTGTCGATGCCGCTCCGAAGGCGATCAAGGAAGGCGTTTCCAAGGACGATGCCGAAGCGATGAAGGAAAAGCTCACGAAGGTCGGCGCAGAAGTCGAACTGAAGTAAGTTTTCCTTTTGGAAGGAATACAAAAATCCCCGCCGGGACCCTGCCGGCGGGGATTTTTGTGCACTTTTCAAAGCCGAATCCGGCATATTGCGTGAAACCTTGTCGTACAAATAAACCGGAAAGGTTTTTCCAACACCGAGGGACGCCGGAACGCAGACATTTTCCGTCCTTACATTTTCCGGTATTTTTTCACCTTACGCAGCTTTTTCCGCTTCCGGTTGTAGATAATGGCGAGGACAATGTATAGGACCACCAGAAAGACGATCAGCGACGCGATCACGAGAAACCACGTCGAGGTAAAAATTGTTTTTACAATGTCGGTCGTATGCAGCAGCTCGCTGCGGTCGACCGACTCGGCCGCAACCAGGTTGACGGTTGCCAGCTTCTCATTGGCATAGCTCAGGGTTGCGGTCCCGACGACCTGCCCTTTCCGGACGGGGGCGTCGATTGAGCGGGGAACGTTTTTCGAAAGAATAATGCTGCTTGCCGCGATTCCTTTGGGAAGGACGGCGGAATAGCTTTTTTCCGCCTGCAGGCGCAGGGTATCTTTGTTCCATGCATAGTTCAGCTTGATTTCGCCCACCGTGTCGTTGGTGCCGACGATCTGTTTCAATTCCAGCGACCGGAGCGCCCAGCGGTACAGGGCCGCGGTGTCCAGCATCTCGTTGTGCGTCGGGACCGCGGCGCCGCTTTGATCCACAGCCGGAGCGCCTAGGACGACGCAAAGGTAACTGTAACCGTCGGCCGAAGCCGTGGAAACGAGGCAATATCCCGATTCGTCCGTGTGCCCCGTTTTGATCCCCTTGGTATATACATAGTAGTACTTGCCGTCCGCGGCGTTTCGGTTCATCATCAGGTTTGTCGAAGAAAGCGTGGCGCTCTTTCCGGCGTTTGGCCCCCCGACCGGCTTGTAAGTATAGAAAGTCTGGGAACAGATGCTCATGAAATACGGCTTGGTCATCGCATAACGGGTGATTTTTATGAGGTCCGCGGCGGAAGTGTAGTGGTTCGGGTCGTGCAGGCCGTGCGGGTTGGTAAAGTGTGTGTTTGTGCAGCCCAGGGCCTTCGCCTTCTCATTCATCATGTCCACGAATTTGTTGACATCGCCGTTTCCCACATAGTCCGCCAGGGTGAGGGCGGCATCGTTGCCGGACGGAACCATCATGCAGTTCAGAAGCTGGTAGGCGGTTGCAACGTCCCCTACCTGGATGCCCGCCATGGAACTGCCCGTTCCGGAAAGCTCATCCAGAATCTTTTTGGTGACGGTGATCCGCGTCCCCTGCAGGTCCTTGATATGATCGGCCGCCACAATATATGTCATGATCTTTGTCAGGGAAGCGGGTTCCCGCCTTTTGCTCGGATTCTTCTCATAGACCGTCGTTCCGGTGTCCAGATTGACCAGTTCCACCGCGTCGCTGTGCAGGCTGAGGTTGGGACTGAAATTTGCCGCGTGAGCCGCGGCCGGCGCCAGGATGATGCAAAAGGCCAAAAGGGCGGAAAACAGGGCGAAGAACTTTTTTCCCATGGAAATTTTGCCTCCGATGTGATATGATAAGAACGGCAGCGGATGCCGCCGCTTCTACCAGTATAGCAGTTATTCGCTGAAAGATAAAGTAACGAAATATGAATATTTATCCTATGCCGTTCGGCTTTGTTTGGCCCATAAAAAGCGATGAATTTTCAAGAGGAACTGCGATTGGCAAAAAGAAAAAAGCGCGGAAATATCCGCCGTATTTCGAGCGCTTTCGACGCAGCGAGGCAAAATTCCGGCCGAAACAGACAGCCGAAACAGACAAGTGTTCAGACAAAGCCTGGAAAAGGGCAAGGCATTGGGAGGAACAACACCGTGATTTATGCAACCGGAGATACCCATGGGGAAATACAGCGTTTCCGGCCCTCGGAGACGCGCGGAGTGAAAAAGGGCGACACCGTTATTATATGCGGGGATTTCGGATTTATCTGGGACGGAGGAAAGCAGGAAGAGAAAAATCTGAGAAAAATCGGAAGCCGGAAATACAATGTCCTGTTCCTCGACGGTACGCACGAAAATTTCGATCTCCTGGGAAAATATCCGGTGGAGGAATGGAGCGGCGGGAAAGTCCATCATATCTGCGGCAATCTGTACCATCTGATGCGCGGGCAGGTCTATACGATCGAGGACAAAAAAATCTTTACGTTCGGCGGCGGGGAAAGCAGCGAAATCCAGGCCCGCATCGAGGCCCGGAAATGGTGGCCGTGCGAAATGCCGAGCCTGGACGAAATGCGGGAAGGCATCGACCACCTGAAAGCCAACGGCCTGCAGGTCGACTATATCTTCACCCACGAACCCCCTCCGCATGTGGATATTGCCCCGGGAAGGCCGAAAACGGTCAACCGGAACCAGCTCGAAGCTTTCTTCGGGCAGATTATGAAACAGGCCCAATATAAAAAATGGTTCTTCGGTTCCTGCCATATCGACCGTAAGATTACATATAAAAATTTCGCCGTGTTCAGCCGCCTGATTCCGGTGGAAGATGTCGGAAAGCCAAAGCATTTTTCCGCCCGATAATGGAAGATCCGGCTCCCGCCCGGCGAACTCCTTCGGATTCCTTTTGGCCGGGATCCGGAAATAAATCGAACAATGCCGGCACCGCTTTCTGTGGTGCCGGCATTGTTCATTTCGGAATATGTTTTTTTATCCGCCGAGGTAAGCCTTTTTGACGGATTCGTCCTTCAGCAGGTCGGACGCTTTGCCTTCCAGCGTAATGCGCCCCGTTTCGATCACGTAGGCCCGGTTTGCGATGGAAAGGGCCATGTTCGCGTTCTGCTCCACCAGGAGAATCGTCGTCCCGGATTTGTTGATGTCCTGGATAATGGAGAAGATTTCCTCCACGATGATCGGGGCGAGGCCCATGGAAGGTTCGTCCATCAGCAGAATCTTCGGACGCGCCATCAGCGCCCTGCCCATGGCGAGCATCTGCTGCTCGCCGCCGCTGAGCGTTCCGGCGCGCTGCCGCATACGCTCCTTCAGGCGGGGGAATTTTTCAAAGACCTGATTGTAGTCCTGCTCAAAATTGCTTTTATCCTTGCGGCAGTAGGCACCGAGCTGCAGGTTCTCCGCGACGGACATGTTTGCGAAGATCCGCCGCCCTTCCGGCACGTGGGAGATGCCGAGATACGGAATCTTGTGCGCCGGCACCTTGTTCAATTCCTTCCCCTCGAACTCGATGGTTCCGCCCGCGATGGGGACAAGGCCGGAAATGGCGCGCAGGGTCGAGGTTTTCCCCGCGCCGTTTGCGCCGATCAGCGTTACGATTTCCCCTTCGTTTACCTCGATGTTGACGTCCGTCAGGGCGTGAATGCCGCCGTAATAGACGTTCAGATTCGTTATTTTAAGCATGGGCCGCCTCCTCGCCGAGATAAGCCTCAATTACTTTCGGGTTGGCTTTGATTTCGTCCGGCGTTCCGCGCGCGATGATCTTGCCGTAGTCGAGCACGACGATCTTTTCGCATACGCTCATGACCAGGCGCATGTCGTGCTCAATCAGCAGGATGGAGATTTTGAATGTCTTGCGGATCCAGCGGATCAGCTCCGTCAGCTCCTGCGTTTCCTGCGGGTTCATGCCGGCCGCCGGTTCGTCCAGAAGCAGGAGCTTGGGCTGCGTCGCAAGCGCGCGGGCGATTTCCAGCCTGCGCTGCTCGCCGTAGGGGAGGTTCGCGGCCATTTCGTCCTTTTTGTCGTCCAGGTGAAAGACCTTCAGAAGCTCCAGGGATTTTTTCTGAACGTCCTCTTCCTCGTGGAAAAACGAGGGAAGCCGGAGGATCGCTGACGTCAGTCCGTATTTTTCCTGATAGATGAAGGAAATCTTGACGTTATCCAGGACCGAAAGGTTCTTCATCAGGCGGATGTTCTGGAAGGTGCGGGCGATCTTCTTCTTTGTGATGTTGTACGGCTTCAGCCCCACGATGGACTCGCCGTCGAACGTCATGGTGCCGCTTGTGGGCGTATAGACCCCCGTCAGCATGTTGAAAACGGTGGTTTTGCCCGCGCCGTTCGGACCGATCAGGCCGTAGATGTCGTGGTCCCCCATCGTCAGGGAAAAATCCGCGACGGCGGTCAGGCCGCCGAAACGGATGGAGATATTCTGAATGTCAAGCAGCGGCATGGCTGTCACCCTCCTTTCCGCCCTTGTGGCGGCCAATCATTTTCACAAGCCGCATCACGCGGATATTCTTGACGCGGAGAATCATGATGATGATCAGGAGCAGCGGGTAGATCACGAGCCTGAGGTCGCCGAAGGCGCGGAGCGCTTCCGGAAGGAACGTCAGGATACTGGTGGAAGCGATGCACCCCGCAAAGTTGCCCGCCCCGCCGAGGACGACGTAAATAACCAGGTCGATCGATTTGAAGTAGTTGAAGGTCGTGGGCTCGATGAACATCATCAGGAAAGCGTAAAGTCCTCCCGCAAGCCCCGCGAAGAACGCGCCCAGCGTAAAGGCCATGACTTTGTAGCGGGTGGTGTTGACGCCCATCGCCTCCGCCGCGATCTCATCCTCGCGGACGGAAATCATGGCGCGGCCCTGCTTGGAGCTCACCACGTTGTGCAGCACGAGGATCGTCAGGATCATGCAGAAGAACACCCAGGCGAACGTCGTTTTCCCCGGTATGCCCGGAAGGCCCTGCGCGCCGCCGAGCTGGGGGATGTTTTGGATCGCCACGACGATGATCTGGCAGAAGCCCATGGTCGTGATGGCGAGGTAGTCGCCTTTGAGGCGCAGGGTCGGCAGGCCGATCAGGAACCCGAACAGCCCGGCGACCAGCCCGCCGAAAATCAGAGAGAGGACGAACGGCAGGCCCGTCTTGAGGGAGATTGCCGCTGCGGCGTAGGCCCCGATCGCCATGAACGCCGAATGCCCCAGCGTCAGCTGGCCGGTGAAGTTAATGATGAGGTTCGTGCTGAGCGCAAGGATGATGTTGATGCAGATGGTCATCAGAATCCGCTTGTAGTAGGCGTTGATGACTCCGGTGGAGATCAGCAGCGTAAACACGACGAACACCGCAACGGACGCCGCCAGAAAAATTCCCAGCTTTTTTAAGGATGCAGTCAAAGACACACTCATTGTCGTCACCTACACTTTCTCGCTGACTTTTTTGCCAAGCAGGCCGCTCGGCTTGATAATCAGGATGATAATCAGGACGATGAAGCCGATCGCGCCCGAAAGCTGCGAATACCATGCGGTGACGAAGGTTTCGATTACGCCCAGGATAATGCCGCCCACAAAGGCGCCGGGAATCAGACCGATGCCGCCGAACACCGCGGCGGTGAACGCCTTGATGCCGGGCTGGATGCCCATGTACGGGTCAATGCTGGAGTACAGGATCGCGACGAGGACGCCCGCCGCCCCGGCAAGGGCGGACCCAATGGCGAATGTGGCGGAAATCGTCGTGTCCACGTTGATGCCCATCAGCTCGGCCGCGTCTTTGTCCGTGGACGTGGCGCGCATCGCCTTGCCGATTTTCGTGCGGTAAATGACGACCTGCAGCAGGATCATCAGCAGCAGGGAAGTGCCGAGGATGATGAGGTGCAGTGTGTCGCTGTGCACCGGGCCGAGTTCCACATTGGACTGCTGGAGAATATCGTGCGGGTATGTACGGGGATTCCCGCCGAACAGCCAGTTGAAGCCGTTCTCCAGAAGGAGCGAAACGCCGATCGCGGTGATCAGCAGCGAAATGTTGGTCGACCGCCGCAGCGGCTTATACGCGATCCTTTCGATCAGGACGCCCGCGATCGCGGTGCCCAGCATGGCGACAAGCAGTGTCGGGACAAACGGCAGATGCAGGTCGGTCGCCACGAAATAGCCGATGTAGGCGCCCACCATGTAAACGTCGCAGTGGGCGAAGTTGATCAGGCCGATGATCCCGTACACCATCGTGTAGCCCAGCGCGATCAGCGCGTAAACGCTTCCCAGTGACAGGCCGTTGATCAGCTGTTGCAGAAATTCAACGAGTGACAACTTGTTTTCCTCCCATTCCAAGCAATTGGCCCGACACAGGAAAGCGCTTCCCGCGGGAAGCGCCTTCCGCCTCTGGCCGTCTCCCGGCCTTTATGCGTCGGGCTGAATCTTCTTGAAGAACTTTTCCTTTCCGTCCACCGTCTTGATGATGACGGCCGCCTTCACGGCGTCGCGCTTTTCATTGAATTTGATATGGCCGGAAACGACCGTACCATCGTAGCTCTTGAGCGCTTCCTTGATGGCGTTGGCGTCCGTGCTGCCGGCTTTTTTAATACTTTCCAGCAGAACCTTGCCCGCGTCGTAGTTGAGGGCCGCCATGGCATCCGGAACCGTGTTGCTGTATTTGGCTTTGTAGTCTTTGATGAACTGGACGACTTCCTTGGCGGTATCGTCCGCGGCGTAGTGGTTGGAGAAGTAGACGCCGTTGACCGCGTCGCCCCCGATGGAGAACAGCTCGGAAGAATCCCAGCCGTCACCGCCGAGGAAAGTGGCCTTTACACCGGCGCTGCGGGCTTCCTTGGCGATGACCGCCACGGTGGAGTAGTAATCCGGCAGGAACATGACGTCCGGCTTTTTCGGGGCGATCTTCGTCAGCTGCGCGTTGAAGTCCTTGTCGCCGGTGTTGTAGGTTTCCTCCGCGACAATCCGGCCGCCTTTGGAAGTAAAGTTGCTCTTGAACGCTTCCGCAAGGCCCTTGGAGTAGTCGTCGCCGTTGTTGAACAGGATCGCCGCGGTTTTGGCTTTCAGGTCTTCCGACGCGAACTTTGCCATGACCTGGCCCTGGAACGGGTCGATGAAGCAGGTGCGGAAAATGAAGTCGCCGGCTTCCGTAATCTTTGTGTTGGTGCCCGTGCCGGTCACCATCGGGACCTGGTACTGCTGGCAGATCGGCGCGAGGGAATTCGCGCAGGTGCTGGTCAGCGGGCCGACGATGGCGACGACTTTGTCACTGTTGATGAGCTTCTGGCCGACGGTAACGGCGGTTGCGGCCTTGCCCTCGTCGTCCTGTACCAGAAAATCGACCTTCTGGCCGTTGATGCCGCCCGCGCTGTTGACCTGTTCTTCCAGCAGCTCGAGGCCCTTCTTTGCGGACTGGCCGAACGACGACGTCTGGCCTGTCAGCGGTGTGACGACGCCGATCTTAATGGTTTCTCCCGAAGCCGCGGAATTTTGCGCCGAAGCGCCCGTATCTCCGCCCGCAGAAGAACCGGACGGTCCGGCCTGGCACGCCGAAAAAGATACAGTCAACGCCAAACTGAGAACGCACGCCATTAACTTTTTCATCCTATAACTTCCTCCTTGATAATAAAAAAAAGCGTGCAAAGCAATTCATCGATTGATCTGCACGCCTTTGTTTCAAATTATGTAGTTTTGAGTGGACGTAATGGATTGACAGTAAGTATTATAAACAATATTTCCTTCGCCGTCAATTGTTTTATTGCCAACGTTTTGAATATCTTTGACGTCATTCTTGTATATTTTATTCGATATGATTCGAATACCGCTACAACCCGGCCTTCTTTGCATTACAAATTTAAATTTGCGCATCGCAGAACTTAAAAATGAGCAGAGCGCGTCCGGGTTCCATTGGCATGTCCGAATCCTTTTCTGCTGAATTCAGTCCGTCAAAATTCAAAATGCTACCGCCCAAAACCGCAGATCAGTCGCTGAGGTTGCTTTTTGACGGAACGTGCCGCCGGAGAGGCGGATGCAGCCCTTCCGGCGCGTCCCGATCGTTGAGGCAGGAAATTATATGAAGTCTTCCCGGCTGGGAAGATGGGTCAGGCCGAGGCTTTTTTGAAGAATTTCTCCTTGCCGTTCTCCGCTTTGATAATTACCGCGGACTTTACGGCGTCACGTTTGCTGTCGAATTTGATATGACCGCAGACCACGGTGCCGTCATAGCTTTTCAAGGCGTTCTTGACGGCGTTGGCGTCCGTGCTGCCGGCTTTCCTGATGCTTTCCAGCAGGACCTTGCCCGCGTCGTAAGTCAGCGCCGCGAACGCGTCCGGCTCGCTGCTGAATTTAGCCTTGTAATCCTTGATGAACTGGACGACTTCCTTGGAAGTGTCTTCCGAAGAATAATGGGTGGAGAAGTAGGCGCCGTTCACCGCGTCCCCGCCGATGGAGAACAGCTGCGGGGAATCAAAGCCGTCGCCGCCGAGAAAAATCGACTTTACGCCGGTGCTGCGGGCTTCCTTCATGATGACCGCAACGGTGGAGTAGTAATCCGGCAGGAACAGGACGTCCGGATTCTTCGGGGCGATCTTTGTGAGCTGTGCGTTGAAGTCTTTGTCGCCGGTGTTGTAGGTTTCCGTGTCGACAATGGAACCGCCCTTTTCGGTAAAGCTGCTCTTGAACGCATCCGCGAGGCCTTTGGAATAATCGTCGCCGTTGTTGTACAGGATCGCGGCGGTTTTGGTCTTCAGGTCCTCTGTCGCGAACTTCGCCATCACCTTGCCCTGGAACGGGTCGATGAAGCAGGTCTGGAAGACGAAATCGCCGGCCGAGGTGATGTCCGCGTTGGTGCCGGTCCCGGTGATCATCGGGATGCTGTACTGCTGGCAGATCGGCGCAAGGGAATTCGCGGATGTGCTGGTGACCGGCCCGACGATCGCGGCTACCTGGTCGTTGTTGATGAGCTTCTGGCCGCCCGTAACGGCGGTCGCGGCCTTTCCTTCGTCGTCGACGGAAAGGAACTGAACCTTCCGGCCGTTGATGCCGCCCGCTTTATTGGTCTGGTCTTCCAGAAGCTGAAGGCCTTTTTGGCTGGACTGGCCATATGATGAGGCGGCGCCGGTCAGGGGAGCGACAAAGCCGATTTTGATTGTGCCGCTGTTTCCGCCCCCGGCCGCGCCGTTTCCGGAAGGCGACTGGCACCCCGCCAGCGACGCCGTCAGCGCCAGACCGAGGACACACGCTGTCAGTTGTTTGAACATTTTACTTCCTCCTTGGTGATGATCGTAAAATAAAAATGCACAAAGCAATCCGAAGATTGATTTGCACACTTTTGTTTTTTCAAATATGTGTTTTAAGGAATGCTTTTAGAAGATGTTATTGATCAATATTATAGATGGATTCGGCCCGCCTGTCAATCGTTTTCTTTCTTATTTTCACCGGAAAGGCGGGGAAACGGATGAAAAAAAGGTGGATTGCACACCCTCCCCAAAAAGCAAGAGCCGGTCAAACGACCGGCTCTTGCTTTTTGGGGAGGAGTTGTATTGAAAAGGTGTGGCATCCAACCACAGAACTTGTAAGCGATGAAGAGGAGAGATCTCTGTGTGCGTTCGACGTTTTACGATCTCTTTGTGGCTTCATTATAAGGCACCGTGCAGGTGCTGTCAACGATTTCAGAGGGCTTCCGGCAAGATTCTACTCTTTGTATAAAATGAAAAATTTCAACTGAAAATTTTAGTGATTGTTAGCAAAAGCCGAACAGGTTCCCGGCCCAACCCGACACGGACGCTGCTGATATATTGTATTCCGGTGCACAAGATGGTAAACTGAAACGGAAAAAATCACGGAGGATAGAGGAGAAAATATGGAGTTGACAAAGAACCAGGTTGTTTCCCTGGAAATCACCGGATATACCGCCGAGGGCAGCGGTGTGGGAAGGTACCGCGGCATTGCCGTCTTTGTGCCGCTGGCGGCGGCCGGAGACCGTTTGGAAGTGCGGATCCTCAAGGTGGCCAAAACCTTCGCCTATGGGAAGATTGAAAAAATCATTGCCGCATCAAAGGACCGTGTTCCGCCCGACTGCCCTCAGTTCCCACAGTGCGGCGGATGCGTTTACCGCCATATTTCCTATGAGGCGGAGCTCCGTGCCAAACAAAGGAAGGTCCAGGATGCGCTGGAACGCATTGCCGGGCTCCATTTTGCCGTGCTGAAACCCATCGTCGGGGCCCGGCAGCCCGACCGCTACCGCAACAAGGCGCAGTTTCCCATCGGGCCCGGGCAGAAAGGGGAGATCCGGCTGGGCTTTTACGCCGCACGCAGCCACCGCATCATCGACTGCGGGGAATGTCTTCTTCAGCCGAAAGAATTTTCCGACGCGGTGAAGGCATTTCAGGAATGGGAGCGCAGAACGCGGGACGACGTGTATGACGAAGCGGCGGGCCGCGGGCGCCTGCGCCATCTTTTTCTGAGAAAGGCGGAAGCGACCGGGGAAATTATGGTGTGCGTCGTCGTCAACGGAAACGGTGTGCACGACGAGCCGGGGCTTGTGGAACTGCTGAGGCGGAACGTCCCCGGCCTGAAAAGCGTCGTCGTCAACAGCAACCGGGAAAAGACCAATGTGGTCCTTGGAAAAAGATGCCGCACCATCTGGGGGCAGGACTCGATTACGGATGTTCTGTGCGGGCTGAAGTTCCGCATCTCCCCGCTTTCGTTTTACCAGGTGAATTCCCGCCAGGCGGAGCGCCTGTATGGCCTTGCGCGGCAGTACGCCGGGCCGACCGGCGGGGAAACGGTCCTGGACCTTTACTGCGGCACGGGGACCATCGGCCTTTCCATGGCTTCGGAAGCGGGGCGCATCATCGGGGTGGAAATCGTGGAGCAGGCGGTCACGGACGCCCGGAAGAATGCGGCGGACAACGGCATCGGGAACGCGGAATTTCTGTGTGCCGACGCGGCGGAAGCGGCCGGCCTGCTCAGAAAGCGCGGCATCCGGCCGGACGTGGTTGTGCTCGACCCGCCGCGCAAAGGCTGCGGCGAAGACCTAATCGATACCGTCGCGTCGATGGCGCCGCAGCGCATTGTTTATGTTTCCTGCGACCCGGCCACGCTTGCCCGGGACATCCGGCTCTTTGCCCTCAGGCGGTTCAAAACGATAGAAGTGACCCCCGTAGACATGTTTCCCCGCACAGCGCACGTGGAGTGCGTGGTATTGATGTCGAGGGTAAATTGACGGGTGTGTAAAAAG
>ENA-UOOI01000193-UOOI01000193.1-fermentation-metagenome-genome-assembly--contig:-NODE-193-length-77631-cov-5.185070_pt1 | contig 77631 bp, 70 predicted proteins | sample MGYA00245779_ERZ724027 | MGnify/ENA primary metagenome ERZ724027 (study PRJEB28704, sample SAMN03018318) | fermentation metagenome | biome: anthropogenic terrestrial biome; feature: soil; material...
GCACAAAGCATGATGACAAAAGTAAATAAATCACTATATGTAACTATAAGCACCAGCCTTCTTCCATTTATCCGGCGGCTGGCAGAACGCCCCATGGGAATTATTTCAGCAGAGGGCGGGATATTCGGGATGATGGCTGGGAGATACAGCAGCAACATAAATATAGATATATTTTTAAAGTCGTATTCTGGAGAATATTATTCATCTGCCAGAGTAGGGAGAGGAGAGATTGCTTTGAAACATCCTTTATTGACAATGGGCCTTGCCGTGCAGCCGCAAGTAATCGCTGATATCATGGACAACAAGGACTTTAGAGGAAGAGGACTTTTAGCCAGGTTCTTGTACAGCATGCCTTGCGAACCTGCTTTAAGTGATAATCGTGGGTGAAGGATGAAAGTTTTTCAAGTGGTGGCACTGTGACAGACAATGGAGTCAAAGGGAGTATCACAATATCAGCTGCTGAAATCTGGTATAGATAACATCGGCTGCACAGTGAACTACTCGGCAATTGAATTACCGAGGATTAGACGACATTTTTTCCTAATAAAATAGTTTTGTATATTCCGTTTGTGTATCTGCAATATGATAAATATAAACAGATTTTTCTATTATCTTATAGATTGTCACATGTTTCTTGCATATTACCCTTCGGTATTCCCTATCATTAAGCCATTTATCAGGTGTTTGGGAGCCAGAATCCGGGAAATTTTCTAAACGTTCAATGGCATCCAAAATATTGTCACTAACCTTTAATGCTGTTTCTACATCAAATTGAACTGCATAATAGTCTTCAATTTTTTTTAAATCCTCCCAGGCAGATGGAAGGATTTCCACTTTATGTTTCATTTAAACGCTCTCTCAATGCTTTTCTGGCTTCCGCAACACCCATAGTTTTGGTTCCGCTAAGACGCTCCTGCTCTGCCTGCAGCACCCTTGACCGGAGTTCCAAAATCTGCTCCCGTTTTTCGAAGGCATCAATGCTCATCAGTACCATATCACCTTCACCATTCTTAGTTATATAAATAGGTTCCTTTGTCTCTTTCGCAAGATTTGAAATCGTTGTATATTCATTTCTCAATGCTGCTGATGCTTTAATAATCATTCTCTGACCCCCTTTCAATATCAATATTATGATATAATTATATCTCTTTTTATTCATAAAGTAAATAGGTTTTTAACACCTAATTTGTAAAAATAACTTCTTCCACCGTGAACCCTTCCTTTTATGGTTGAACTTCCGCACTACAGGCAGCATACACTGGATACTACAGCACTTCCAAACGACATAGATACCTAAAACTGAAAGAAGCATGAGTGCAATAGATCTTTCGCAATTATTTGCCAGTGGTGTTGAGGAAAAAGTTGTACAAACCAAATGAGACACAAAGATGGTAAAACAACTCACAAATATTATGAATTTTATGTGACAAGCAGCGAATATGCAAAAGCTCAACTTGAAAAAGCAGACATATTCAAGGGGAAAATTATACCTATGTACAATCAACCCAATCAGAATATTTGTTCGCAAAAGCAAAAAAATGCTTGAAACCCAGTAAAATAGGGCATCAAGCACTTCTATCACAAAAGCAGATAACGGGAATCGAACCCGCCTCTCCAGCTTGGGAAGCTAGCATTCTACCAATGAACTATATCTGCATCACAGGTTGTATTATACCGCTTTTATCATGTAAAAGCAAGCAGAAAATTTTCGCTTTCATATCTAAAATTTGCCCACGGTTTTTAGAACCGTATAAGAATAATTGAAAGAATTTGACATATCTAGTAGTATTTCTACCTACACACTCAACCAGCAAAACACTAATCGAAAGATTGCAATATGTAAAATACGATTATCAATTTAAAGGAAGACTAGCAACAAGACAATGCTGTTAAAGTCTATAAACTGAGATGATTATGAAAGTGGTTTCAATAAATTAAAATAAAACTTATAGTAAGATATGCACAAAAAATAAAGTAATAAACAGTATAATTTAACAAAATTTCAAATATATTTCAAATAATCATTGACATAATTGCTTATAGAGAATACGATTATAAAAAGAAAAGGAAACCGCTTGCATAATTGCATAGCTACTTTGAAGGGTGATAAGAGGAGGAGCAGAAGAATGAAGAAGGCAGCAGTGTTTGGGAGTTTTGTCGTAGATTTAATGGCAAGAAGTCCACATCTTCCTGTACCGGGTGAAACTGTAAAAGGCTCTATGTTTAAGATGGGGCCGGGAGGGAAGGGATTTAATCAATGTGTAGCTGCACACAAGGCAGGTTCTGATGTTGTTATGGTGACGAAGGTAGGCACAGACAGCTTTGCGGATGTTATATTAGATACAATGAAAGACTTGGGAATGTCCCGGGAACATATTTTTCTTAATAAAGATACCGAGACGGGGATTGCATTAATTATTGTAGATGAGAATACGAGTCAGAATGAAATTATAATTGTTCCGGGTGCGTGTAACACCATTACGGCAGGAGAAGTTGCAAGCATAGAAGACGTTATTAGAAAATGCGAATATGTTCTTCTTCAACTGGAAGTAAACCAGAACGCTAATGAGATGGTCGCTGATTTGGCCAATAAATATGGATGTAAAGTTATTTTGAATACTGCACCATATGTACCAATAACGGATGAGTTTTTGGCTAAATGTTATATGGTAACGCCGAATGAAGTAGAGGCGGAGGCTATCACGGGAATTGCGGTTACAAATTTAGATTCTGCAAAAAAAGCAGCAGCATACTTCAAGAAAAAGGGGGTGACAGACGTAGTTATTACTCTGGGGTCCCGCGGAGTCTTTGTTTCATCCAAGGGGAAAGAGGCGATTATCCCGGCTTATAAAGTGAAGGTTGTTGACACTACAGGAGCAGGGGATGCTTTTAATGGTGGACTTCTTGCCGCCCTTGCGGAAGAAAAAGAGCTGTGGGATGCAGTGAGATTTGCTAATGCACTTGCAGCGCTTTCTGTGCAGAAGCTGGGGACAACTCCGTCAATGCCCTCTCGTGAGGCAGTAGATAAGTTTTTAGCAGATCATGAGTAGAAAAGAATCGCAAGAAATGAATCATAAAAAGGAGGAAAAGAAAAAATGTTAAAAGGTATACCGGAAATTATTGGCTCAGATTTATTAAAGGCTCTGGCAGACATGGGGCATGGAGATATCCTGGTGGTGGCGGATCATTTCTATCCCCCATATTCCAAGTCTCCGAATGCAGTGAGTGTTCAGGCAAAGGGAAATACAGCTCCAGAGATGATTGATGCAATCTTAAAGCTTATGCCGCTGGATGTGGAATACTGCAAAACCCCACTGGAATACATGGTCCCAGATACAGATGCGGGAATTATTATGGAACAATGTGATACATGGGATGAAGCTATTGCTGCAGCAGAGGAAAATGGCTATAAAGCAAACTGTGCAGGACCAATTGAGAGAACAAAATTTTATGAAAAGGCGGGAAGAGCAGTTCTTACTATATGTACAAGTGAGACTCGACCTTATGGATGTTTCATATTACAAAAGGGCGTTATGTAACGTAGCATTAGATTTATTTTAAAGTGTAACACAACAAATAGAAGGAGGAAAATTATGAAGACAAGAAAAATGCTATCTGTGTTATTAGTGGGAGCCATGACATTTTTACTGGCAGCATGTGGAAACAAAGCAGGTTCTTCATCAAAGAGTGCTGAGGAGGAAGGAAAAGGGAAGGAGTATCATGTGATTTATCTTACACCTTCAACAGCTTCCCAGTTTTGGACGTATGTTGGAATCGGTGTTGAGAATGCGATGAAAGATATCGAAAAGAGTGAAGGAATTAAAGTGGATTATGAGGTGGTTGGACCTGCAGAGGAAAGCCAGACAGAGGATTATGTAACTACTTTTGAAGAATGTATCGGGAAACAACCAGATGCAATCGTAACAGCTACTCTGGCGATTGATGCAACAGTACCAAAAGCTCAGGAAGCTACAAATGCAGGCATTGTTCTTAATTTCGTCAATTGTGGCATCGGAACTGGCGATGATGGGGCGAATGAAGAATATTATAATGAATTTTATTATTGTTCAAATGATACTATCGGTGAGATGGCAGCAGAGGCATTTAAAGATGCCATGGATGCGAAAGGAATCAAAGAAGGCATTCTTGGTATGAACACCAATGTTGAGAATGAAGCCCTGAACCACAGAGTAGATTCTTTTAGAACAAAGATAGCTGAAATTGCACCGGAACTCGAACTGACAGATACATATTACAATGGTAATGTTGTTGAAACAGCACAGGAAAATGCTGAGAATATTATTTCTACATATGGAAACAAGTTAATCGGTATGTATTCAGGAAACAATATCACAGGTGATGGTGTCTGCAATGCAGTTGCAGCAGCAAAGGTCGGAGACAAATTTGTTAATGTAGCAGTTGATTCTGATGATATTGAAATACAGGCTCTTAAGAATGGAGTACTTGATGCAATCATCGTTCAGGATGCCTATGCACAGGGATATAAGTGTATGGAGAATGTTCTTCAGACATTGGTCCAGGGGAAGAATCCGGAGTCTGAGAAACAGGTGAACTGCCCGCCTGTTGTTATTACAAAGGATAATATGGATGAGGAAGAGATGCAGGACCTATTAGATCCGACAAGACTCCAAAAATAGTTTTTAATAGAAATCCGGTTACACTTTAATAACGATGATAATGATTTGATGTAAGGGGCGCTGCTTATGTGCCCCTTACTAAAGAAGAGGGTAAGAATCATGCAGGACACAATTTTAAAGATTGAAAATATTAGTAAATTCTATCCTGGTGTAACGGCACTGAATAATGTGAGTTTTGAGATTAAAGCGGGTGAAGTGAGGGCACTTTGCGGGGAAAATGGCGCAGGGAAGTCTACGCTCATCAAATGCATCATGGGTGTCGAAAGAGCAGATGAAGGCAAAATACTAATGAATTATAATGGTGAATGGGTTGAGAATACGAATGCATTGAAGGCCCAGAGTCATGGTGTATATGCAAACTATCAGCATGTAAATATTGCACCAGAACTTAGTATTGCGGAGAATTATTATCTTGGACGTCAGCCTAAAGGAAAGTTTGGCCGGGTTGACTGGAAAAGAATGTATAGGGACAGCCAGAAAATTATCGACAAGTTTGGCATGAGTGTTAATCCACGGCAAAAAATCTCAAGCTTGCCTATTGCAATGCAGGCGATGGTTACGATTAGCAAAATTTCTGTAAGTGATGATCTGAAAATAGTTATTTTTGATGAGCCAACAGCACTTCTTGAGAATGAAAAAGTTGAGACTCTTTATAAGTTTATCAAAGAATTAAAAAATAATGGTGTAAGTATCATATATATTTCACATCGGCTGGAAGAAATTATGGATATTTGTGACAATGTTACAATTCTAAAAGATGGTACTTATATTGATACGAAGGCAATAGCAGATGTAACAAAAGACTCATTAATTAATATGATGGTCGGGAGAGAGTTATCTGATATCTACAATATTAAGAAACAGGAACAGGGAGAGGAACTTCTCAGAGTTGGAAATTTCAGTGATAGTTTGCATTTTAAAAACATTAATTTCTCTCTCCATTCAGGTGAGATTATAGGGTTCGCCGGACTGGTCGGGGCTGGACGCAGTGAGATTATGAGGGCATTATGCGGTGTGGAGAAACGCTTAAGTGGTGATGTATATGTTAGAGGGAAAAAGGTGGATATTAAGGATCCGGCATCAGCCCTTGAACATGGAATTGGTTTTTTGACAGAGGACCGCCTTACAGATGGGTTAGCATTATCGCTTCCTATTAAAACTAATATTAATATGAATTCTTATGATATGATTAGTAAAAGAAGTATCATTTCCCTAAAAAGAGAGTCTGAAAGGGCTAAAAAATATTCCAAGGATGTCAATGTAAAAACCCCCAGTATGATGCAGCTGGCAGGAAACTTGTCGGGAGGAAATCAACAGAAGGTTGTTATTGCAAAATTACTTTGCAGGGATCCTGATATTTTAATTTTTGATGAACCTACAGTTGGTGTTGATGTAGGAGCTAAGGAAGAAATCTATAAGATTATGGAAAATCTGATTGCAAAAGGTAAAGGGATTATACTTATTTCTTCCTATTTGCCAGAAGTAATGGGATTGTCAGATCGTCTGTTTGTGATGGCACAAGGCAGAATTACCGGAGAGTTTAATCTTAATGAGATAACAGACTTAAATGAGGAGGATGTCTTGAAAAAAGCATCCGATGAGGGCTAAGGAGGATTATCATGGAAAAGGCAAAGAAGACGAAGTTAAAGGGAAACGCACTTCAGCAGACAGAATTTACATTGGGATTAATTATTATTATTCTTTTCGTGGCGGCATCGATTTTTACAGACAATTTCTGTACACTTTATAACATTACAAATCTCATGAAACAGTGTGCAATTATTGGTGTTATGGCCGCAGCACAGACAATAATTATCATTACTGGCGGCATTGATATCAGTGGCGGTGCAATCACGGGGTTATCCTGTATGGCGCTTGCGCTCTTACAGAGGAATACAAACATGAATTTTGTACTAACACTTACTATTGCACTTGTAATTGGTGTAGCAGTGGGGTTTTTGAACGGTATTATTATTTTTGATTTAAAAGTTCCTCCGATGATTGCAACGCTTGGTATGCAGACCATAGTTCGCGGTTTTGTGAAAATTATCAGTAATGCTCTTACAGTTACTGGTATCAATCAGCACATTCTAAACATGGGAAACACGAATCTGTTTGGAGTGCTTCCAGTGCTGGCAATATTTTGGGCCGTAGTGGCTGTTGCTATATGGTTCATTCTGAAATATACAATTTTCGGGAGAAGCCTTTATGTCGTAGGAAGTGGTGTTGAAGTTGCAAGGTTAAGCGGAATTAAAGTTAGAAAAATGTTCTATGCGACATATGCAGCAGCAGGGCTCTTGTATGGAATTGCCGGCATCATGCTGGCTGCACGTGTGCAAAGTGCTCTTCCAACTGGTGGGGAAGGATATGATATGAATGCCATTGCTGCGGCTGTAATTGGTGGCGCATCATTGACTGGTGGTAAAGGAACAATTACAGGTACTGTTCTTGGTACAATTCTTATGGTATTGATTAACAATGCAGGAGTACAGTTTGGCTTGAATACACATGTACTTGAAATTACAAGCGGTGTATTAATTATTTTTGCTGTGACGATGGATATGTTAAAGAACAGAAAGAAAGCTTGAAAGGGGATAAGGAAAATGGAAAAAAATATAGCGAAGTATTTGGATAATACATTGCTAAAAGCGGATGCAACGCCGGAACAGATTATCAAGATATGTGAGGAAGCGAAAATATATGGATGTGCATCTGTATGTGTGAATTCAAGCTATGTACCACTTGTTTCTAAAGAACTTGCAAATTCTGATATAAAGACATGTTGTGTAATTGGATTTCCATTGGGAGCTTGTACAACAGAAACAAAAGAGGCAGAGACCATTGACAGCATAAAGAAAGGTGCGAATGAAGTGGATATGGTTATCAATGTAGGAATTGCAAAAGCTGGTGATTGGGAGTATGTAAAAAAAGATATTGCAGGAGTTGTATCTGCGTCTAATGGGAGAGCACTTGTAAAAGTTATTATTGAGACATGTCTGCTTACAGACAAGGAAAAAGTGAAAGCCTGTATAGCTGCTAAAGAAGCGGGCGCTGATTTTGTGAAAACTTCTACTGGGTTTTCAACGGGGGGAGCGACGGTAAATGATATTTGTCTGATGCGCCGGACAGTGGGGGCGGATATGGGCGTAAAAGCTTCCGGTGGAGTACGTGATTATGAAACTGCAAAAGCTATGGTTGAGGCGGGAGCTACTCGCATTGGAACAAGCAATGCAGCGGCAATTATAGCAGGCTGCTGAGATATATAAAAAGCCCTATCCCTTCAGAAAAGTATATAAATGGGCAAAATTATTTGACGAAAAGATTCGAAAATGCTATTGTAAATTTAAAAAAGTATGTGGTCGGAAAGTTTGCGATAAGGGGATGAGGCAACAGATGAATATATATGATATTGCGATAGCGGCGGGGGTATCCCCGACGACTGTATCACGTGTTGTTAACGGTAATAAGAATGTAAAAGCAGAGACTAGAAAAAGAGTTCTAAAGATTATTGAAGAAAAAAATTATGTTCCAAATTCTCTTGCAAGAAACTTGAGCGTTGGAGATTCTCAAAACATAGCTTTTCTGGCTCCGGATATTGAGAATCCTTTCTTCAGTAAGATATTTCATGGCCTGCTGGACACGGCAAATCAATATGAGTATAACGTATTTATGTATGGAACAAATGATAATTTGTCTGTGGAGCATCGAATACTGGATGGAATTCGGAAAGAAACGGTAAAAGGAATTATTATTATTCCGGTTAGTGATAAAGATAAAGGCACAGCAGAGAGACTTGAAAAGATTGAAAAGAATCAAATTCCAGTGGTATTATTGGATAGGGATATTTATCAGTCAGATTTTGATGGAGTTTTTTCCAATGATTATGAAGGAGCTTATGATGCAGTTCGTTGCCTGATTGATGCCGGACACAAAAAAATTGCCGCTATTACAGGGGAACTTGACACAAGGCCAGGCCGGGAACGACTCAGAGGATACAAAAAAGCGTTGAAAGATGCCGGCATTGAGCAAAGAACAGAATACATTGTCAACGGAATGTTTAAAGAAAAAGAATCTTATGAGGCTTGTAAGTTACTAATGGAGTTGGAAGATCGTCCCACAGCAGTTTTTACATCCAATAACCTGACAACACTTGGCTGTCTAAGATACCTAAAAGAAAATGACTTGAAGATTGGACGAGATATCTCCATGGTCTGCTTTGATGAGATTAGAGAACTTGAATATACAGATATTCGGCTGACGGTTGTAGACAGGCCAATTTATGAGATGGGGTGTGCTGCACTTGAATTGTTAGAATACAATTTTCTTACAGCATGTAGAGGGGGCGGTGAAAAGGTTATAAGAAAAACCAATATGGTGAAAACAAAACTTGTTATCCGAGGCTCCGAAAAAATGATAGAGAAAAAAGGTTAGCTCTTAACATCTCTGCCCAGAAATAGCCTTCAAAATATCTTTTATATCTCGTGATTTTGAGAATATCTGGTATTCCGGCTCCCGGATGTCCTCCAGATAATGCGCATCTGAGCTGCTTATGATATTGCATTGCAGAAAGTATGGGTGTTCTTCCTGTATCCGGTGTAAGTTCTCTAAATCATGCATTTCTGCGCAAGTGAAAGTACTGTCTGAAGGTACAAACCCGAGGTTTGATAAGATGCTGGAAGAGCGTTTGTCCACATGTGCGGGGTAAGCAATTCCGCCAAAAGAAGACACCAGGGAAAATACATTATCAAAAGGTATATCCGTGGCGCTGATGAGGAGGTTCTCTATGGTTCCGGTCACTTCATCGTGTTCATTCATAACCTGCTGGCTGCCAAAGATTTCCTCTTTATTTTTAACAGGCAGCATATGTTTATAGACATAGGTGTCAAAACGAAGCGCATCTTCCAGGGTGGAAAATAGACAGATCACATGCACTTCTTCCGCTGTGCACAGTTCCATTCCGGGAATCACTGTGACACCACAGGCTTGTCCGTGAAGCATGGCGGCCGGGCAGTTTTTGCAGCTGTTGTGGTCTGTCAGCGCGATGACATCTAGTTTTTTTACAGCAGCCATTCCCACAATGTTGGCGGGAGTCATATTGTTGTCTCCACATGGAGAAAGACAGGAATGGATATGTAGGTCGTAATATAATCCGGTCATGGTTTTCCTGCCTCATAAACCTTCAAAGCTATATCAAAAATGGGGAGTTCTGTTGAGAGAACCGCAATCTCCTCTTTTTCTGCCTGTGCAAGGGTATTCTCATCCAGAACGGCACCTTCCGCCAGGATAATACAGGCAATGTCCGTCAAGGAAGCAACAGCCAGTGTATTTCTGTTCCCCATCACAGTTACCCATACACCGTCGGCCGGGGCTTTGCTCATGGCAATACTCAACAGGTCACAGCAAAAGACTTTAGAAATTTCACGCTGAGAGTTTCCGCCTGTCAGCACCATGCAATCGGGTAAATCTAAAACAGTTTGTAAATTCATAGTATTATTTTCCTTTCTCATTGTTTCCCTGGGGAACTCCGAATGCATCCAATTCTGTTGTGAGCTTATGGATATATTCATGAAGTAATTTTGTACTTTCATCCTCAAAGCTGCAGGAACGGCCGGATGCTTTGGACAAAAAGTCAATCTCTTTGGAGAGACTGGCAATATGTTCACGCAGGACATAGATACAGTCATTGCTGGTGGCATCTCCTCTTACAATATCTTCGGCAAGTGTCTGGCAGGTAGGTGCGCCGCAGGAGCCACAGTCCAGACCTGGAAACTTTTTTGTGAGTTCCTCTACGGTACTCATCATTTCCAGACTTTCTTTAAAGGTGTTTCCCAGTCGGAATACGGGCTCATATGCTATTTTGTCATCCCATCGGATGTCTTTGACTTCAGGGTGTGAGGAAAGATGGCTCTTTGCTACCGGCTGATAGCGCTGAAGACGTTTGGATTTGGCTGTTGCGACGTAACCATTTTCCACATTGAGAGTACCGCCTACACAGCCACCGTTACAGGCATTTAGCTCAATGAACTTAAGGCCGTGTATCTTTTCATCCTCTATTCCCTCCAGAACACGCATAATATTTACAATGCCGTCGGCGGCAAGATAATTATCAATCAAAAGGCCGCCCACCTCACCTCCGGAGCTGCCCCAGCCAAGACCAATGCGCCCGGACATGGAGAGGGACTCAAGTTGACTTTCATCCCTGGTCATATGAGGAAGCAGCAGAGGATAGACATCCTTGATTGCCACTACATTGTCAATACTGCTCTTTTCAATCCCGAGAGGTGCTTTAACATAGGAAACCTTAGAAGGACAGGGGGATATAAAAATGACTCCAATGTCTTCCGGGGAGAGGCCTGTTTTTGCAACGGCCCGGGCTCTGGCAATCTCTGCCGCCACCTCTACAGGAGGCTTTATGGGCAGGAGCTTGGGGAGCAGTGCAGGAAATTTCACACGGATCAGTCTCACTACAGAGGGACATGCGGAACTGATAAATGGTCCCTCCTCCGTATGTGCCTTCATATACTCCCTGGAAGCTTCGGAAACAAGCTCTGCGGCAGCGCTGACCTCAAAGACATCGTCAAACCCTAATTTGAGAAGGGCATTGAGAACAATGTCTACATTGGTAAGGTTATTGTACTGTGCGTAGAGCGACGGAGCCGGAAGCGCTACCGTATATTTGTAGAGGTTCAGTACATTCAATGAATCGTAAATGGGAATCTTTGCATGATGAGGGCAATAGCGGATACACCTGCCGCAGTCTATGCAAAACTTATCAATAATATGAGCTTTCCCATTATGTACGCGGATTGCCTGGGTGGGGCAGTACTTGATGCAGTTGATACAGCCCTGACAGGACTCTGTCTTCAGACGGACAGAACGCACAAATTTATCCATAGCGCCTCCCTGCTTATATTACTTGGTGAAGTTGTTTCCTTATAAATATGAGTAGGGGTCAAAAGGTATTTTGCCCCCTGATACCTACGGATTGCTCCGCACTTTGTGACCCTGGTATCATAAATATACTTTCATGGCAACGGTTGTTCCCGCCCCCACTTTTGATTCAATGTGAAATTTATCTGAATATTTTTTCATGTTTGGAAGTCCCATACCGGCACCAAAACCGAGAGAACGGACCTCCTCCGGGGCGGTAGAATAGCCTTCCTGCATTGCCTTGTCAATGTCGGCAATCCCGGGTCCTTTGTCGGTCAGTATCATAGAAATCTCTTTGTCGGAAATAGTGACGGCTATAGTCCCTCCATTGGCATGAATCACCATATTAATTTCACCTTCATACATGGCAATCGCAGTCTTGCGTATAGCCTGGCTGTCCACGCCGAGCATTTTTAGTCTATTTTTAATTTCGCTGCTGGCTTCTCCGGCACGAGTAAAATCATCCCCTGGTACGGAATAGGTAAATGTAAGCTGTTCATCCATTTAAACACCTCCCCTAAGCCCGTGCTCATAGAGTATGCCGCATGTAGTAAACATAAAATGTTCGGTAGTGAGAATTGCCATTTTCTTCTCCCGGGCCAGTGCAAGAATATGCTTATCCGGCATTCTGCCATGAACAAATATGATACAGGCAATATCTAGCATCTCTGCGGTTCTTACGACTTGAGGATTACACAGGCCGGTAATCAGGACAGAGCAATGTTCGGCGAAGGCGAGGACATCACTCATCATATCGGCCGAGAAAGCAAATTTTGTATCCAGATCCAATAACTCATCTCCAAACAGAACGTTGGCATTAAGCAGTCCCTGAATTTCTCGTATTGTCATATCCCCTCCTGTTAAAAAATGAACAAAATATATTGTATATTTCGGAAAAAATCTTTATCAAGTATAACATTTTAACAAACGAAATGCAATATTTAGTATAATAATGCTGGAAAATTGTGATATATCATGGTATTATATTGTAAGTTGTAAACAGAAATTAAAAATGGAGGTTAAGCAATGCTCGCAGAGAAACAGGTAGTCCCGTTTTCCGGGACAAAAGAACAGGAAGAATCACTGTTAAAAATGATATCTGAGCTAAAAGGTGAAAAAGGAGCCCTGATGCCCATTTTGCAGAAGGCCCAGGACATCTACGGATACCTTCCGATAGAGGTACAAAGGATGATATCTGATGAAACAGGCATTCCGCTTGAAAAGATTTACGGAGTAGTGACATTTTATTCCCAGTTTACGTTAAACCCCAAAGGAAAGTATCAGATATCCGTCTGTCTTGGAACCGCCTGCTATGTAAAAGGTTCGGGAGATATTTATAATGCCCTGATGGAAAGGCTTGGGATTGTAGGAGGGGAGTGCACGCCTGACGGGAAGTTCTCTCTGGACGCCTGCCGCTGCGTGGGGGCATGCGGCCTGGCTCCGGTTTTGATGGTCAACGGAGAGGTATATGGCCGTCTTACAGTAGATGATATTGATGATATTTTAGCAAAATACGAATAAGCCTATGATGCCTGAAATATCATTGAACATATTGGATATCGCTGAGAATTCTATTCGTGCAGGTGCATCACTTGTTGAAATAGAAGTTTCTGTAATGAGCCGCGGGGACGCACTTACGGTTGTTATCAAAGACAATGGCTGCGGCATGTCAGCAGAGCAGACAGAGAAGGTGCAGGATCCATTTTACACCACCAGGACTACAAGAAAAGTGGGATTGGGAGTGCCCTTTTTTAAACAGGCTGCCAAGAGCACCGGAGGGAGCTTTTCCATTGTGTCACAACCAGGAAAAGGAACAGTGGTAAGAGCCGTTTTTAAGTTATCACATATAGACAGAATGCCACTGGGCGATATAAGCGCAACAATATATACACTGGTCGTTTTTAATGAAAAAGTCCATTTCATATATACATACCGGTATAATGAGAATAAATTTGTGTTGGATACTTGTGAAATCCGGGAAATATTGGGGGAGGATATCTCCTTTTCCAATCCCGAGGTTTCCAAATTCATTAAAGAGTATCTCAGATCCGGCAGGGAAGAAACCGACCAGGGAAAAGATATCTAAAGCAGGAAAAAGTGAAAATGGAGGAAAATTATGAAATCTCTTGAAGAGTTACGTGCAATCAGAGAAAAGATGCAGGGAAAGGTAGGTGTCCGCACAGAGAATGAAGGACAAACCAGGGTCATTGTAGGAATGGCTACCTGCGGTATAGCAAGTGGTGCAAGGCCCGTGCTTACTGCCCTGTCAGATGCGGTGCAGGAACAGGGGCTTCTGAATATCAATGTGACCCAGACAGGTTGTATCGGACTGTGTCAGTATGAGCCGATTGTAGAGGTACTGGAACCGGGCAAGGAAAAAGTTACATATGTAAAAATGACTCCGGAAAAGGCGATGGAAGTGCTGAGAATGCATTTGCTAGACGGTCAGGTGGTGACGAAATACACATTAGGTGCTGCGAAAAGGGGCACTGAATAAGGAAAAGGAGGCAAATGATTATGTATCGTTCGCATGTTTTGGTTTGCGGTGGAACAGGGTGCACTTCATCCGGGAGCCGAAGAATTATAGAAAAGCTTAAGAAAGAAATTAAGGCCCAGGGGCTTAAGGAAGAGGTTGGGGTTGTACAGACCGGCTGTTTTGGATTGTGTGCCCTGGGACCGATTATGATTGTGTACCCCGAAGGATCTTTTTATTCTATGGTCCAGGAGGATGATATTCCGGAGATTGTATCTGAGCATCTGCTGAAAGGGAGGGTTGTGAAACGCCTTCTTTATGATGAAACAACAAAGACGGAAGATATTCTTCCTCTAAATGAGACGACGTTTTATAAAAAGCAAAAAAGAGTGGCGCTGCGCAATTGTGGTGTTATCAACCCGGAGAATATTGAGGAATACATAGGGACAGGCGGCTATGAGGCACTGGGAATTGTCTTAACGGAAAAGAAACCGGAAGATGTCATTCAGATTCTTTTGGACAGCGGGTTAAGAGGCCGGGGAGGCGCTGGTTTTCCAACAGGGCTCAAATGGAAGTTTGCGGCTGACAATGATGCGGAACAAAAATACGTCTGTTGTAATGCAGATGAAGGAGATCCGGGAGCTTTTATGGATCGTTCTGTATTAGAGGGGGATCCCCACGTGGTCCTTGAAGCAATGGCAATTGCAGGTTATGCCATAGGCGCTTCTCAGGGCTATATTTATGTGCGCGCAGAGTATCCGATCGCGGTAAAGCGTCTGGAGATTGCCATAGGACAGGCAAGAGAATACGGCTTGTTAGGAAAAGATATCTTTAGCAGTGGCTTTGATTTTGACATCCAGCTAAGACTTGGCGCCGGTGCATTTGTATGTGGAGAGGAAACAGCTCTTATGACCTCTATCGAGGGGAACAGAGGAGAGCCAAGGCCGCGTCCTCCGTTTCCGGCAGTAAAAGGTCTGTTTCAGAGGCCGACAATTTTGAACAATGTGGAGACTTATGCCAATATCCCTCAGATTATTGTTAAGGGCCCCCAGTGGTTTGCTTCCATGGGTACGGAAAAATCAAAGGGAACAAAGGTATTCGCTCTTGGAGGCAAAATTAACAATACGGGGCTGGTCGAAATTCCAATGGGGACCACACTGCGCGAAATTGTTGAGGAAATAGGCGGAGGTATTCCGGGAGACAAGAAATTTAAAGCCGCACAGACAGGAGGTCCATCCGGCGGATGCATTCCGGCTGAGCATTTTGATGTACCTATAGATTACGATAATCTGCTTGCCATCGGTTCCATGATGGGGTCAGGCGGCCTGATTGTTATGGATGAAGATAATTGCATGGTAGATATTGCGAAATTTTTTCTGGAATTTACAGTGGATGAGTCCTGTGGAAAGTGTACACCATGCCGTGTCGGCACAAGGCGTATGTTGGAGATTTTGGAAAAAATAACAAAAGGGCAGGCAGTGCTGGAGGATTTGGACAAACTGGAAGAATTGTGTTATCACCTGAAATCTAATTCTCTGTGTGCACTGGGGCAGACTGCTCCGAACCCGGTACTTTCTACACTCCGTTATTTCAGAGAAGAATACGTTGCACATATTGTAGATAAGAGATGCCCTGCAGGAGTATGCAAAGCCCTGCTTCAGTATCGGATTGATGCCGACAAATGTAAAGGGTGTACTTTATGTGCAAGAGTCTGTCCGGCAGATGCAATTACCGGCAGTGTGAAAGAACCACATATGATAAATCCGGAAAAATGTGTCAAATGTGGTGCCTGTATGGAAAAATGCCGTTTCGGTGCAATTTATAAAGAATAAGAGAGGGTAAGGAATATGGAAAATATAAATATAAAGATTAACGGATTGGATGTCTGTGCACCGGCAGGCTCTACGATTCTGGATGCGGCACATATCGCAGGAATTAAAATTCCCACTTTGTGTTTTCTGAAGGAAATCAACGAAATCGGGGCCTGCCGTATGTGTATTGTGGAAGTAAAAGGTGCAAGAAATCTGGTCGCAGCCTGTGTACATCCGATAACTGAGGGGATGGAGGTTTTGACCAACACACCTGTACTGATTGATTCCAGAAAACGTACGTTGGAGCTTCTCCTGTCAAATCATGATAAGAAATGCCTTTCCTGCGTAAGAAGCGGTCAATGTGAGCTGCAGGAGCTTTGCCAAGAGCTGGGAGTGGAGGATGAGAATTATTTTGCCGGGGTGTCGCCGGAATATGAATTGGATGACAGTGCGCCCCATATGATCCGTGACAATAATAAGTGTATTCTTTGCAGAAGATGTACGGCTGTCTGTGAGAAGGTACAGTCAGTAGGCGTCATCGGGCCGAACAACAGAGGGTTTACGACGTTTATAGGCTCCCCTTTTGACATGGGATTGGGCAATACGAGTTGTGTAGCTTGTGGCCAGTGTATAGCAGCTTGTCCCACCGGGGCATTGTATGAGAAGGACTTCACGGATGATGTGCTTGCCGCAATTGCGGATAAGAGTAAACATGTGATTGTACAGCCAGCTCCTTCAGTAAGGGCTGCGCTGGGTGAGGAGTTCGGTTATCCTATGGGAACAGACGTGGAAGGAAAAATGGCGTCGGCTCTGCGCAGAATTGGATTTGACAGAGTTTTTGATACAGATTTCAGTGCAGATTTGACCATTATGGAGGAAGCTCATGAATTTCTGGACCGCGTACAAAATGGCGGGGTACTCCCACTAATGACCTCTTGTTCTCCGGGCTGGATTAAATACTGTGAACACTATTATCCAGACCAGCTGGAACATCTGTCAAGTTGTAAATCTCCCCAGCAAATGTTCGGGGCGATTTCCAAAACTTACTACGCCCAGAAGATGGGGCTTGACCCGGAGGATATTGTATGTGTCAGCGTTATGCCCTGCACGGCAAAGAAATTTGAAATTGACCGGGATGACCAGAATGCAGCAGGCGTTCCTGATGTAGACATCTCCATCACAACAAGAGAGCTGGCACGCTTGATTCGCAAATTGGGGATTGACTTCAGGAGTCTTCCAGATGAGGGATTTGACGATCCACTGGGAGAATCCACAGGTGCAGGCGTTATCTTCGGTGCAACCGGCGGTGTTATGGAAGCTGCTCTGCGCACGGCGGTGGAAACCCTGACAGGCGAAGAACTGGCGAATGTAGAATTCCAGGAAATTCGCGGGACACAAGGAATTAAGGAAGCCGTCTACAATGTGGCAGGAATGAATGTAAAGGTAGCGGTTGCATCAGGTCTGTCCAACGCCCGGAATATTATGGATAAGATTCGAAATGGGGAAGCCGATTATCACTTTGTTGAGATTATGTGCTGCCCCGGCGGGTGTGTCAATGGAGGCGGCCAGCCTCAGGTGCATGCAGATGTCCGCAATTATGAAGATATTAAAGCTGCCCGCGCAAAGGCATTGTATGATAATGATAAGGCAAAATCAATCAGAAAATCCCATGAAAACCCTTCTATTAGGAAACTGTACGAGGAATTCTTAGGTGAGCCGGGAAGTGAAAAAGCACATCATATTCTGCACACCAGTTACGTAAAACGCAGCATTAATTAGAGGAAAGGCATGGTCATGAGGGTAATTGATTTTAAAGATGCAAAATGCAGGCATTGCTATAAATGTGTGCGCCACTGCATGGTGAAGGCAATTTCCATTCAAAATGAGCAGGCACACATTCTGAAAAACCACTGTATCAATTGTGGACGCTGCCTGGAAATATGCCCTCAGAATGCAAAAAAATTTGCCAGTGATATGGATAGGGTAAGAGGATATTTAAGGCAGGGATATAAGACAATTATTTCCATAGCCCCCTCTTATCTGGGAGTATTGGAGTTTGATTATCCCGGGCAGGTCGTGGATGCCCTGCACAGACTGGGATTTGCGGAAGTCAGGGAGACAGCGGAGGGAGCTGCCATGGTGACGGGTGAGTATAAAAAAATCATCCGGGAAAAGAAGATGGACAATATCATTACTACATGCTGTCCCAGTGTCAATGATCTTGTGGAGAAGTATTATCCTGACTGTGTCCATCTGCTGGCTCCGGTAGTATCGCCCATGGTAGCCCATGGGCGGTATATTAAGAAACTATATGGGAATGACGTGAAAGTAGTATTCTTAGGTCCGTGTATTGCCAAAAAGCAGGAGGCTGCCGGCGATGAGAGAGTCTCCGGTGCTATTGATGCGATTCTTACATTTGAGGAACTGGCGCTCTGGCTGGAAGAAGAAGGAATCCAGTTGAATACTTGCAAAGATATGCCGATGGGCAATCCTGATCCAGGGATAAACCGTATGTATCCGGTCAGCGGCGGAATCATTCAGTCTGTGGTGGCTGAAAAAGAGTCCGATACTTATCATAAGGTTTATGTGGACGGACTTGCAAACTGTATGGAGATGCTGGACTGTCTTCAAAGAGGTGAACTAAAAGCCTGTTTTATTGAGGCAAATGTGTGTGAGGGCGGATGTGCAAAAGGCCCTGCATCTGCAAGGTGGAACACATCCTTTGTAAAAGCAAAGATAAAAATTGAAAATTCTGTATCACACCGGGCAGCCGGAAAATTACCTTTTATGAGTCCACAGGAGCTCGCAAAGAAATTCAGGGACAGTCATCTGACAGATAGTGTTCCCACAGAGGCGGAGATCAGAGAAATTTTAAAATCCACCGGGAAATATGCTGCCGATGATGAGCTCAACTGCGGTGCCTGCGGTTATCCTACCTGCCGGGATAAGGCCGTTGCAGTCTATCAGAACAAGGCAGAGCTTTCCATGTGTATGCCCTACGCATTGACAAAGGCGGAGTCTATGGCCAATGTGATACTGGATGTGACACCAAATATGGTGTTCGTCGTTGACAGTGATATGCAGATTGTAGAATGTAACAATAGGGCACAGCATTTTCTAGGTGTCGGCAGAAAGGAGGCCGTGCAGCGATTTATCTTTGAGTTTATTGAAGCCGGGGATATTGAGCAGGCTTTGCGTACAAAGAAATCAATTCTTCATAAAAAGGTACAGTTAAAAAACGAGAATATGATCGTAGAAGAAAATATTGTATATATTGAAAATCTGGATTCTGTACTTGTGACCTTCCAAGATGTGACTGAGGAAGAAAGGATGAAAGAGCAGCGCTATGAAAAGAAGGTAGAGATGGTGGAAATGGCGCAGAAAGTTATTGAAAAGCAGATGTTGGCCGCTCAGGAGATTGCGGGCCTTTTGGGAGAGACAACCGCGGAGACAAAGGTAACGCTGACAAAGCTCAGTGACTCTATTTTGAAACAAGGGGAAGAGTAGTATGAGTGTGAGTATTGATGTAGCGTGGAAGAGTTTGAATAAGCATCAGGAAGAGCTGTGCGGCGATAAGGTGGAAATATTAAAAACGGAAAATTCTGATATTATGATTTTGGCCGATGGAATGGGGAGTGGCGTGAAAGCGAATATTCTTGCTACCCTTACTGCTAAAATTTTGGGAACCATGCTCTGTGAAGGCGCAGAAATTGAATCCTGCGTTGAGACAGTCGCCAAAACTCTGCCCATCTGTCAGGTCCGGAATGTGGCCTATGCAACTTTCAGCATTCTGCAGATATTTCATAATGGGTTCGCGCACTTGATAGAATATGACAATCCTGCCTGTGTTTTCATCCGCGATAAAAAGATTATAAAATATCCTTATGAAGAAATGGTGATAGAGGGCAAGAAAATCCGTGAATATTGCTTCAGGGTGCAGCAAAATGACTGTTTTGTTCTGATGAGCGACGGTGTAATTTATGCCGGTACGGGAGAAATATTAAATCTTCATGGTTGGACCTGGAAAAGCATGGCTGAGTACACTCTGAACTGTACAAGGAAAACTCTGTCGGCTTCCAGACTTGCCGCGATGCTGAGTCAGGCCTGTGATGATTTGTATATGCAAAAGCCCGGAGATGACACCACAATTGCCGTGGCAAGAATTATTGAGAGAAGAGTGGTGAATATTTTTACAGGTCCTCCTTTGAGAATGGACGATGATGAAAGGCTGATGTATGACTTTATGCACATGGAAGGAAAAAAGATTGTGTCAGGAGGGTCAAGCGCCAATATAGCAGCCCGCATCCTCCATAAAGATATTGTCACAAAAATAAATTACAGCAATCCCGGTATACCGCCCATAGCAGTGATAGAGGGGCTGGATCTGGTGACAGAGGGAGTCCTGACATTGGGCAGGACACTTAAATTATTAAAACGTTATATCAATGATGAGTTTGACACAGAATTTTTTGATGAGCTGGATGCTGATAATGGAGCTTCAAAACTCGCTAAAATATTGATTGAGGAGTGTACAGAACTAAATCTGTTTGTAGGCACGTCAGTCAATGAGATACATCAGAGCTCGGATTTAAGCTTTGACCTAAGCTTAAGAATGAATTTAGTAAAGCAGCTGTGCAGTGCAGCTGAAAAAATGGGAAAGAAAGTAACTATAATGTACTATTAAAAAAACAACGTTTTCTATTGCTTATTTTTCTGCCTTAACATATAATAACAGGGATTGACAAATTTTTAACTATTAAACGTGCCATTTAAGCAGAGATGCTTAGCGGGCATTATCAGAGGAGGTATCCCATGTTAGAACAGATTTACTATGATAAGGCAGATGAAATCATAGCATCTCACGGATCCAGCCAGGCATCCCTTATCCCGATTATCCAGGATATTCAGACAGAATACCGTTATCTGCCGTCAGAACTTTTAAGTTATGTGGCTGAGAAGCTGGGAATCAATGAAGCAAAGGCATACAGCGTTGCCACATTTTACGAGAACTTTTCTTTTGAGCCAAAGGGAAAGTACATTATTAAAATATGTGATGGAACAGCCTGTCATGTCCGCAAATCTATTCCGATTCTGGAAAAACTTTACAGCGAATTAAAACTTTCCGAAGAGAAGTCTACAACAGAGGATATGATGTTTACTCTTGAAACGGTTTCCTGTCTCGGGGCCTGTGGACTTGCACCGGTGCTGACGGTCAACGACAAGGTATATCCGGCTATGACACCGGATGCGGCAGTGGAATTGATTCATGAACTGAAAGGAGTTTAAGCCATGAAAAGAATCGAAAACAGGGAAACTCTTGCGCAGGTTCGTGGAAATTCTAACAAACAGATAGAGCAAAGCAGATGCAGAGTGTTGATTTGTGCAGGTACAGGGTGCCTGGCAGGAGGCTCTGGTGATATTTATGACAGAATGTGTGAACTGGTAAAGGAGAACCCGGATATAGAGGTCTGTTTTGAAGCAGAAGCTGCACACAGGGACGGTGAGATTGGCATTAAGAAGAGTGGATGTCACGGTTTTTGCGAGATGGGGCCTCTGATGAGGGTAGAGCCTCAGGGCATATTGTATACAAAGGTACAATTAGAAGACTGTGATGAAATCTTTCACAAAACAATAGAAAAAGGGGAGATAGTCCGACATCTGTTGTTTAAGCAGGGAGATGTGGAATATCCCAAGCAGGAGGACATCCCGTTTTACAAAAAACAGACACGGCATGTTTTGAAAAACTGCGGTCAGATTGACGCCGAGAATATTAAGGAATATTTGTCTGCGGGAGGGTATCAGGCGCTGGAAAAGGTTCTCTTTGAGATGAAGCCGGCAGAAGTGATTCAGGAAATTACGAAATCGAATTTAAGAGGACGTGGGGGAGGAGGCTTTCAGACAGGTTACAAATGGTCCCAGGTGGCACGGCAGCGTGAGAAGAAGCGATATGTAGTCTGTAATGGTGATGAGGGAGATCCGGGCGCATTCATGGATAGAAGTATCATGGAGGGTGACCCTCACAAGATGATAGAGGGTATGATGATTGCCGCCTGCGCAGTTGGAGCAGATGAGGGATATATTTATGTACGTGCGGAATATCCTTTAGCTATCGCCAGGCTGAAACTTGCCATTGCACAGGCAGAGGAATGTGGTCTGCTCGGCAGCAATATTTTAGGGACAGGTTTTTCCTTCCGCTTACATATCAATCGTGGTGCAGGTGCATTTGTCTGTGGAGAGGGGAGTGCCCTGACGGCGTCTATTGAAGGAAACAGAGGGATGCCCCGTGTAAAACCTCCAAGAACTGTGGAGCAGGGACTCTTCGGCAAACCCACTGTGTTGAACAATGTAGAGACTTTTGCGAATGTGCCTCTTATTATTACGGAAGGTGCACAGTGGTTTAGCAATATTGGACCCGAGAACAGTCCCGGAACAAAAGCATTTGCTTTGACAGGGAGCGTAAAGCATACGGGGCTTATAGAGGTGCCTATGGGGACGACTTTGCGGGAGGTCATCTATGATATAGGTGGAGGCATTAAGGGGGACGGGAAGTTTAAGGCGGTACAGATCGGAGGGCCCTCCGGCGGATGTCTGATCTCTCCACATTTGGATGTAAGCTTGGACTTCGATTCTTTAAAAAAGATGGGGGCAATGATAGGCTCCGGCGGTCTGGTGGTCATGGATGATAAGACCTGCATGGTGGAGGTTGCAAGATTTTTCATGAATTTTACGCAGAATGAGAGCTGCGGAAAATGTGTTCCGTGCAGGGAAGGAACCAAGCGTATGCTGGAGATTCTGGAAAGAATTGTAGCGGGAAATGGTGAGCCGGAGGATTTAGACTTGCTGGAAGAGCTGGCCTTAACAATCACGGAAACTGCACTGTGCGGCCTGGGGAAAAGTGCTGCACTGCCGGTTATGAGTACATTAAAGCTGTTTAGGGATGAATATGAAGAACATGTTATGGACAAGAAATGTGCATCCCACACCTGCACCGCACTGCGAAAGTATATGATAGCGCCTGCTTTGTGCAAGGGCTGTTCTAAGTGTGCGAGAAACTGTCCTGTGAATGCTATCAGCGGGAAAATAAAGGAACCATATGTCATAGATACCACAACTTGCATTAAGTGCGGTGCCTGCGAAAGTGCCTGTGCATTTGGTGCCATATACATGGAAGGATAGGAGAAAATGAGTATGAATTATATGACAATTAATAACAGGCGAGTAGCATTTACAAATGAGAAAAATGTTCTTTCGGTCATTCGAAAGTCAGGGATTGACCTGCCTACTTTCTGCTATCATTCTGAATTGTCCACCTACGGGGCATGCCGTATGTGTGTGGTGGAGGACGAAAGAGGAAAAGTGTTCGCATCTTGCTCGGAAACTCCGAGAGACGGGATGATAATTTACACAAATACCCCCAAATTGCAGCACCACAGAAAAATGATTCTTGAGCTTCTGCTGGCTTCCCACTGCCGTGAATGTACAACCTGCGCCAAAAACGGAGTTTGTGTATTGCAGAGACTTTCCAGACAACTGGGAGTACGGGAAATTCGTTTCGAAAATAACAAAAAAGAACTGCCGCTGGATATGACGTCAGAATGTATCGTAAGAGATCCTAATAAATGTATATTATGCGGTGATTGTGTCCGGACCTGTGACGAGATACAGGGATTGGGTATACTGGATTTTTCATTCCGCGGTTCCAAAATGCAGGTGACGCCGGCTTTTAATAAAAATTTGGCACAGACAGACTGTGTGGGGTGCGGCCAGTGCCGCGCAGTCTGTCCTACAGGGGCAATTACCCTCAATTCAAATGTACACTCTGTATGGGCCGCGCTGTCTGAAAAAAACACGAGAGTTGTAGCCCAGATTGCTCCTGCGGTACGAGTGGCAGTTGGAGATAAATTTGGGATAAGGAAAGGCGAAAACACCCTTGGACGCCTGGTGGCAGCTCTGCGAAGAATTGGATTTGATGAAATATATGACACGAATTTCGGCGCGGATCTTACAGTTATGGAGGAGTCGAAAGAGCTGACAGAACGTCTGGAATCCGGGACAAAACTTCCCTTGTTTACATCATGCTGCCCTGCGTGGGTGACTTTTTGTGAAAGAAAATATCCGGAATTCAAAGAAAATATCTCATCCTGCCGTTCCCCCCAGGGAATGTTCGGTGCATTGATCAAAGAAGAAGCTCGAATGAATGACGGGGAGGATAATCGGAAAACAATCGTTGTGTCTATCATGCCCTGCACGGCAAAAAAGGCGGAGATTAAAAGGCCGGATTACTTTACAGAAGGGGCACAGGATGTGGATTATGTGCTGACGACAACGGAAGTGACCCGGATGATTCAGGAGGCGGGAATTGATCTTGCCCAGGTCCAGCCGGAAACAATGGATATGCCCTTTGGAATTGCATCTGGGGCCGGTGCCATTTTTGGGGTGACCGGAGGTGTCACTGAGGCAGTATTGCGCCGGCTGACAGACAGCAACAAAGCAGAGGATATTGAGGCAATTAGTTTCACCGGGGTCCGCGGAGTTGACGGCATCAAAGAGGCATCTGTAAAGCTAAAAGACCGGGAAGTGAAGCTGGCAGTTGTAAATGGACTGCAGTGCGCTTCGAAAGTGCTGGATAAGATGAAAGCGGGCGAAGTATATTATGATTTTGTTGAAGTGATGGCCTGTAAAAGAGGATGCATTGCCGGCGGTGGGCAGCCGGTGCCAATCGGAGCAAGGACAAAAAAGGCAAGACTGGAAGGAATTTATAAAATTGATCATATGTCCCAGATAAAACTTTCCAATCAGAATCCGATTGTAATGACAGTTTATGATGGGATTCTGAAAGGGAAAGAGCATAAGCTGCTGCATCATAATAAAGCAGAAGTATAACGAAAAAGTAACAGTATTTTTCTTTCTTTCACTTGTGATAAATATTATTTGGTGATATGATGATGATGCGGTCAAAAGGTCATGCTTTTCCATGCAAGCATGAAATGCGTGGCCTTGGGACCCTGGTATCATCATAATATTATACGAAAGGAAACGGGAAACGTGACCTATAAAGAAGCAAGGGTATATTTGGACGAAGTGTCGAAATACGGAAGTGTACTTGGCTTAGATACGATTCGAGGTCTGTTGAATGAACTTGATAATCCTCAGGATGACTTAAAGTTCATACATATCGCAGGGACTAATGGCAAGGGATCTGTGCTTGCATACACTTCAACAATTTTAAGTGAGGCAGGGTACAGGACGGGACGATATGTATCACCAACAGTAGTTTCCTATCTGGAGCGGATTCAGGTAGACGGGAAATGGATACCGGAAGATGATTTCGCAGAATTAGTGAAAGAAGTTCAGAAAGCTATTGTACGTATGGAGGCTCATGGTGAGGCAAGTCCCACTGTTTTTGAGGCTGAGACGGCAGTGGCTTTTTTGTATTTCAAGAGAATGCAATGTGATTTCGTAGTGCTGGAAACCGGTCTGGGGGGGACACTGGATGCAACTAACGTTGTAAAAAACACAATAGCCGCCGTATTTTCATCTGTCAGTCGTGACCACATGGAATTTTTGGGAGAAAGTCTGAAGGAGATAGCAGGGAATAAGGCAGGAATTATGAAGCCGGGCTGTGTGGTTGTGACAGCAGGGCAAAAGCCGGAAGTGCTGGAGGTTTTTGAGCAGTGTGCAGGTGAGCTTGGGTGCAGGATATATAAGGCGGATGCAGGCAAGGTGGAAATTTTGGAAGAAAGCTGGAGTGGGCAGCATTTTACCTATAAGAACCGGACAGATATTCATATTTCCATGGCAGGCAGATACCAGATTGTGAATGCGGTAACTGTATTGGAACTTATAGACGCGCTGCAGGATGCCGGATATCGTATACCAGAAGAATCGCTTAGAAAAGGTTTCGAAAAAACAGTGTGGCCGGGAAGATTTACCTGTATCAGCACCAATCCGATATTTATTGTAGACGGGGCCCATAATGAGGAGGCTGCTTTATGCCTGCGGGAATCTGTTGAAACTTATTTTTCCGGGAAAAGGCTTATCTTTATTATGGGGGTCTTCCAGGATAAGGAATATGAAAAAATAGCACAGATTATGGGACCTATGGCCTCTAAGATTTTTACAGTAGATCTGCCAGATACAGACCGGACACTGAAAGCAGCAGAACTGGCGGGGGCGCTGAGTCTCTATTGTCCAGATGTAAAGGCGGAGACAGCTATTTCCGAGGCCGTAAAGGATGCATTTCTGGCAGCAGCAGCCGGGGACGTGATTTTGACATTTGGCTCTTTGTCCTATTTGGGACTGGTGATGGAGTTGGTTAAAAAGAGGGGAGAGCAAAAATGATAGATCAGGGAAAAGTAAAACAGGCAGTCCGTCTGCTTCTGGAGGGGATAGGAGAAGACTCAGGACGGGAAGGCCTTAAAGACACACCGGAGCGTATTGCACGGATGTATGAAGAAATATATGGCGGAATGGAAGAAAGCGCCGAAGAGCACTTGAAAAAAACTTTTCATGTGGATAATAATGAAATGGTTGTAGAGAAAAATATTACCTTTTATTCCATTTGTGAACATCACCTTCTTCCGTTTTACGGGAAGGCTCACATTGCATATATTCCCGACGGAAAGGTTGTGGGATTAAGCAAGCTTGCAAGAACTGTGGAGGTGTTTGCACGGCGGCTGCAGCTTCAGGAGCAGCTGACTGCACAGATTGCCGATATTCTGATGGAAAGCCTAAATCCAAAGGGTGTGTGTGTAATACTTGAAGCGGAGCATATGTGCATGACAATGCGGGGAATCAAAAAGCCGGGCAGTCAGACGGTCACTGTTGTGAAAAGGGGCGAATTTTCAAACAATCCGGAACTTATAAACTTGTTTTTTCAGATGATAAAATAGAAAGTTTTACAAGCTATCCAGACCCTGCTGCTTGTGTCCGGCAGAGGCAGAATATAAATTGGAGCAGTGAGAGGAAGAACGTGGAAATCGAGTGGTGAGAAGAATATGAGAATAGGAAAAAAAGAGTTTGATACAGAAAAGCATACTTATATTATGGGGATTTTAAATGTAACACCGGATTCCTTCTCTGATGGCGGAAAATATAATCATATAGAGGGGGCGCTTAAACATGCAGAAGAGATGATTCAGGAAGGTGCGGATATTTTGGATATAGGCGGAGAATCTACCCGTCCGGGACATATAAAAGTTACAGATGAAGAGGAAATTGAGCGGATTATGCCTGTGCTGGAAGGATTGAAAAAGGAGTTTGATATACCCATCTCTGTCGACACTTACAAAAGCAAAGTCGCACAAGCCGCTGTTTTAGCCGGGGCAGATTTGATAAATGATATCTGGGGTTTGAAATATGATGATAAAATGGCAGATGTGATTGCAAAAGGACAGACGGCGTGCTGCTTGATGCATAACAGGGAAAAAGCAGAATATAAGAACTTTTTACAGAATGTGCTTGAGGATTTACAGGTAAGCGCGGATATTGCCGGAAGTGCGGGGATTAAAAAGGACAAGATTATTTTGGATCCGGGTGTAGGGTTTGGAAAGACTTATGAAATGAACCTGGAAATCATAAAAAAGCTGAACCATCTAAAAGAGTTGGGATATCCGCTTCTTCTTGGCACGTCAAGAAAAGGTGTGATTGGATTAACTTTAGATTTACCTGTAAACCAGAGAGAGGAAGGCACTCTGGTGACAACTGTTCTGGGCATATTAAGCGGATGTGCCTTTGTGCGTGTGCATGATGTGAAACGAAACAAACGTGCTATACAGATGACAGAAGCAATTATGCGGAAACATGAGGTGTAAGATGGATCAGATTAAAATAGAAGATTTAGAAGTATTTGCAAATCACGGGGTATACCCGGAAGAAAATGTTCTTGGGCAGAAATTTCTTGTATCTATAATTTTATATACAAATACAAGACTTGCCGGTCAGACGGATGACTTGACAGCATCCATTCATTATGGTGAGGTCAGTCAGTTTGTAAATGATTATATGAAAAGGCATACATATAAACTTATTGAACGTGCGGCGGAAAGTCTGGCGGAAGAGCTTCTTCTCCAGACGAAGCATCTGAAGAAAGTAGAGCTGGAGTTAAAAAAACCGTGGGCACCGGTAGGCCTGCCTGTGAAATATGTCTCTGTAAAGATTGAAAGGCAATGGCACACTGCATATATTGCACTTGGTTCTAATATGGGAGATAAACAGAAATATTTGGATGATGCCGTAAAAGCCTTGGACGAGGTTCGGGGATGTCAGGTGACAAAGACTTCCTCCTGGCTGATTACCCCTCCCTATGGAATGACGGAGCAGGACGATTTTCTGAATGGATGCCTGGAGCTTGACACACTTTTATCTCCAGAAGAGTTGCTGGATATGTTACACAAAATCGAACAGGATGCCAGGAGGGAGAGAACCATCCACTGGGGGCCGAGGACTCTTGATCTGGACATCCTTTTTTATGATAATCTAATATTGGGGTCAGATACGTTGTGTATCCCCCATGCAGATATGCAGAACCGGGATTTTGTGCTGCGGCCGCTTGTGGAAATAGCACCGTATAAGCATCATCCCGGAAACGGAAAAACTGTTAAGGAAATGCTCGCTGCTTTAAATGAATCGCGTTCTATTTCTCTATAATAGCAGTTCAAAAGTATCATAAAAGGAAGGATAAGACACATCTACACATTCACTGTTGAGAATATGGGTCGTTCCTTCCGCCGCCAGTGCGGCAATGCTGAAAGCCATGGCAATCCGGTGATCGAAGAGGGTATGGACGGTTGCCCCGTGGAGAGGCCTTCCGCCGTCTATTACCATACCGTCAAAAGTAGGATCTGCAGGACAACCCATTGCTCTCAGATTATCGGTAATCGTTTCTATCCTGTCTGTTTCCTTCACTCTCAATTCTCCCGCATCACGTATAATGGTGGTACCTTTTGCCATGGCTGCCATAACGGCAATAATGGGGATTTCATCTATTAATGCAGGGATAATGCTTCCCTCTATAGTGATACCGTGCAGCTGACTGGTGCGGACAAGTATATCGGCGGCTTTTTCACCGCTGCTGGTATGCTCATTCAGGAGTGTAACATCACCTCCCATGTCCTCGCATACTTTCAGCATTCCGGCACGTGTGGGGTTGATTCCCACATTCCTAATTAATATTTCGGAGTCCGGCACAATAAGGCCGGCGGCAATGAAATAGGCGGCAGAAGAAATATCTCCGGGCACCATAATTTTTTGAGCGTATAGTTCACTTCCCGGACGGATAGAGGCAGTTGTACGAATATCCAGAAGCTCGTGTGAGGAAGTCAGGTCAGCACCGAAATTCTGAAGCATGAGCTCTGTATGGTTTCTGGATAGCGTCGATTCGGTCACGGAGGTTTCCCCCTCAGCGTAGAGCCCGGCCAGCAAGATGCAGGATTTCACCTGAGCCGAAGGAACCGGTGACGTATAATGGATACCGTGAAGATTTCCTTTTGTGATGTAAAGAGGTGCGCAGTCATTGCGCAGGATGCTGGAAATATTTGCGCCCATCTGCGTCAAGGGCTCCATGATCCGTTTCATAGGACGTAAATTCAAGGATTCATCCCCCGAAATTTTAGAGTCGAACTCCTGCCCGCAGAGAATGCCGGAAATCAATCTTGTAGTAGTACCGCTGTTCCCCACATTTAGTATGTCTGAAGGGGGTGTTAATCCATAGAGCCCCTTTCCGTGGACGATAACGGTGTCCTGTTTTTGCTCAATCTCAACTCCAAGCTTGCGGAAACAATCTATAGTAGCCAGGCAATCGGCTCCTTCTAGAAAATTATGGACCTCGGTAGTTCCCTTGGCTATAGAGCCAAGAATAATGCTGCGGTGGGAAATGGATTTGTCTCCGGGTACTGTGATTTGGCCTTTTAATCCTGTAATGTTGGTTAACTCCATACTCTGCCCTCCTGAACGGTTGTGATTTATACTTTATAAACTATATATCTGTATTTCTGCAGCAGCTCAGCTGCCTTGTCCGAGGAAAGTTCATCGTAAAATTCAATGCGCAGTACTCCTTCCTCAAACTCCCGGTTATGTACAATGCCGATATTCTTGATACTGATATTATTACTTGCCAGAATAGTAGCAATGGTGGCAATTCCTCCCGCCTCATCAATAATATCGCAGTAAAGAGCAAAGCTCTTTTTGATCGGCCCGGCAGAACTGTTAGGCATAGAATCCCGGTAATCTTTTGAGGTCTCAAAAAATGTAAACAGCTCCTCCTCAGAACTCTTATCTATGAACGCTAAAGCTCTTTTTAATGTTTCAATATATTCTCTGAGAATATTGGAGATATTTTCCTTGTTCTTCAGACAAATCTGCTGCCACATGATTGGAGAGGATGAGGCAATTCTCGTAATATCCTTAAAGCCGCCTGCAGCCAGATTTTTCATCAGCTCCTCTTCTGTGTCTGTCTCATGCACAAAATTTACCAGGCTGGAGGCAATGATATGAGGCAGGTGGCTTATGGTTCCAGTGATATAATCATGCTCTTTGTAATCTAATATGATAGGAAGGGCTTTCAGTGATTCAACGAAAGTCCGGTATTCGTCAACTTTTTTAGAAGAGACTTTTGCGGAAGGTGTAAGGATGTAATATGCATTTTCAATTAAAATCGATTTTGAATTACTGTATCCGTTTTTTTCAGAGCCGGCCATAGGATGTCCGCCAATAAAGTTCTCTTCCAGACCAAGGTGGGTAATTTCCTTGTGAATTGATGTCTTGACACTTCCTACATCTGTCAGAATACAATCCGTGTTAATGAAATCCTTGAGCTGTCTGAGATAAGCTGTGTTATATGTAATAGGAGCACAGAGAAAAATATAGCTGCACCCTTCGAAATTCTTGTCGATAGAAGAACAGGATGTACGGATTGTTCCCTCCTGAACTGCCAGAGCCAGAGTTTCCTTATTTTTATCAAATGCAAGAAGTTCATAGTCCGGGTAATACTGGCGTATTGCCTTTGCAATAGAACCGCCAACCAGTCCCAGGCCAATGAAGCCGATCTTTTTTGTTAACATGAATGAAGTCCTTTCCTGTCGCTAATTCAAAGTCAAAGACCCCGCAGCAAGCTGACGGGGCATCAAACTTGCAGCGCAGCAAGCTGCGGGGTCTTTGACCCTCGCAGCAGTCGCCAAATGGAAATGCAAGCATTTCCGCTTGGCTCGCTGCTCGCGGGAATAAAATATACAAAATTAGTTTAACATCTTGCTGTGCAAAAGTAAATTCGATTTTCTATTCTTTTAAAAAGGAGCTGCTGAACTTTGTAACAGTTCAGCCATCAGCTCGATTCCGCTGCGCTTTATCTCGCTGTGGCAGAGCACCATATGAATTTTCGTCAGCATATGCATACGAAAGCAAGCTTTCTCCTGCTTATGCTGACGAAAATTCGCATGGCTGAACTGTTACAGAATTTTCTTTACATCTATATCGTCTTATGCTATACTCTTTGGGTATGGATTCAGCCGATATTCGGTAATCGGATTACTCCGGCCATTACTTAATATCAGGCAGTTTGTAAAATAATAAAAGGAGGAAACAAGACATGATCGCAAAGGAAAAGAAACAGGCAATCATTACAGAGTATGGAAGAAGTGAGGGAGACACAGGTTCTCCGGAGGTACAGATTGCAATTCTTACAGCAAGAATCAACGAGCTGACAGAGCACTTCAAAGCAAATCCGAAGGATCATCATTCAAGAAGAGGTCTTCTGAAGATGGTAGGACAGAGACGTAATATGCTTGCATATCTCAAAAATAAGGATATCGAAAGATACCGTACTTTGATTGAAAAACTCGGATTAAGAAAATAATTTCAAATCCATCAAGGTTCCGTTTGCGTGTCATCAGCATCGGAACCTTTGCTGTGCTATTTAAGGTTAAGGACAGATGAGAAAGAGCCGAGACCACTGAAAAGGATATTAGCGGATACTAATATATTTTTCAGTAGTTTCGGAGTTCGCTGTCCAAAATAATGTATTTTAAAGGAGACAAATATGTTTAAAAAATTTGAAATGGAACTGGCCGGCAGAACCCTGCGCGTAGATGTGGACAGAGTCGGAAAACAGGCGAATGGTGCCGTGTTGATGCATTACGGCGACACAACCGTACTTAGTACGGCGACGGCATCCGAAAAGCCAAGAGAGGGAATCGATTTTTTCCCTTTGAGTGTGGAGTATAATGAAAGACAATATGCGGTAGGAAAGATTCCAGGAGGTTTTAATAAGAGAGAAGGCAAGGCATCTGAGAATGCAGTCCTCACCTGCCGTGTAATTGACAGACCTATGAGACCTCTATTCCCCAAGGATTACAGAAATGATGTGACACTGGAGAACCTGGTGATGTCTGTGGACCAGGACTGCAGCCCTGAGCTGACTGCTATGCTGGGAGCGGCAATTGCCACATGCATTTCAGATATTCCTTTTGACGGACCGATTTCTACAACGCAGATGGGTCTGGTGGACGGAGAGTTTGTGTTTAATCCTACTGCCTCACAGAAAGAAGCTTCTGATCTTGCACTTACGGTTGCTTCTACAAAAGAAAAAGTAATCATGATTGAGGCCGGGGCCAATGAAGTACCGGAGGCTCAGATGATAGATGCTATCTTTGCGGCACATGACGTAAACCAGAAAGTAATTGCTTTCATTGATACTATCGTTGCAGAGTACGGAAAGCCAAAACATTCTTATGAGAGCTGTGCGGTTCCGGAAGAACTGTTTGCGGCGATTCAGGAGGTTGTACCGCCTGCTGCCATGGAAGAGGCTGTATTCACAGATGATAAGCAGACACGGGAAGAAAACATCCGTGTGATTAAAAACAAATTAGAAGAAGCATTTGCTGAAAATGACGAATGGCTGAACGTGCTGGATGAAGCGGTATACCAGTATCAGAAAAAGACCGTCAGAAAGATGATTTTGAAAGACCACAAGCGCCCCGACGGACGTCTCATTGATCAGATCCGCCCGCTGGCTGCGGAAATCGATTTGATTCCGAGAGTACATGGCTCTGCTATGTTTACAAGAGGCCAGACTCAGATTTGTACGGTCACTACACTGGCACCTCTGTCTGAGGCTCAGAGAATTGATGGACTAGATGAGGCAGAGACATCAAAAAGATATATGCACCACTATAATTTCCCGTCCTACTCTGTAGGCGAGACGAGACCGTCCAGAGGGCCGGGACGGCGTGAAATCGGACATGGAGCACTGGCAGAAAGAGCATTGATTCCCGTATTGCCGGATGAATCCGAATTTCCTTACGCAATCCGTACTGTGTCCGAGACCTTTGAGTCTAATGGCTCAACTTCACAGGCAAGTATCTGTGCGTCCAGTATGTCCCTGATGGCTGCAGGCGTACCAATTAAAGCAGCAGTGGCAGGTATCTCTGCAGGCCTGGTGACAGGAGACACAGATGAGGATTATCTGGTATTGACGGATATTCAGGGTCTGGAAGATTTTTTTGGAGATATGGACTTTAAGGTAGCTGGTACTCACAAGGGTATCACGGCGATTCAGATGGACATTAAGATTCACGGGCTTACAAGACAGATTATCGAAGAAGCCATCGCAGCTACCAAGAAGGCCAGAACTTATATTTTGGATGAAGTTATGAACAAGACAATTGCAGAACCCAGGACACAGGTGGGAACCTATGCACCGAAGATTATTCAGATGCAGATTGACCCGCAAAAGATTGGCGATGTGGTGGGACAGCGAGGAAAGACTATCAATACGATTATTGAGCAGACCGGAGTGAAAATTGATATCACTGATGATGGAGCTGTATCCATCTGTGGCACAGATAAAGAAGATATGGATAAAGCAGCGAAGATGATTGCTATTATCACGACAGACTTTGAAGCCGGACAGATATTTGAGGGGAAAGTAATCAGCATTAAGGAGTTTGGTGCATTTTTGGAATTTGCTCCCGGGAAGGAAGGAATGGTCCACATTTCCAAAATTTCCAAGGAAAGAGTGAACAAGGTGGAAGATGTACTCAAACTGGGGGATATTGTTAAGGTTGTATGCATGGGTAAGGACAAGATGGGAAGATTCAGCTTTAGCATGAGAGATGTAGCAGAATAAAAAGTGGGAAGCCAGAGTTTGGCTTGATGCCTTTATAAGAGTCAAATACCCCGCAGCAAGCTGACGGGGCATCAAACTTGCAGCGCAGCAAGCTGCGGGGTATTTGACCCTCGCGGCAGTCGCCAAATGGAAATGCAAGCATTTCCGCTTGGCTCGTTGCTCGCGGGAATAAAGAAAGAAGCGTATGAATAAGGATTGATTATAAATCAGCCTTATCCATGCGCTTCTTTTTTACGTGAGTGACGAGTAAAATTTGCAAAGCGTGTTTCGGTAAGTTCAGGCATATTTCCGGAATGTGTTCATATATTGTTTAAAGAGGTGGACAAGATGAGTGGAGAAAATAGAGAACATCAGGTGCTTCAGGTGCTCGCGAAATCCATCCGGACTGTTGTGGAAGCCCAGAGACTGGATTTTAAAAAGCTGCAGGAGGTTCGGATGAGGGTTGGGAAGCCTCTTGGCATAATTTATGACAATGAGGAATGGCTGCTGCCGTCAGGACAGGCACAGGCGCATCTGGTAACCAAGGATGAAATAAGGGAAACGATGGAATACGTCAGTCATTACTCTCTTTACGCCTATGAGCAGGAAATGAGGCAGGGGTTTATCACAATTGAAGGAGGACATCGTGTGGGAGTGATGGGAAAAGCAATACTGGAAGGCGACAAGGTGAAGAATTTGCAGTATATTTCATCCGTGAACATAAGAATGGCCCACGAGGTTTTGGGATGCGCAGACAAGGTGCTGCCTTTTCTTACAAAAAACCGTCAGATATGCCATACATTGGTGATTTCACCACCCCGCTGTGGGAAGACAACATTAATCCGGGATCTGATACGGCAGATATCGGACGGAAACACATATATTAAGGGCTGCACGGTGGGTGTAGTAGATGAACGTTCGGAGATTGGCGGCTGTTACCTTGGAATTGCCCAAAATCAGCTGGGGATGCGCACGGATATACTGGATGGATGTCCAAAAGCGGAGGGGATGATTATGCTGATACGCTCTATGGCACCACAGGTTATCGCAGTAGACGAAATTGGTGCTCCTGAGGATATACATGCTATTGAATATGCCATGCAATGCGGCTGCAAGATGATTGCCAGCGTACATGGAATGTCTATGGATGAAGCGAAAGACAAGCCTGTGCTTGGGAAACTGATTAAAGAACGCAGGTTTGAGCGCTATATTATACTGGGAAACGAAAAAAAACCCGGAGAGATACGGGAAGTCTATGATGAACGGGGGAGTCTGCTATGCAGAGATTTATAGGCAGCTTGCTGATTATTACAGCAACGACGGGCGCAGGGATGGTATATGGGGTGGAATTGCAGCGATATCTGGAGAAGCTTTTGTACATTCGTCATATTGTATATATGCTGAAAGGCGAGATGGAATATTCCAATGTACCTCTGGGAGAAATATTCGGAAGGGTTGCAGTGAGAGTAAAGAATCCTTACAGAACCTGGCTTAAAAGTATGGAGTGGCAGATAGAAAATAGGGAAGAGGATGAATTCGCAAAAATATGGATTCGGGCTGTAGATAAAAACTTAAGTGAACTTCATCTAAAAAGTGCACATTCTATTCAACTGAAAGAACTGGGGACATTTCTGGGACAGCTGGACGGCAAGACTTCCAGCAGGACCATGCAGCTTTACATCAATAGACTTGAGCTGGAAATTGAAAAAGTGAGAGAAGGCATGTCGTCAAAGAAAAGAATTGGCAGCTGCCTCGGCGTGATGGGCGGGGTTTTTTTGGTTGTCATATTAATATAAAGACAGGAGGGTTCCATGACCATAAATTTGATATTTAAAATTGCGGCGGTGGGGATACTGGTTTCTATCTTAAGCCAGGTTCTCAAACACAGTGGGCGGGATGAACAGGCATTTCTTACGAGCCTTGCAGGGCTGATACTTGTACTGTCATGGATACTTCCTTACATATATGACCTATTCACATCTATCAAACAATTATTCGCTCTGTAAAGATTTCGAGGGTTTTGGTCAGTATTTGTAATGACAAAAATACGGCATATGGGAAAGGAGGTATTCTATGAGCATAATTCAGATAGGTATTATAGGTGTAATCGGTGCCCTTCTGTCCATACAGTTTAAAGGCGGGAAGTCAGAATATGGGATTTATATAAGTGTGGCTATCAGTATTTTTATTTTTGCATGTATTGTAGACAGGCTTGGGATGTTTGTGAAGGCAGTGTCCCAGGTGAGGCAATATATTAAAATTGATGCCAGCTATATTGCAACTATGCTGAAAATGATTGGGATTACTTATATTGCCGAGTTTTCCTCAAGTGTCTGTAAAGACGCGGGATACCAGACAATAGCCGTGCAAATTGAAATTTTCAGTAAGCTCACTATACTGGCACTTGGACTGCCTGTGCTGCTCGCCCTTTTGGAAACAATCCAGGAGTTTTTGTCATGAAGAGAGAACAAGGAAAAACATTTGGATATGTCATACTATTTCTTCTGATATTTGCAGTAATATTTTTGGGAAATGGGCGAGGCTGCTGTTTGACTGTATACGGGGCCGAGAATGGAGAGGATATAGATTATGGCGCACTTGAAAATGAGACTGAAAATAAACTGTTTTCAGAATTTGATTTTACGGAAATAGATGACAGCCTGCAAAAGCTGTTTCCAGAGAAAAAAATAACCTTTCAGGAATTAGTGTCATCCTTGATACAAGGAGAGGGGGCGGGTGCCGGAAAGCAAATTCTGGAATTTGTGGCTGACCAGTTTTCCTATGAATTCAGACAGAACAGGCAAAATCTGGTCTATATACTTCTGATTGCTATTATTGCGGCTGTTTTTACGAACTTTTCCAATGCGTTCCAGAACAAACAGGTATCGGAAATCAGTTTTTATGTTTTATATATTCTTCTGATTACAATGTGCCTGAATGTATTTCGGATTGCAATGGAAGGAATTGAAAGCCAGCTGGATGTGCTGCTGGACTTTATGAGGGTTCTGTGTCCCAGCTATTTTCTTGCAGTGGCAATTGCTTCGGGAAGCAGCAGTTCGCTCATCTTTTACAATATTGTACTGTTTTTGATTTACGTGGCGGAGGCTTTGATTTTACGTTTCCTCCTCCCGATTATTAATATTTACATTATGGTACAGGTGATAAATTACCTCGCAGGTGAAGAGTATCTGTCTCAGTTTGCCGAACTCTTAAAAAAACTGGTTTCATGGATTCTTAAAACATTGATTTCTGTGGTGATTGGAATTAATGTCATTCAGGGAATGCTTGCACCGGCCATTGACACACTGAAACGCAGTGCCCTGACAAAAACAGCACAGGCTATACCGGGAATTGGAAATGCAATCGGCGGGGTTACCGATGTAGTATTGGGTACGGCCATATTGATAAAAAATGGCGTTGGAATGGCAGGAGCAATTATTATAATTTCTATCTGCGCTGTACCTGTTTTACAGAACGTTTTTATGATGCTGATGTATAAGCTGGCAGCTGCTTTGGTTCAGCCTGTTTCAGATAAACGAATCACAAACTGTATCAGCAGTGTCAGCGAAGGCTATGAGCTTCTTGTAAAAGTGATACTTTCAACAGGAATATTATTTTTGCTGACCATTGCCGTGATAACAGCCACAACATCTTAAACAGCAAGGTATCATGGGCACAAAACACTTTTTGAGCCCAACATCATTTGTATGAGGGGGATGTGAGAATGCTTAACTATTTATATGAATGGATTAAAAACCTGGCATTTTTCCTTGTGATCGTTACAGCAGTACTCCAGGTAATCCCCGGAACCGGGTACAAAAAATATGTGCAGTTTTTCTCCGGGATGGTCATGATACTGCTGATGCTGACACCGATCCTAAAGCTTGTGGGGATGGAAAATCAGTTTTACGAGCTGTACCACAGCAAAGAATACGAACTGTCAAAAAAAGAGATTGAAGAACAGCAGAAATATTTTGAGAATCTGGATATCATGGACTTTCTCCCCGATGAATATCAAAATCATACAGAGGAAGAGGACGATACAAAGAGCATCCCTAATGAGATAAAAGTGGAGGGCATTCAGGTTGGAGAATAAATGGAAGGAAATGCTGAATCAGTTAAAAGAAAAGGGGAAGCTTCCCGGGAAGACCCAGCTTTTGATTATTTTGCTCGTGGGCATCCTGCTGGTGGTGATAGTCATACCCGTTCCAGACAAGAAAACAACGGATGATGCAGAAAGTACGGGGAATGCCGGGGAAAGGCCGGTTTTGCAGTCTAACTCTTCGGAGGAATATGAGCAGTATCTGGAACGGCGCGTTTCCAAGACTCTGGAACATGTGCAGGGAGTCGGAAAGACAGAGGTGATGATTACACTGAAGTCTTCCGGTCAGGATATTGTGGAAAAGGATCAGCAAAACAGCAGCCAGACGACTAATGAGGAGGACAGTTCAGGGGGAACCCGTTCTGTCAAAGATAATACGTCAGGTAAGACCAGTATCTATGAGCAGTCTTCTGATGGCTCCCAATCGCCTTATGTGAGCAAGAAACTTACCCCGGAAATTGAAGGAGTTATTGTGATTGCTCAGGGAGGGGACAACGCGGTTGTTGTGGAAAATATTACAGAGGCAATACAGGCATTATTCGGCGTAGAGGCGCATAAAATAAAAATAATGAAAAGGACTGATACATAAAAGGAGGATTCCAAGTGAAGCGTTTATTTAAGAAAAATCAAATCATTATTACCACGCTGGCAATTATGATTGCCATTGCCGGGTACCTGAATTACTCAGGCCGGCTGTTCGGACAGTCAGATAAGGGGTCGGCAGAGGCAAATGCAGATTTGGCAAACAAGGAGTTGCTGGACATCTCGGAGGAAGATATGGAGACAGGTTCCGATGACATAGCAAGCAATGACTCTGAAGTGGATGGGACACCAGGGGAAGCGGTATTGACAAGTGGCGGAACAGATGCGACTGTGGCACAGGCTAAAGTGTCCCGGGAACAGGTTCGCGCTCAGAACAAAGAAACGCTGCAGGCCATCATTGACAACACAAATATCAGCGATGAAGAAAAACAGGATGCCATTGCCCAGATGGTTCAGATGACGCAATTGTCCGAGCAGGAAGTGACAATCGAAACTCTGATGGCATCTAAAGGCTTTTCAGAAAGTGTAGTAAGCCTTACAGCCGACTCTGCAGACATTGTTGTAAACAGCGCCGAACTGACAGATGCCAACCGTGCACAGATAGAAGATATCGTAACACGGAAGACTGATATAGCCCCGGAAAACATTGTTATCACACCAATACACGAGGGTACTGCAGACAGTGGGGAATAAAAAAATAATTGCGGCCGATAACAACTTGTGATAAACTAGATAAGTTAATAGGATGTTTGAACTGGAGATTAAAAATATGTCAGAAATTACAAAGGAAATAAAAAAGAGAAGAACATTTGCCATTATTTCTCACCCGGATGCGGGCAAGACTACGCTTACTGAGAAATTTCTGCTTTACGGGGGTGCAATCAACCAGGCTGGCTCCGTAAAGGGAAAGGCGACGGCAAAACATGCGGTTTCGGACTGGATGGATATTGAAAAAGAAAGAGGAATTTCTGTTACTTCTTCCGTGTTACAGTTCCGTTACGGCGGATACTGCATCAATATTCTGGATACGCCGGGGCATCAGGACTTTTCAGAGGATACTTACCGGACACTTATGGCGGCCGACTCTGCGGTAATGGTTATTGATGCTTCCAAGGGTGTGGAAGCACAGACCCGCAAGCTGTTCAAGGTATGTGTCATGAGGCATATTCCGATTTTTACCTTTATTAATAAAATGGACAGAGAAGCAAGAGATACCTTTGACTTGCTGGATGATATCGAGAAAGAACTGGGTATTGCGACATGCCCGGTGAATTGGCCCATAGGTTCAGGCAAAGGATTCAAAGGCGTGTATGACAGACAGAAGAAGGAAGTGGAGCTGTTTTCAGATACACATAAAGGAACTGCAATGGGAGAGGTAAAGAAGATCGATGTCAATAATCCAGAACTGGACTGGATACTTGGGACTGAGGCAAAGGTTACCCTGGGGGAGGATATAGAGCTCCTGGACGGTGCTGCAGCAGAGTTTGAGCAGGAACTGGTCAACAAAGGAAAACTGTCACCGGTTTTCTTTGGCTCCGCTCTCACGAACTTTGGCGTTGAGACCTTTCTGAAGCACTTTCTGGCAATGACCAGTTCTCCGCTTCCAAGGATGTCTGACTTAGGAGAGATAGATCCTATGACAGAACCTGATTTTTCCGCCTTTGTATTTAAGATTCAGGCGAATATGAATAAGGCGCACAGGGACAGAATTGCATTCATGAGGATCTGTTCCGGTGAGTTTGATGCCGGTATGCCGGTCTATCACATGCAGGGCAGAAAGGAGGTACGTCTTTCGCGCCCGCAACAGATGCTGGCCAGCGAAAGAAAAATTGTTGACAAGGCTTACGGCGGAGATATTATCGGTGTGTTTGATCCGGGAATTTTTTCTATCGGTGATACACTGACCGCCTCAAAAGACAGGTTTACCTACGAGGGAATCCCTACGTTCGCTCCTGAGCATTTTGCCAGAGTACGTCAGGTGGATACGATGAAGCGCAAGCAGTTCGTAAAGGGCATCAATCAGATAGCTCAGGAGGGCGCAATTCAGATATTCCGGGAATTGAATACTGGAATGGAAGAAATTATTGTAGGCGTGGTCGGTGTACTGCAGTTTGATGTATTGAAATACCGCCTGTTAAATGAATATAATGTAGAAATCAGATTGGAGAACCTTCCTTATGAGCATATCCGCTGGATTGAGAATGAAGGAATCAACATGGACAAACTGGTGGGGACTTCGGACATGAGGAAAATTAAAGACTTAAAGGGCAGGCCCCTGTTGTTATTTGTGCATGAATGGAGTATACGTATGACTCTGGACAGAAATAAGGAATTAAAACTTTCTGAATTCGGACGATCCTGATATTCTTCTTTTCAAATGGAAGGATATTTGTTATAATGTAAAATAAAAAAGAAAACATCAGCGCTATTAAGCAGGAGGTTTTTACGATGGCAAAGGACGAAAGAAATATTTATTCTATACAGAATGATTCCAGCTTGGGAGAGGTCAAGATTGCAGATGAAGTGGTTGCAATTATTGCTGCTCTTGCCGCCACTGAGGTGGAGGGAGTGGCATCCATGGCAGGCAATATTACCAATGAGCTGATTGGAAAGCTGGGTATGAAGAACCTGTCGAAAGGCGTGAAGGTGGACGTGCTTGAAGGTGTTGTGACAGTTTCTCTGGCACTGAACCTGAAGTATAATTACAGCATCATGGAGATTTCTTCCAAGGTGCAGGAAAAGGTGAAGAGTGCAGTGGAGAACATGACCGGTTTGGAGGTAGCCGATGTCAACATCAAGGTGGCCGGTGTAGAAATGGAAAACCAGGAATAACCTTTTCATTGCAAAGGACAGCAGAGGTGTAGTATAATAGGGGGTGTCGTAAGACATCCCTTTTGCTTGTTAATTTGGGATGTTAATGGAAAGGAGCCAGTACATGGTAAGAAGAGAGTTTCGGGAGCATGTTTTTAAAATGCTTTTTCAGATAGAGTTTATTGATATGGAGGATATGCCGGAACATATAAGCCTTTACTTAGATTATCTTGAGAGTGCTGGAAAGGCAGAAAAGGAGCAGATAAAAAACAAACTGCAGGCAGTCATAGGAAAAGTAACTGAGATTGACGGGATTTTGAACAAGAAAACCACAGGCTGGAAGACCACAAGGATGAACAAAGTGGATTTAACAATTTTGCGCCTTGCCACCTACGAGATGAAGTGGGATGAGGACATTCCGACAGGCGTGGCAATCAATGAAGCTGTGGAGCTGGCAAAACGTTTCAGCGGGGACGAAGGTCCCTCCTTCGTCAATGGGGTTCTTGCGAAACTTGCGGACTAGGAGGCAGCTATGCGTAACGTCTATACGGTAAAGCAGGTCAATGCATATATTAAAAACATGTTTACACAGGACTTCATGCTGAATAGAATTTATGTAAAAGGTGAGGTCTCCAATTGTAAATATCATACTTCAGGACATATCTATTTTTCGTTAAAGGACGAGTCCGGCACGATAGCCTGTGTAATGTTCGCGGGTTCACGGTCAGGGCTTTCTTTTCGTATGCAGGAGGGCCAGCAGGTGATTGTTTTAGGAGCCATTGGTGTTTATGAAAAGAGCGGCAATTACCAGCTTTATGCCAGAGAAATTATATTGGACGGAGCGGGACTTCTGTATGAAAAATTTGAGACACTCAAAAAAGAACTGGAGGAGATGGGCATGTTTGCCCCCCAGTATAAGCAGCCTATTCCGAAATATGTGAAGACGGTGGGCATTGTGACGGCACCTACAGGTGCTGCAGTCCGTGATATTATCAACATCGCTTCCAGAAGAAATCCCTATGTGCAGCTAATTCTGTATCCTGCACTTGTACAGGGAGAGGGTGCAGCGGCCAGCATTGTCCGTGGAATCAAAATGCTGGAGAAAAGGGGCGTGGATGTGATGATTGTGGGACGCGGAGGCGGCTCTATAGAAGACTTATGGGCATTCAACGAAGAGGCAGTGGCACGGGCCATTTTTGACTGCCGCATTCCTGTCATCTCTGCTGTTGGACATGAAACAGACACAACCATTGCAGATTATGTGGCTGATCTGCGTGCGCCCACACCGTCGGCAGCCGCTGAACTTGCGGTCTATGAGTACATGGGAACAGCAGGGCTCATGGGAGAATATGAGCTGCAGTTGAGGCGCAGTATAACCCAGAGGATTTCTCAGGAGAGAACAAGGATTGAGCAGGCAGCACTTAAACTTAAGCTTGCACACCCGGGCCAGAAGCTTAACGAGAAAAGACAGCGCACTGCAGATGCAGAGCAGAGGCTGCGCATACTGATGAATAATTGCCTGGAAGGAAAGAAACACCAGTTTGCACTATATGTGGAGCAGATGAAGGGTCTTTCGCCTTTGGCAAAGTTAAATCACGGATATTCTTATGTGGAAGGGCCCAAAGACGCAAACATTAAGTCTATAAAGCAGGTTTTTCCCGGAGCTCCAATCCGAATCTATGTAACGGATGGATATATCGGTGCAGAAGTAAAAGATACGGCGGAGGTGAAGTTAGATGACAGAGCAGGAAAATGATATACAAAAGGAGCAGGAACCTTCCCTGGAAGAGCTGTTTGAAAATCTGGAACAGGTAGTTTCCAGACTGGAAGGAGATGAAATATCTTTGGAGGAATCCTTTCAGCTCTATCAAAAGGGAATGAATTTGTTGAAGCAGTGTAATACAACGATTGATACCGTGGAGAAAAAGGTACAGATGCTGGATGAGAATGGAGAGGCTCATGAATTTTAAGGAGATATATCAGATAAAAACAAAAGAAATTGAGGGCATACTGCGCAAGTACCTTCCAAAACAGGAAGGGTACCAGGCCGTAATTATGGAAGCTATGGAATACAGCTTGATGGCCGGGGGAAAACGTCTCCGCCCCATGCTGATGCAGGAGACCTACCGGCTCTTCGGTGGAAAAAGCCGGGTGATAGAGCCTTTTATGGCAGCGCTGGAGATGATTCACACCTATTCACTGGTTCATGATGACCTTCCGGCCATGGATAACGATGATTACCGGAGGGGGAGAAAGACGGCTCATATTGTATATGGAGAGGATATTGGAATTCTGACTGGTGATGCACTGCTCAATTATGCTTTTGAGACTGCTTCCGGCGCTTTTGATATGGAGCCGGAGCGAAGTTGTCAGATTGGGAAGGCTCTTCAAATATTGGCCAGAAAGGCTGGAATTTATGGGATGATCGGGGGACAGGTAGTAGATGTAAAATCCGCCGGGGAATCCGTATCCGGTGAAAAGCTGGATTTTATCTACAGGCTGAAGACAGGTGCTCTGATTGAGGCGGCTATGATGATCGGAGCTATCCTCGGGGGTGCAGACGAAAAACAGGTGAAGCTTGCAGAAGAGATTGCAGGGAAGACAGGGCTGGCTTTTCAGATTCAGGATGATATCCTGGATATCACAGGAACTGCGGAAATTCTGGGGAAGCCGATACACAGTGATGAAAAAAATGACAAGACAACCTATGTTACATGGAAAGGAATATCAGAGGCGAAAGCACTGGTGGAAAAGCTTTCCCATGAGGCTGTGGAGCTTCTTATGAGTCTGGAGCCAAAGGAGGAATATCTGCCTCAACTGTTGGAATCATTAATTAACAGAAGCAAATAGAGAGGAATTCCTTATGATATTAGAAAAGATTCAAAGGGAAAATGATATAAAAAAGCTCAGTCCGGAAGAACTGGGTCTGCTGGCGGAAGAAATCCGGCAGTTCCTTATTGAAAAAATCAGCAGGACCGGCGGACATCTGGCTTCAAACCTTGGGGTTGTAGAACTTACGATGGCGCTGCATCTGGTATTTTCACTGCCTGAGGACAAGCTGATTTGGGATGTGGGACACCAAGCCTACACACATAAGCTCTTGACAGGCCGCCGGGCAGGCTTTGATGCCTTGCGCAAATATGGAGGAATGAGCGGGTTTCCAAAGCGAAAGGAAAGTAAATGTGATGCTTTTGATACAGGGCACAGTTCCACATCTATTTCTGCAGGGCTGGGATACGTAGCCGCCAGGGATATACTTGGGGCTTCAAATTCTGTTGTGTCCATTATAGGGGATGGTGCCATGACAGGAGGAATGGCATATGAGGCCCTGAACAATGCATCCCGTCTGAAAAGTAATTTTATTATCATACTCAATGACAACAATATGTCTATATCCGAAAATGTAGGCGGAATGTCTAAATATCTCAATGGCCTGCGTACAGCAGAAGCTTATACAGGTTTGAAGAAGGGTGTGGAGGACACGCTTCTTAAGATTCCTGTACAGGGAGAAAAAATTGTAAATAAGGTGAAGAAAACGAAAAGCGGCATCAAACAGCTTCTTGTACCGGGCATGTTGTTTGAAGACATGGGAATTACTTATCTTGGTCCTATAGACGGCCATGATGTGAAGAGTCTATGCAGAACTTTGCATGAGGCAAAAAGAGTAAATCACGCGGTACTTATCCATGTTCTGACGAAGAAGGGAAAGGGATATACTCCGGCAGAGGAAAACCCTGCCCGCTTTCACGGAACCGGACCTTTTGATGTAGCCACCGGAGAGTCAAACGGGGGCAGCAGCCAGAAGGACAGCTATTCAGATGTGTTCTCTAAAGTGCTTTGTGACATTGCAGGGCAGGATGAAAGGGTCACTGCAATCACAGCCGCCATGGCGGATGGTACGGGACTTTCACGTTTTCAGAAGTATTTCCCGGAACGTTTCTTCGATGTGGGAATTGCAGAAGAGCATGCGCTGACGTTTGCGGCAGGGCTGGCCGCAGGTGGAATGAAGCCGGTGGTTGCAGTGTATTCATCCTTTTTGCAGCGGGCCTATGACCAGACGATCCATGATATATGTCTGCAAAAGCTGCCGGTTTTTCTGGCTGTGGATCGTGCAGGCCTAGTGGGCAGTGACGGCGAGACACATCAAGGACTGTTCGACCTGTCTTTTCTGTCCACAATTCCGAATATGACGATTATGTCTCCCAAGAATCGCTGGGAGATGGCGGATATGGTCAGGTTTGCTGTGGATTTTGAATATCCTATAGCTTTACGGTATCCAAGAGGAGAGGCCTATGGGGGACTTAAAAATTTTCGTACGCCTGTTGTATATGGGAAGAGTGAAGTTATCTATGAAGAAGAGGATATTGTCATTTTATTTGTAGGCCATATGGCTTCCCTTGCAGAGGAAGTGCGGAGAAAACTAAAGGACACCGGATATTGCTGCAGCCTGGTCAACAGCCGGTTCATAAAGCCTCTGGATACTAAAATGCTGGAAAGAATGGCCGCGGACCATACACTTTTTGTGACCATAGAAGAGAATGTCCTGACCGGCGGCTATGGAGAACAGGTGCTTTCACATGTATCAAGAGCTCATTTGGGGGTTCATGTGCTTAATATCGGGATTTCTGATGATTATGTGGAGCATGGAAGTGTGGACGTACTGCGCCATGAAGTAGGGCTTGACTGTGAAAGCATTACAAAAAAAGTGATTACAGAATATATATCCTGCTTTAAGCGGGAAAATATAAAATAAGAGTAGGATGAAAGAGGAAAATGAAGGAAAGATTAGATATACTGCTGGTGAAGCGAAATCTGGCAGAATCCAGGGAAAAGGCAAAAGCTATCATTATGTCGGGAAATGTCTTTGTGGATGGACAGCGGGAGGACAAAGCAGGCTCTGCTTTCTCTGAGGAGGTGTCCATTGAGGTGCGGGGGCATACCCTGCCTTATGTAAGCCGTGGCGGGCTGAAGCTGGAAAAGGCACTTGCTAATTTTGATGTCAGTGTTGCAGGAAAGGTTTGCACGGATGTTGGTTCATCTACAGGCGGCTTTACCGACTGTATGCTGCAGAATGGAGCTGTAAAAGTATTTGCTATAGATGTCGGCAGAGGACAGCTTGACTGGAAACTGAGGCAGGATGAGCGGGTAGTATGTATGGAGAAAACTAATATCCGTTATGTGACCCCGGATGACATCAAAGAGCCGGTGGACTTTTCTTCGATAGATGTTTCGTTTATTTCTTTGACAAAGGTATTGGAGCCTATACGCAGCTATCTGAAAGAAGATGGAGAGATTGTGGCTCTGATTAAGCCGCAGTTTGAGGCGGGAAGAGAAAAAGTCGGAAAAAAAGGGGTGGTGCGGGAGAGAAGCACCCATCATGAGGTCATAGAAAAAGTGGCATCGTATGCCAGCTCCATCGGGTTTGAAGTAAAGAATATTGATTTTTCTCCAATCAAGGGGCCTGAGGGGAACATTGAATATCTGATACATTTAAAAAAATCAGCGGTGGGTACAATTGAAATAAAAGCTGACTTGTGGGCAGTGGTGGACAGAGCATTTGAGACACTGACGAAGTCAAAGACCTCGCAGCAAGCTACGGGACATTAAATTTGCAACGCGGCGAGCTGCGGAGTATTTGACTCTCGCGGCAGTCGCCAAAGTCAAGCCTGCTTGACCTTGGCTCGTTGCTCGCGGAAATAAGGGGATACAATGGACAATTTTTATATTATAACAAACAAACTGAAAGATACTGATTTCTGCATCACAAATGAAATTTTAGAATACATCAGGCAAAATGGCAAAAAGGGTATTCTGTCACAGAAAGATGAGAAAGGAAATATTATACAAGGGACTGTCCCGGAGAAGGTGGACTGCGCTCTCGTTCTAGGCGGTGACGGGACTTTCATCCGTGCGGCAAGGGAGTTGGAGGGACGCAATATTCCGTTGGTGGGTATCAATCTGGGGACATTGGGTTATCTGACTGAGGTGGAACTACATGATTTCCGTAAAGCTCTGGATATTTTGTTCCATACTAAACCGGCTATTGAGGAGCGCATGATGCTGTGCGGCCAGGTGGAGGAGATACCTGCACATTCAGCGATGAATGACATTGTGATCACAAGAGAAGGATCCCTTCGTGTCATACACTTTAACATTTATGTTAATGGGGAACTACTCAGCTCATATCAAGCTGACGGTGTGATTATTTCCACGCCTACGGGGACGACGGGATATAATCTTTCCGCAGGCGGTCCCATTGTGGAGCCTACGGCCAGCATGTTCGTAATTACGCCTATTTGCCCCCATGCACTGAATACAAACAGTATCGTATTGTCGGCAGAAGACATTATTGAGGTGGAAATCTGTCCGGGACGATATGGCAAAACGGAACATGCCGTGGCCGCATTTGATGGTACAAATCCCATCTCCATGATAACCGGGAACAGAATTTTGATAAAGAGGGCAGAAGAAACGACGAAGATGATTAAGCTTTACAATGAGAGTTTTATGAGAAGATTATGTAAGAAGATGAAAGGAAAGTAGAATTATGAAGGTCAGTCGCCATGCAAAAATCATTGAATTAATCAGCCAGAATGATATTGAGACTCAGGAAGAGCTGGCGGAATATTTAAATAGAGCCGGATTCAAAGTGACGCAGGCAACAGTGTCCAGAGACATCAGGGATTTGAAGCTTACCAAGGTATCTGTCGGTGGAAGCAGACAGAAATATGAGATACTAAAAGCCAAGGAAGATGGGATGAGTGAAAAGTATATCCGTGTGCTTAAGGATGGCTATGTGTCTATGGATATGGCACAAAATATTCTTGTGATTAAGACTGTATCAGGCATGGCAATGGCAGTTGCTGCTGCGGTAGACGCCATGAAATGGAAAGAGGTAGTGGGGTGCATTGCGGGGGATGATACGATTATGTGCGCAATCCGCAGTGTAGAAGATACCACAGCTGTCATGGATAAGATTCGGAAGATTGTGGCAAAGGGGAATTAGGGAAAATATATGTTACAATATCTGCATGTAAAAAACTTAGCGTTAATTGACGAAATTGAAGTGGAATTCCAGTCAGGACTCAATATCCTGACCGGGGAGACGGGAGCCGGGAAATCTATTGTTCTGGGCTCTGTAGGTCTTGCCCTGGGCGGCAGATACAGTGCAGACATGCTGAGAAAGGGAACCGGCTTCGGCCTTGTTGAGCTGATGTTTTCAGTAGACGATGATGTGATAGAAAAGCAGCTGGAGGAACTGGATATTTTTCCTGAAGGCGGGATGCTTGTGCTTTCAAGAAAATTGATGGAGGGCCGCAGCGTCAGCAAAATTAACGGAGAGACTGTGAATATGGCCACCCTGAAGGACGTGGCCAGTATTTTGATTGATATATACGGACAGCACGAACACCAGACACTGCTGCATAAGAAAAATCATCTTGCACTGCTGGATGTGTATGCTGGTGAGAGGGTGACAGAGTTAAAAACATCTGTTGCCACTGCGTTTAAGAAATTTCAGAAATGCTGGCGTGATTTGGAAGCATCGGGTATGGACGAGGAAAGCCGTAAAAAAGAAATTTCACTTGCCGAATTTGAAGTGAGCGAAATAGAAGAAGCAAATTTACAGGATGGAGAAGATGAAAGCCTTGAGGCGCTGTACCAGCGTATGACTGAAAGCAGACGTTTTACGGAGAGCATTGCCCAAACTTACCAGTTTACAAGTGAGAGTGCATCCGGTAATGCCAGCGATGCCTTAAGCAGAGCCATCCGCGCCTTTCAGGGTGTAGAGGACTGTGACGCCGCTGGCAGTGCTTTATATCAGCAGCTTGTGGAGATTGACAGCCTTCTCAACGACTTTAACAGAGAACTCTCTGAGTATGCAAAAAGTTTCGAGTTTTCGGAGGAAGAGTATTATGAGACAGAAAATCGTCTGAATCTGTTAAATTATTTAAAGGCAAAATATGGAAATAATGTAAATGAAATCAAAGAATATTGCAGAACAAAAAGTGAAAGACTAAAGGAACTGAAAGATTATGAGAATTATACTGCAGAACTCGAAAAAAAATATGCAGACAGTGAAAAGGAATTAAAGAAATATTCAGCAGCGCTGACAAAAGCGCGGAAAGAGGCTGCGCACACCTTTGTTAAAGAGATAAGGCTGGGATTAATTGATTTAAATTTCCTGGATGTACAGTTTGAAATGAAGGTAAGTAGTATTGGTAATTATTCTACAAATGGAGCAGATGAAGGTGAATTTTATATTTCTACAAATCCCGGCGAGCCGGTAAAGCCTTTGGGAAATATTGCGTCTGGAGGAGAACTTTCCAGAATTATGCTCGCAGTTAAGGCTGTATTGGCAGATAAGGAAGACACACCAACTCTGATTTTTGATGAAATAGATACGGGAATCAGTGGAATTACTGCCGGCAGGGTCGGGGAAAAGATGCGTGCGATAGGCAAAAACAGGCAGGTTATTTGCATTACTCACCTTCCCCAGATAGCAGCTATGGCAGATGCACATTACTTGATTCAAAAAGAAGCAAAATCAAATATAACCAAAACAGAAATATTTTGCCTGGGAGAGCAGGAATCGATCAACGAACTTGCAAGATTGCTGGGCGGAGCAAAGATAACCGCCAAAATAATGGAGAGTGCAGCCGAAATGAAAGAACTGGCAAAGCGTGAAATATAATACCAGTGTGAAACAAACTATATACACACATACTAAAACAGATACCAGAACGGTATCTGCTTTTTTTAAGAAAGGATGTGTGTGCATGAGAGAACACTGGCATAATAAAGTACTTGTTTTCTTTTTTATTGTTTTTTTATCTGCTGCTGTAGGATGTTTCGGGTGGATATCCACTGCGGATTCGGCAAAACAGACGGAAGTCAGCACAGAGGCAATCAGCAGCGATACGGTTCTTGTCGGAGGTATGCCGGTGGGAATTTATATGGAAACCGATGGAGTTATGGTTCTGGACACAGAACATATTGAAGGCTTAGACGGGACGGCTTATGAGCCGGCAGCGCATCTTGTGAAATGCGGTGATTATATTACCGGATTAAATGGGAAAACAATTGAAAATAAAAAGGACTTGATGAATGCTTTAAAGAAATTAGATGAGGAAACGGTGATTCTTCAGCTTAGAAGAAACGAAGAAACTTTAGATGTAAAAATCAAACCGGTGGAGTGTAAGCCTGATGAGTACAAATTGGGAATCTGGGTGAGAGATAATATACAGGGTCTTGGAACTGTTACATTTCTGACTAAAAGCAGCAGGTTCGGAGCTTTGGGGCATGGGATACATGATATAGATACAAATACATTGCTCTCCATCGCAGACGGAACCCTTTATAAAACAAGCATACACTCTATCAAAAAGGGGGAGAATGGCATACCGGGAAGCATGGAAGGAATTATTGTGTACAATGGGTACAATAGGCTTGGCACGGTTGAAAAGAACACAGAGGAAGGAATTTATGGGAGGATAGATAAAATTGATGATTTGTTCACAGAACAGATTCCTGTTGAGACTGCATCCAAAGATGAAATAGAAATTGGGGATGCGACAATGCGTTGCTACATCGACAACGAAGTGCATGAATATAGTATAAAAGTGACAGATATCGACTATTCCGGACAAGAGGTGAATAAGGGTCTGGTGATCCAGGTGACAGACCCCGGACTCCTTGAAAAGACTGGTGGAATCATACAAGGAATGAGTGGAAGTCCAATCCTCCAGAAAGGGAAATTAATAGGCGCAGTAACCCATGTTTTTGTGCAAGATTCCACAAAAGGGTACGGAATTTTTATAGAGAACATGTTGGAAAATGTTAAGTAAGTGTCTTTGTCGAATTTACGAAACAAATTCCTCTTGCTTCTATAATGGTCGTCGGGATATAATAATCGCGTGGTGTTTTTCAGTTTAGGTCCTCGGAGGAGAGAGGGATTATGGAACATTTGAACGTGGCCATTGCTGATGATAATGAGAGGATTTTGGATTTGCTGGAAGAAATTATCAACATGGACAAAGAGCTCAAGGTGGTGGGAAAGGCAAAAAATGGTGAAGAGATGTGTCAAATTATCAAAAACCAGCAGCCAGATGTGGTTCTTCTTGATCTTATTATGCCGAAAATGGATGGGTTATCTGTTATGGAGTGTATTAATCAAGACAAAACCATGTCAAAACACCCTGATTTTATTGTCGTAACAGCGGTCGGCCAAGAAAAAATCACAGAAGACGCCTTCAATAAAGGTGCAAATTACTACATCATGAAACCTTTCAATAATGAGATGTTGGTGAATCGTATCAAAACTGTAAGAAAAGTGTTCCAAAATCACGACAAGAAAAATGAGGAATTATCCGTGCATTCATGTACCAGAGAAGAAGACCTGGAGAATCGTATTACGAATATGCTGCATGAAATCGGCATACCGGCTCACATCAAAGGATATCATTATCTGAGGGATGCAATCATGATGGCTGTTGAGGACATGGATGTGCTCAATGCGATTACGAAGGTACTTTACCCCACCGTGGCAAAGAAGTACCAGACCACATCCAGCCGTGTTGAGCGCGCCATACGTCATGCAATCGAAGTTGCATGGAACCGGGGAAAACTAGACACATTGGACGAATTATTTGGATATACAGTCAGCACAGGAAAAGGGAAACCTACAAATTCAGAATTTATAGCCCTGATTGCCGATACGATTCAATTAGAGTACAAGCACAGATAATTCTTTCTTTTACTCAGAAAATAGGTTATAATACTTTGTAATATAAAATTTTAAAGTAAATACTGAGGGAATTGGAGGAAAGACTATGAAAAACATTTTGTTTGCAGCTTCAGAATGCGTACCGTTTATTAAGACAGGAGGTCTTGCGGATGTCGCAGGTTCGCTGCCTAAATACTTTAACAAAAAAAAGTTTGACGTACGTGTTGTGCTTCCGAAATATTCCTGTATGATTCCGAAATGGGAAGATAAAATGGAAAATGTAGACCATTTCTATATGGACATTGCAGATCAGAATCAGTATGTGGGAATTCTGAAATGTGTACATGAGAATGTTACATTCTATTTTATTGACAATGAGTACTATTTCAGCGGTGCTGCTCCATATGATGGAGATCCAAGGTGGAATATTGAAAAGTTTGCTTTTTTTTCAAAAGCGGTCTTAAGTATTCTTCCGGTCATCGGATTTCGTCCTGATTTAATACACTGTCATGACTGGCAGACCGGGCTGATACCGGTTTATATTGATAATTTCCGTTACCTGGGAGAGTATTACCGGGGAATTAAAACAATTATGACAATACATAATCTGAAGTTCCAGGGAGTGTGGGACACAAAAACTGTCCGTCAGATTACAGAACTGCCAGAGTATTATTTTGTACCGGACAAAATGGAGGCATACAAGGATGCCAATCTTCTGAAGGGCGGGATTGTATATGCAGACAGGGTAACGACAGTAAGCCAAACTTATGCCGAGGAGATTAAGACACCTTTCTACGGGGAAGGGCTTGACGGTCTGATGAGGGCCAGGTCCAATGATTTATGCGGTATTATAAATGGGCTTGATTACGAAGAATACAGTCCGTTTTCAGACACCAGAATTAGCAAAAAGTTTACGACAGATACCTTCCGGAGGAATAAACCAGCCAACAAGCTGGCGCTGCAGGATGAACTGGGGCTGGAGAAGAACTCCAGAACTATGCTTATCGGAATGGTATCCAGGCTGACAGACCAAAAAGGGTTTGACCTGATAGATTATGTAATGGATGAGCTGTGTCAAGATGCGGTACAGATGGTTGTATTAGGCACAGGTGAAACAAGATACGAGAATATGCTCCGGCACTTTGCTTGGAAATATGCAGGAAAAGTATCTGCGAATATCTTTTATTCGGAAGATTTATCCCATCGGATTTATGCATCCTGTGATGCATTTTTGATGCCGTCGCTGTTTGAACCATGTGGTTTAAGTCAGCTCATAAGTCTTCGCTATGGTACGGTTCCGATTGTGAGAGAGACTGGAGGATTAAAGGATACAGTAAAGCCATATAACGAATTTGCTAAAACTGGTACAGGTTTTAGCTTTGCCAATTACAATGCACACGAAATGCTGAATACAATTCGTTATGCAGAACGTATTTACTACGACAAGAAACGTGATTGGAATAAAATTGTAGAGCACGCTATGAACCAGGATTTTTCCTGGAAGAATTCCGCCAGACAGTATCAGGAATTATACAGGAACCTGATTGAAGAATAAGAAAAATAGCTTTTTAGAAAAGGGCTTAAGATAAAGACAGGGGAATAGATTACATGAAGATTATAGACAAACTGAAGGAAGACCGGATACACATATCCTTTGAGGTTTTTCCGCCGAAAACGAATGCAGGATTTGATAAGGTGTTACGGGCAACGAACAGGATTGCTGAATTGAAACCGGACTTTATCAGTGTCACTTATGGGGCAGGAGGCGGCACCAGTAAGAATACCGCAGAAATTGCAAGACATATCAAAGAGGATCTGGGTGTAGAAAGTCTGGCACATCTCACCTGTGCCTCCTCCACAAAGGACGAAGTAATAAATGTTATAAAGAATCTCAAAGAATTGGGAATAGAAAACATACTGGCACTGAGAGGAGACATTCCGGAAAATTTATCTTTTCCCTCAGAGGATCGTTTCCGTCATGCCAGCGAGCTGGTGACAGAGATACATAAAAATGGTGATTTTTGTGTCGGTGCAGCCTGTTATCCGGAAGGACACCCGGAGAGTCAATATAGTAAAGAGGACATCAGATTTCTGAAAGAAAAGGTGGACAGGGGAGTTGATTTTCTGACCACCCAGATGTTTTTTGAAAATGATATCCACTATAATTTTTTGTACCGTATCCGGGAGGCGGGTATCACAGTACCTGTTTTGCCCGGCATTATGCCTATCACGAGTGCAGCGCAGATAAAGCGAAGCGTTGAACTCTCAGGTACTGTATTCCCCAGGCGTTTTTTGGCGATTGCAGACCGGTTCGGAGATTGCCCGGAGGCTATGCAGCAGGCCGGAATCGCATATGCTGTTGACCAGATTATTGATTTGCTTGCCAATGGAGTGAGAAATATCCATATATATTCGATGAACAAACCGGAAGTGGCGGAAACAATTATGTCTCAATTATCAGAAATTGTAAAATGCTAGGAGCTGCAACAAATGGATACGATGACGAAAGAAGCCATCCGTTATCTGGGATATGGAAAACATGCGGTAGACGATCATACCCTTGCACTGATTTCAGATTCTTTTTTGAATCTGGGGACGGCTGCAGGCCGGAAATTCATCTACCGCATCTTTGATTTAAAACAGATGGCGGATGACAAGATTCTAATTGAAACTGCGGAGATATACAGCAAAAATTTGAGGAAGAACCTTAAAGGCTGTAATAAAATCGTGCTGTTTGGAGCAACCTTGGGAATAGGAGTGGACAGACTCATCCGAAGGGCTTCTTTGACCGATATGGCTAAGGCAGTGGTACTGCAGGCATGTGCGGCTGCTATGCTGGAAGAATATTGTGACGAATGTCAGGACAATATCGGCAGGGAGCTAAAACCCCAGGGTCTTTATCTTAGACCACGTTTCAGCCCCGGGTATGGAGATTTTGACATACAGTATCAGGCTGTGCTCATGCAGATGCTGGACTGTGCAAAGAAGATTGGGCTGACCATGACAGATAGTTTTATGATGTCTCCGACAAAGTCTGTCACGGCTGTTATAGGAGCCAGTGCCGCAAAAGAAAAATGCCACATCAAAGGCTGTGAGTCTTGCAGTAAAGAAGATTGTGCGTATAGAAGGGATACAATATGATTTTAGACAGATTAGGAAAAGAGCTGCTGTTTTTCGACGGTGGCATGGGAACCTTACTTCAGGCGGAGGGTTTAAAGCCTGGAGAGCTTCCTGAAACATGGAATATAATGCATGCCGATGTTATCACAGACATCCACAGGCAATATATCGAATCCGGCAGTGATATTGTGCTGACAAATACATTTGGAGCTAATGCACTGAAATTTCATGATGAAACCTGTTCACTTCAGGAAATTGTGCGCACGGCAGTGATACACGCCAAGACAGCAGCCGCCCTGGCAGAGACAGGCGGACGAGAAATTTACACTGCACTGGATGTGGGGCCTACCGGAAAACTATTAAGACCCATGGGGGATCTGGATTTTGAAGATGCCTACGAAGCTTTTGGTGAGGTAATGCGCTGTGGGGCTGAGGCGGGAGCAGATTTGATTCACATTGAGACCATGAGTGACACCTATGAATTGAAGGCTGCTGTACTGGCGGCGAAAGAAAACACCAGTCTTCCGGTGTTTGTAACGACTATTTTTGACGAGAGGGGCAAGCTTCTCACTGGAGCAGACGTTCCTGCAGTTGTGGCACTGTTGGAAGGACTGCGGGTGGATGCACTTGGTATCAACTGTGGTCTGGGGCCGGTACAGATGCTTCCTGTTTTTGAACAGATCCTTCAGTACACTTCACTGCCTATTATTGTCAAGCCTAACGCAGGACTGCCCAAACAGGTAAGAGGAGAGACTTATTACGATGTTCTTCCCAGGGAGTTTGCGGCCACTATGCGAGAAATTGTAAGTCAGGGCGCTGCCATTGTGGGCGGGTGCTGCGGTACTACACCTGAGCATATCAGAGAAATGACAGAAATCTGCCGGGGAATGCCGCTGAAGCCAATCGCAGAAAAAAATATCACAATGGTTTCCTCCTATGGACAATCTGTATGTTTCGGACAGGGTTCTAAAATCATAGGCGAACGAATCAACCCCACAGGGAAAAAGAGATTTAAGCAGGCATTGAAGGAACATGACATAGATTATATTCTCAAGGAAGGAATCACCCAGCAGGATCTGGGGGCACATATCCTGGATGTGAATGTGGGACTGCCGGATATAGACGAGACCGCAGTGATGGTAGAGGTAGTGGAAGAACTACAGAGCGTAACCAACCTGCCGCTTCAGATTGATACGGTGGATGCAAAGGCTATGGAAGCGGCACTGCGGATTTATAACGGGAAGCCCATGGTGAATTCTGTCAGCGGCAAGCAGGAATCTATGGACGTTGTATTTCCTTTGATGCAAAAATATGGCGGTGTTGTCATAGGACTTACTCTGGATGAGACAGGAATCCCCAAAACAGCAGAAGAGAGAGTAGCAGTTGCCCGAAAGATTATCAAGGAAGCAAAGAAATATGGAATACAAAAAAAGGATATTGTAATTGATGTGCTTGCTATGACAATTAGTTCAGAACCTGAAGGGGCAAAGGTGACGCTGGAGGCTCTGAAGAAGGTCAGGGAAGAGCTGGGTGTGCACACGGTTCTGGGAGTGTCTAATATTTCGTTTGGACTGCCCGGCCGTCCTGTCATTAATTCCAATTTTTATACTATGGCAATGTTAAACGGTTTGAGTGCAGGAATCATCAATCCCTTCTCTGAAGAAATGATGAAGTCCTTTTATGCATATCATGCGCTCATGAATCTGGATAGTAATTGTGAGAAATATATTTCCAGATATGCAGGTATAAGCAGTGCTGTACAGGATGCTTCTTCCGGCGCTTCCAAAATGTCACTCAAAACGGCAATTGAGAAAGGCCTGAAGGAAGAAGCCTATCACATTACCAGTGACATGGTTAAAAAACAGGCGCCTCTTGATATCATCAATGAACACCTGATTCCTGCGCTGGATTATGTGGGAAAAGGATTTGAGCAGGGCACAGTCTTTCTGCCCCAGCTTTTAGTGAGCGCAGAGACGGCGAAAGCATCATTTGCCATTTTGAAGGATTCTCTCGCCAAAAGCGGTGGGCAGGGTGAAAAGAAGGATAAAGTCATACTGGCCACCGTAAAGGGGGATATCCATGATATCGGTAAAAATATCGTAAAGGTATTGTTGGAAAACTACGGCTTCGATGTTATAGATATGGGGAAAGATGTGGCACCAGAAAGAATCACTGAGAAAGCAAAAGAAGAGAATGTACAGCTTGTGGGCTTAAGTGCACTCATGACAACTACTGTGGTCAGTATGGAGGAAACGATACGTCAGCTGAGAAAAAGTGTGCCCGGCTGCCAAGTGATGGTAGGCGGTGCGGTACTGAACCAGGAATATGCCGATATGATAGGAGCAGATTTTTATGGAAAAGATGCCATGCAGTCCGTATATTACGCGCAGCGTGTTTTTAAAGGGGACAAGAAGGAGAAAATGAGGTTGAGCTAAAATAAAAGTAACTATTTGAAAAACTTTTACAGCTATGGTATGATAGCTTAGCAAAATTTTGAACACGCATAAGGCAGAGTTCCCTGCCTCAGATAAAGAAACCGGAGGATGAAATTATGCAGTCATATGGAGTAAACCAATTAAGAAAGATGTTCTTGGAGTTTTTTGAAAGTAAAGGGCATCTGGCAATGAAGAGCTTCTCTTTAGTGCCACATAACGATAATAGCCTTCTGCTCATTAATTCAGGAATGGCACCGCTGAAACCATATTTTACAGGACAGGAGATTCCGCCGAGGAAAAGGGTGACGACATGTCAGAAATGTATCCGTACAGGTGATATTGAGAATGTTGGAAAGACCGCCCGTCACGGTACCTTTTTTGAAATGCTTGGAAATTTTTCTTTTGGAGATTATTTCAAGAATGAGGCGATCGAGTGGTCTTGGGAGTTTCTTACAGAGGTAGTAGGCCTTGACCCGGACAGATTATATCCATCCGTATATGTGGAGGATGATGAGGCCTTTGAAATCTGGAATAAAAAGATAGGAATTTCCCCCGAGCGCATTTTTAAGTTCGGAAAGGAAGATAATTTTTGGGAGCATGGTTCCGGTCCATGCGGCCCCTGCTCTGAAATTTATTACGATAGAGGAGAAAAGTACGGGTGTGGCAAACCGGATTGCAAAGTAGGCTGCGACTGTGACCGTTATATGGAAATATGGAACAATGTATTTACCCAGTTTGAAAATGATGGTGAAGGGCACTATTCAGAACTGGAGCAGAAGAACATTGATACGGGAATGGGACTGGAAAGACTGGCTTCTGTGGTGCAGGATGTGGATTCTATTTTTGATGTGGATACCCTCAAAGAACTCCGCACCCATGTTTGCAGGCTTGCCAATGTGGAGTATGCAAAAGATTATCAGATGGATGTCTCAATCCGTGTAATTACGGATCATGTCCGCTCCGTAACATTTATGATATCCGACGGAATCATGCCTTCCAATGAAGGAAGGGGATATGTATTGCGGCGTCTGCTCAGGAGGGCATGCAGGCACGGACGGCTCCTGAACATAGAAGGAAACTTTATGGAAACACTGGCGGAAACTGTAATTGAAGGTTCTAAAGACGGCTACCCAGAGCTGGAAGAAAAGAGAGACTTTATTCTGAAAGTAATTGTAAAGGAAGAAGAGCAGTTTAATAAGACCATCGACCAGGGGTTGGGAATTTTATCTGAGATGATTGCTGATATGAACACAGTGCAGAAAAAAACTCTTCCCGGTGAAGATGCCTTCAAACTGTATGACACTTACGGGTTTCCCATTGATCTGACAAAGGAGATACTGGAAGAGAAGGGGATGGATGTGGACGAAGAGGGATTTCGGGCTGCAATGGAAGTGCAAAGAAAGACTGCAAGGGCTGCCAGAGGCGTGACAAACTATATGGGAGCAGATGTGACTATATATGAGTCTATAGATCCAAGTGTCACAAGTACCTTTGTGGGCTATGAGCACTTGAACTATGAATCAGAAATTTTGGTGCTGACTTCTGAGACGAAAATTGTGGATGCACTCTCAGAAGGAGAAAGAGGGACTGTTTTTGTGGAGAGTACTCCGTTTTATGCCACCAGTGGGGGCCAGACGGCCGATACAGGCATTATAAGCACTTCTGAAGGGGTATTCAAAGTAGAGGATACAATTAAGCTTCTGGGCGGTAAAATAGGCCATGTGGGGCAAGTCGTCAGCGGAATGCTTCGTGCGGGACAAAAAGCTGAATTATCCGTAAATGCGGGGAAACGGGCTTTATCTGCAAGAAATCACAGTGCCACTCATCTTCTCCAAAAGGCATTAAGGATGGTACTTGGCACTCATGTTGAGCAGGCAGGCTCCAGTGTGAATGAGGAACGGCTGCGTTTTGATTTTACTCATTTTTCCGCAATGAGCCGGGAAGAACTGAAGAAAGTAGAGGATATCGTTAATGAGAACATTGCAGCATCTCTTCCTGTAGAAATTCAGAACATGCCTATAGAAGAGGCAAAGAAAACCGGAGCGCAGGCACTTTTCGGAGAAAAGTACGGTGATATTGTACGGGTAGTAAATATGGGAGGGTTCTCCATCGAATTCTGCGGCGGTACACATGTAAAAAATACCAGTGAAATCATGGCATTTAAGATTATCTCCGAAAGCGGTGTAGCTGCAGGGGTACGTCGTATTGAGGCACTGACCTCAAAAGGTCTGTTAGATTACTATAGCAGCCTGGAAGAAAAATTGAATGAGGCGGCGAGAGCAATGAAGGCGGCACCTGACAATCTTGTGGAAAAAATTTCTCATCTGCAGTCGGAGAACAAAGCTCTGCACGCGGAGGCAGAAAGCTTAAAGAGCCGCCTTGCACAGGATGCAATGGGGGATGTCATGAATCAGGTACAGGAAGTGGCAGGACTCAAGCTTTTGGCTATAGAAGTGGACAGTGTAGATATGTCAGGCTTACGCGAACTTGGAGACCAGCTAAAGGACAAACTGGGAGAAGGGGTTGTTGTTCTTGCATCCGACAATGAAGGAAAAGTAAATCTTATGGCAACTGCGACAGAAGATGCCATTAAACAAGGCGCTCATGCGGGAAACTTGATTAAAGCAATTGCCGGGCTGGTAGGCGGCGGCGGTGGCGGCCGTCCGAATATGGCACAGGCGGGAGGCAAAAATCCAACGGGAATCAAAGAAGCTCTTGTAAAAACAGCAGAGGTCCTTAAGGGACAACTTTCTTAGTTTTTTTGTTGTAAACAGTTGACGTTTATCAAAAATATGATATAATCTTCTGTAGTGCAATAAATATACCCGAACAGTCGTATGATGCACAATACAGGGCTGGAGGGGAGGTTAGGTGTGAGACTATGTCAAATGTAATCGTTAAAGAAAACGAGACGTTAGATAGCGCTTTACGCAGATTCAAAAGAAACTGTGCGAAGGCTGGTATTCAGCAGGAAATTCGTAAAAGAGAGCATTATGAAAAGCCAAGCGTAAGACGTAAGAAGAAATCTGAAGCTGCTAGAAAACGCAAATATAATTAATATGTGCAGATGAATAGAGTGTTGAAAGACACTCTATTTATTACATTTTAGGAGGAAAAAGGGATGTCATATGTAGACGAGGTAATCGAGTTAGTAGTGAAAAAGAATCCTGCAGAACCGGAATTCCATCAGGCAGTGAAGGAAGTACTGGAGTCTCTTCGGCTCGTAGTGGAGGCAAATGAAGAACAGTTCCGCAGAGACGCTCTTCTGGAAAGGCTGACTGAACCGGAAAGACAATTGAAGTTCCGTGTGCCGTGGGTAGATGATAACGGCCAAGCTCATGTAAACACAGGCTACCGTGTTCAGTTCAACAGTGCAATTGGACCATACAAAGGAGGGCTTCGTCTGCATCCATCCGTAAACCTTGGCATTATTAAGTTCCTGGGATTTGAGCAGATTTTTAAAAACTCTCTGACAGGCCTACCTATCGGCGGAGGAAAGGGCGGCTCTGACTTTGACCCCAAAGGGAAATCTGACAGAGAGATTATGGCATTTTGTCAGAGCTTTATGACGGAGCTGAGCAGGTACATCGGAGCAGACACAGACGTGCCGGCTGGTGATATTGGAACAGGTGCAAGAGAAATCGGGTATCTGTACGGGCAGTACAAGCGTATCCGCGGATTATCAGAGGGTGTTCTTACAGGAAAAGGATTAAGCTACGGAGGTTCTCTGGCGCGCACGGAGGCTACCGGATATGGTCTGCTCTATCTGACACAGGAAATGCTAAAGCTCAATGGAATCAAATTGGAAGGTAAGACAATTGCTGTTTCCGGCTCCGGCAATGTTGCAATCTATGCAACAGAGAAGGCGCAGCAGCTAGGTGCCAAAGTAGTGACCGTCAGCGATTCAAACGGCTGGGTATACGATCCGGATGGCATTGACGTAACTGTACTTAAGGAAATCAAAGAAGTAAAACGGGCAAGACTGACAGAATACAAGAATTACCGTCCAAATTCAAAGTATCATGAGGGAAAAGGAGTATGGTCGGTAAAAGTTGACATTGCACTTCCGTGTGCAACGCAAAACGAACTGCTTTTGGATGATGCGAAGGTATTGGCAGAAAATGGATGTATTGCAGTGGCAGAGGGCGCAAATATGCCAACGACGCTAGAAGCAACTGAATATCTTCAGGCAAATGGAATACTATTTGCCCCTGGAAAGGCAGCCAATGCCGGGGGCGTAGCCACATCTGCTCTTGAAATGTCTCAGAACAGTGAAAGACTTAGCTGGACTTTCGGGGAGGTTGACAGCCGCCTCAAGAGGATCATGGTATCTATCTGTCATAATATGGTGGATGCAGCCGAAAGATACGATGCAAAGGGAAACTATGTAGTAGGTGCAAATATCGCAGGTTTTGAGAAAGTCGTGGATGCCATGATGGCTCAGGGAATTGTGTAAAATACTGTAGGTTTTGACGTTTTGCAAACACCTAAATATTCACATAGGCAGAAAAGAGCATAGGTACAGAAAAAGAGACAGCTTTCTCGACGAGGAGACTGCCCCTTTTTCTGTACTTGTGTTATTTATCTGAAACAAAGACAAATTTTACCTGTCCATCCATATTATTGGAAATGCCGGAGAAGTTCTTGTATTTTCTTGAGGCATCGAGCATTGTGCTTAGTTTATCCAGCAGGCCATCGATATCGCCGTTAAATACGCTTACAAGTTTCTGAATCCCTTTTTCATTGAATTGAATCATGCCGTCATTCAGAGTTGCGGCACCATCATCCAGTTTTTTTACGCCATCAACCAGGGCAGCGGATCCTACCTGAAGACTCTGGATTCCATTGGAGAGGGCACCGGCGCCGTTATCAAGTGCGAGAGCTCCCGAGGACAGCTGGGAGGCGCCGGCTGTTACACTTTTTGCACCAGCATCTGCAGCCTGCATGTTTTCGTCAAGAGAAGCTGCGCCGCTGTTGAGTTTAGAAGCGCCTGCGGATAATTGTACCAAACCATTTGCAAGGCCGTTTTCACCAGCGATTCCTTCTTTCAGGGCAGTTGTTCCCTGTTGCAATTCGTTCAACTTATGGCTGACCTGGGGAAGTCCTTTATCGTTGTCGGTAATCAGCGTATTAATTTTGGCTACGCCATCCGCAGCCTGTGTAACACCGGCACTAATGGCAGATGCGTTTGGTGCAAGACTGTCAGCCATTCCCTTCAGCATGGTTGCATCGGTAATAATTGTTGTCAGATTGTCGGCAGCCATATTTGAAGCGTTGCTGATTGTATCAGACTGTGCATGGATCTGACTGTCAAGCTCAGAAGCTTTTGCATTTCGGATTTCCTGACCAGAGTTTAGGGCATCCATTGCGCTCCGGATAGTAGCAGCAGTTGCTGGATCAGATTCATCCAGGCCGGCGGCAACATCGTTCAATCTGGCGATGGCGCTGTCAGTCTTGCCGTCATCTGTTACGGCATCACTGGCAGAAGTGGTGATTGAAGAGTTTCCAATTTGTCCCTGGAGAGCATTGGCAGCTTCGAGTGTTTCCTGAGCCAGTACAGACATGTTTTTCCCTCCGGTTTGCGGGGTCCCGTTATTCAGAACGCTGCTTAACGCAGCAGCACCGTCCTTTAAACTTGACTGCTGTCCGTCCTGCACTGTGTTTAAACCATTATTTAACTGTTGTATTCCCCCTGCAAGCTGGGTAAGCGTTGATGTAAGTTCAGGCTTCATGGCATCTACACTGTCACTTAGTGTTATAACACCTGCTTTCAGATCACCGGAGGCAATCGCAGAAGCCCTGGCCAGATTTATATTCAAGTCGGAAACGCCGTTTTTTAAGGTCCCGGTTCCACTTGAAAGTTTGCTGGTTCCGTCTGAAAGTGTCTGGCTTCCAAGAGCCAGCTCACTGCTCCCTGAGACAAGAGTTTGCGCGCCACTCTTTAGAGTAATGCCGCCTTCTGCAAGCTGCCCGATGCCCTTTGTCAAAGCCCCGGAAGAGGAAAGCAGCGTATCGAGCCCGGTCCTTAGTTCACCGGAACCATCCACAAGCTGATCTGCCGCTGACTGCAGACTGTTCATGGAATCTAGCAAATCAGATAAGCTGTCGAACTGATCAGTCTCCAGGTTGTTGAAAATCTGGTTTGTGGCGATAGTAATGCCATCTGCAGGCTGATAATCTGCAACATCTGCTTCGACCTCAAAATAGTCAGGGACATCCAGATCAGATACGCCCAGATTTGCTTTGAGTCCCGGGAGCCCCATGCCGATTGCAATATCACGGTCACCATCGGATACAAGCTTCCCGTTTGAGGTGGTAACATTTGTAAATATATTACTGTCCAGAACCAATCCGGTCACCATCAAAAAGGGGGTATATTTTTCTACTGTTGATTTGGTGTTGTTTTCGTATTGATAATGAATGACCAGGTGCCCGCTTTTTCCTTCGAGATCCTCCGGGTTGACAGTTTTCCCATTCAGAGCGTAAGTAACATTTATTTCAACCGGAAGAGTTTGTGTGATTGTTCCCTGATAGCAGATGCTTTTGTTGTCCCCTGTCCATGCCAATTTTTGGCCATTCTGAGAAAAGGTTTCATCGCCCTTTACATTTTCAATATCTTTTAAAGAAGAAACATCTTCGATGGTGTTTGTATCTGTAATATTTTTTAGCTGATCTGATACGGTAATGGACGTGACAGATCCAGTGCCGTCAATTTTGGCATAAACAGTTTCATCTTTGTAAGGTTTCGCATCAGACGAAGCCTGGTATGATGTCTTAGATGTATTTGTATCAGAAGCACTTTCTGTTTTAGCGGCACTTTCTTTTGCATAAACTGCAGGTGAGATTCCTAAGGCACTGGCAGTCAGGGTCAAAGTAAGTGCCAGGGCGACTAAAGTTCTATATTCTCTGTTTTTCATTTTCAACTACCTCCTAATTGTATATTAAGCATTTACTTGGTTTTGTGCTAAGGCGCTATGCTCTGCGATTGCCACCCGCATCCCTTTTGTTGTTGCACAAATGAATTTGTCAAATATCATCAGCATAGACGGGAGAATGAGAATGACGACAAACATACTGATGATGGCGCCTCGTGCCATCAGTATACAGATTGATGAAATCATATCAATGTCTGAGTATAAACCAACGCCGAAGGTTGCCGCGAAGAACCCCAGAGCCGATAAGATGATAGAGGTGATGGAGGACCCCAATGCAATCCGGATAGATTCTTTCTTCTCCTTCCTTTTACAGCGTTCCTTTTTATAACGTGTTGTCATCAAAATTGCGTAATCTACGGTTGCGCCCAACTGTATGGTTCCGATGACAATGGAAGCAATGAAAGGCATTTTTACTCCCGTGTAATATGGAATCCCAAGGTTAATGAATATTGCAAATTCAATCACTGCTACTAAAATGACCGGAAGGGAAATGGATCTAAATACAATTGCTATAATAAGAAAGACAACAATAATGGAGATTGCACTTACCACTTTAAAATCCTTATCGGTAATCGTGATCAGATCATTCGTACAAGGAGCTTCTCCAATCAACATTGCAGAGGAATCATATTTTTTGATGATATCATTCAATTTGGTGCATTGTTGGTTTACTTCCTCAGTCGCTACTTTGTATTCAGATTGGACAAGGAACAGTTGCCAGTTTCCTTGCTTCAGCGTTTCTGTAAGCTTGGTTGGAATTACATCTCTTGGTATTGCAGAGCCAAGCAGACTATCTAATCCAAGTGCAAATTTTACCCCTTTTACATCTGACATTTTATCTAGCATTGCTTTTGCATCTTTGGAAGAAAGGTTTGTATTTGCAAGAACCATATGTGTGGCATTCATGTCAAATTCTTCAGAAAGCTTTTCATTTGCTTTGATGCTGTCCAGATATTTTGGAAGTGTAGCATCCAGATTATAATAAACGTCAGCCTTCTTGTAACCGATGAGTGCAGGAGGAAGCACTACCAGGAATACCAGAATAAACACTTTGAAATGTTTAGTGATAAATCTGGCTGGCTTCTCCATGGCCGGCATAACGGTGCGGTGTGTTGTTTTCCTAATCAGTTTATCAAAGATCATGATAAATGACGGCAGAATCGTTACACAGCTGAGAACGCCGAACACAACGCCTTTTGCCATAACGATGCCAAGATCTTTTCCAAGAGTGAAGGTCATGAAACACAATGCGATAAATCCGGCCACCGTTGTGAGGGAACTTCCGAGAACAGAAGAAAAGGTATTGGAAATAGCATGTGCCATGGCACGTTCTTTATCATTGGGGAAACGCTGTTGATTCTCCTGATAACTGTGATACAAAAATATGGAGTAGTCCATTGTGACACCTAATTGCAAGACCGCACTGAGTGCTTTTGTAATATATGAAATTTCACCGAGAAAATAGTTGCTTCCCATATTATAGACGATTGCCATTCCAATACTCAGCATAAAAAAGAGCGGAAGAATCCAGCAGTCCATAAATATAGAAAGAACGATACAAGTTAGGATAACCGCGATCAGGACATAAATAGGAGTTTCCTTTTCTGACAGCTGTCTGATATCCGTGACGACGGCGGACATACTGCTTAAGTAACATTGCTTATTGGTGATGCTCCGGATTTCTGTTATAGCATCCATTGTGCTGTTTGCGGAAGTTGTATCGTCAAAGAAGATTGCCATCAGTGTTGCGTCATCCGTATTAAATACATCCTTTAGTTTACTGGGAAGTGCGTTGATTGGAATAGAAGTATCTGCGATAGAATCGTACCATATTACATCAGCAACGCCGTCTACATTCTCAATCTTTTCCTTTATAGCTGCCTCTTCTTTTGTAGTCATTCCCTCCACGACTTCCATTGCGAAAGCACCCTTCTTGAAATCATCCATCAGAATATTCTGACCTTTCATTGTATCAATATTATCAGGAAGATAATAAAGAATGTCGTAATTTACTTTGGTTTTGAAATAGCCCAGAGCCGAAGGTATTAGAAGTAAAATACCGAGTATCAGAATGGCAACACGATACTTTACTATTTTTTTACCTACGTTAACCATGTTGTTTTTCCTCCTTTTTATTTATGACCTTTAGTCATTTTTAGACTAAAAGTAATATACACCCAAAATGACCATACGTCAATATTTTTTGAATGTAAAGTTGACTTTTGGTCACTTTCTATTTATAATGAAGAAAAGTGAGTGAAAAGAGTGTGGAATTATGGGGAAAGTGGAAAAAAACAAGCAGCACAAATTAGAGGCATTGTTTGGCAGTGCCTATGACTTGTTTTTATCTCAAGGTATTTCCCAAACATCCATTCACGACATTGTTCAGAAAGCAGGAGTTGCCAAAGGAACATTTTACCTTTATTTCAAGGACAAGTATGAAATCCGGGACAGGCTGATCGCGAGGACGGCCGGAAAACTTTTTATGGCAGCACATGAAGAGCTTGAAAAATGCGGGATTCCTGAGTTTGAAGATAAGATTGTCTTTATTGTGGACTATGTGCTGGATCAGATGGTCAAAAACAAAGCGATACTCAAATTCATTTCTAAAAATCTCAGTTGGGGGATTTTCAGGCAGGCAATCATAAAAAACGAAGGAGATGAACAAATGAATGTTATGCAGTTCTTTCGTAAAATGGTGGAAGAAAACCCCAAGGTAGAGTTAAGAGCGCCTAAAACAATGCTATTTCTGATAATTGAGTTGGCAAGTTCTGCATCATACAGCACAATTTTGGAGAATGACCCGATCAGCTATGAGGAACTGAAGCCTTATTTAAATGAAAGTATCCGGGCGATTATTCGGAACCATATTGTCGAATAGGAACAAAAGTGTTATTATAGCACCTTGGAAGAAAATACAGGAGAATTGCAACTAATTCGTGGATATTTAAATGAGAATTTGCTATACTGATTAAGGAATAGGCTTACATTCTTTTTTGGAGGAAGCGGATTATGAACATCTTTGATATTTTAGGACCGGTTATGGTAGGGCCGTCCAGTTCTCATACAGCGGGGGCGGTACATATAGGACATGTTACGAGAAAGCTGCTGAGAAGCCGCCCGGTAGAAGCAGAAATTGGACTCTGTGGCTCCTTTGCGGCCACGGGAAAGGGCCATGGTACAGACAAAGCACTTGTAGCGGGACTTCTGGGAATGCAGCCGGATGATATGAGAATTCCTGAGAGTTTTAAGATTGCAGCTCATGAAGGGCTGGATTTTCAGATAAAGAATATAGAAATACGGGATGCCCATCCCAACACGGCGCTTTTAAAGGTAACCGGTGAGGACGGCAGAGTATTAGAGGTGCAGGCCTCTTCTCTGGGCGGAGGCCGTATTATGTTAAATAAATTGGACGGCATTGTGGTGAACTGTACCGGAGAGTGTCCTACACTGATTGTCCACAACCATGATACTCCCGGGCATGTAGCAGAAGTGACTTCCATGCTTGCAAAGGAGTCTATCAACATTGCGACCCTTCAACTCCACCGCGAGAAAAGAGGCGGACTGGCAGTTATGGTCATTGAGATTGACCAGACGGTGCCGGACTCTTTTATAAAGTGGCTGGAAAAACAGGAAGGCATTGTAAAGGTAACTTATATAGACAGGGAGGAAGCATAGATGGCTTATCAGTCTTTGGAAGAAATTAATCAGTTTTGCGTAGAAAAGAGTGTCCCATTTTGGAAAGCTGTATTGTTGGGGGACATGGAGGAAAATGGTATTAGTGAAGAAGAATCTGTCCATACTATGAAGGGAATGTGGGACGCTATGCTGCGGGCAAGCGATGATTACGACACAAATCTCACCTCAAACAGCGGACTCGTAGGAGGCATGGGGGGACAGATGGAATCATACCGCAAAAAAGGAGATACACTTTGCGGAAATTTTGTTTCTAAAGTTATTGCGCAAGCTTTGCAAATGGGGGAATCCAATGCTTGTATGAAGCGGATTGTTGCCGCCCCGACAGCGGGGGCTTGTGGTGTGATACCGGCGGTGCTTGTTCCCTTATTCAGAGAGAAAAGAAATATAGAGCAGGAGATTCTCCACAGTCTTTATGTAACGGCGGGAATCGGAGAGGTGATAGCATCCAGGGCTTTTATAGCAGGCGCATCAGGCGGATGCCAGGCAGAAATAGGCTCTGCCTCCGCAATGGCTGCGGGAGCGCTGGTTTATTTAAAAGGCGGAGACAATAATCAGATTACGGATGCAGCTGCAATGGCCCTGAGTAATCTAATGGGACTTGTCTGTGATCCTGTCGCCGGTCTGGTTGAAGTACCCTGTGTAAAAAGAAATGTAGTGGGAGCTGTCAATGCGCTGTCTGCGGCGGATATGGCTCTGGCAGGCATTACAAGCCGTATTCCTCCGGACCAGGTAATTGATGCCATGAGAGAAGTTGGGGAAACAATGAACGATTCTCTGCGTGAAACAGGAAAAGGCGGGTTGGCGAACACTCCAAGAGCAAAAGAAATTTCAGAAAATATTTGACGGATAAGTGCGGGATGTGTTACAATGCCATTCAGTAAGGGAGTAGTCGGCGATTAACCGCGAAAGGGCCAACAACCGGAACAGAAGTTCCTGGCTTTTGATGAAATGACGAGACTTATCTGTATATACAGATAAGTCTTTTTTTAATCGTAGGATGAAAACAGACTTAAAGGAGGTCACTATGAAAGAGTACTTAACCAATGTGGAAGAAGTACTGCAGGAACAAAAGTCTAATGAGGAAGGTCTTAGTACCCAGGAGGCTGAAAAAAGGCTGCAGCAATATGGAGCAAACAAATTAAAAGAAGGAAAAAAAGTATCTGTTTTTCAGCGTTTCCTTGGAGAACTGGCGAATCCTATGATTATTATACTAATTGTAGCTGCGGTTATCTCCGGAATCACATCAGTTTTGGAAGGTGAGCCCTTTGCAGAGGCTATCATCATCATGATTGTGGTGATTATTAACGCGGTGCTGGGTGTTGTGCAGGAGAGCAAGGCTGAGAAAGCGATTGAGGCTCTCCAGGAAATTGCGGCGGCCACATCAAATGTAATCCGCGATGGGAAGCAAGCCAGCATAAGAAGCGAGGAGCTTGTTCCGGGGGATATTGTTATGCTGGAAGCCGGAGACGCAGTTCCGGCAGATGCAAGAATTATAGAAAGTGCCAGCATGAAGATAGAAGAGGCTGCACTGACCGGAGAATCTGTGCCTGTCAATAAAATTTGTAAAGTCTTGAATCTGGACGGAGCAAAGGATGTCCCTCTTGGCGACAGAAAGAACATGTGCTATATGGGAAGCACGGTAGTATATGGGCGCGGAAGGGCCGTAGTGACGGCAACTGGCATGGATACCGAGATGGGGAAGATTGCCGATGCACTGTCAAATGCAAAAGATGACGAAACACCGCTCCAGATTAAATTGAATCAGCTCAGTAAAGTTCTAAGTATTCTGGTGTTGATTATCTGTGTTGTAATATTTGCAGTAAGTCTAATTAGAGCACAGGTGACAGGAACAGGAATTAACGGAGAGTTTGCTCTGGATACATTTATGATCGCAGTTTCCCTGGCGGTAGCTGCCATTCCGGAAGGCCTGGCAGCCGTAGTGACGATTGTACTTTCCATGGGTGTTACCAAGATGTCTGCAAAAAATGCAGTGATCCGCAAGCTTACTGCTGTGGAGACATTAGGCTGTACACAGATTGTCTGTTCCGATAAGACCGGTACACTGACCCAGAATAAGATGACAGTGGTCCATCACAGCGGGTCTGATGAAAAAAGACTTGCAATGGCGATGGCTCTGTGCTCAGATGCCAACCTGGATGATGAAAATAATGCAGTGGGAGAACCAACTGAAGCTGCCCTCGTAAATGATGCTTATAAGCTTGGACTGCCTAAATCTGAATTGATGGAAGAATATCCGCGTGTAGGGGAAGCACCTTTTGATTCTATGCGCAAGATGATGTCTACCATACATCGGACGAGTGACGGTGAAATTATACAGTTTACAAAAGGTGCTCCGGATGAGGTTTTAAAACGGTGTACAAAATTCTGGTCGGATGGCCAGGAAAAGCCTTTAGATGATAAAACCAGAGAAGAAATCATAAGTCAGAACCGTGAGATGGCAGGACAGGCATTGCGGGTGTTGTGCGGTGCACAGCGCAGCTGGGATTCAATCCCTGACAACCAGGAACCAGGTAATTTGGAGGAGGAGCTTTGCTACCTGGGGTTGTCTGGCATGATTGACCCTGTACGCCCGGAAGTGCAGGACGCAGTTAAGGAATGCCGGGAAGCGGGAATCCGTCCTATTATGATTACGGGAGACCACAAAGATACGGCTGTCGCTATTGCAGAGCAATTGGGAATCATCGAAGATGCCAGCCAGGCAATCACCGGGGCACAATTGGATGAAATCAGCGATGAAGATTTTTTCACAGAGATTGAAAATTATTCCGTATATGCCCGTGTGCAGCCGGAACATAAGGTTCGTATTGTTAAAGGGTGGAAGAAGAAGGGCATGATTGTGGCCATGACCGGGGACGGTGTCAATGACGCTCCTTCTATCAAAAGCGCTGATATCGGTGTCGGCATGGGTATCACAGGGACAGATGTCACAAAAAATGTAGCAGATATGGTTCTGGCAGACGATAATTTTGCAACCATCGTATCTGCGGTTGAAGAGGGACGCCGCATATATGATAATATCAGAAAAGCAATTCAGTTCCTTTTAGCTTCCAATATGGCTGAGGTACTGGCTGTGTTTTTCGCCACACTGATGGGCTTTCAGATTTTAAAACCAGTGCACCTGCTTTGGATTAATCTGATTACAGATGCGTTCCCTGCACTGGCACTGGGTATGGAGAGAGCTGAAAGCGATATCATGAAGCGGGAGCCGAGAAATTCCAGAGACGGAATTTTTGCAGGAGGAATGGGATTTGATATTGGTTTCCAGGGAGCAATTGTAACAATATTAACGCTGGGTTCTTATTTTATCGGACATTATATAGAATCAGGTGTGTGGGAGATTACGGATAGTGCCGATGGAATGACGATGGCCTTTCTTACCTTGTCGATGGTTGAGATTTTCCATTCATTTAATATGCGCTCCAGACGGGGTTCCATATTTACTATGAACTATCATAATAAGTGGCTGTGGGGGGCCATGCTGCTTTCATTCGTATTGACAACAGGAGTTATTGAAATTCCTGCCCTTGCAAAGGCGTTCTCATTCCAGCCGATTGACTGGAACGAGTATCTGATTGCTATGGGACTGGCGATTGCGATTATTCCGATTATGGAAATAACAAAAGCTATCCAGAGAAAGCTGAAGAAATAGAGTAAATGTAATAAAAAGGTGAGCGGACAGGAAAACTGCCCGCTCACCTTTTTAGATGTGTCTTTTGATTGTTTCTTTTAAAATATACTTCTTGTCACTGTATCTGCCTGCAATGTACCCGTTTGCCAGATGTTCTAATTCATCTTTCAGCGGCTCAAGAACAATATTATCACCGTATTTTCTTTTTAGGGCTCTTTCCAGCAGATAATCACATACCTGTGGATTTTTTGGGAGAAGAGGACCATGCAGATAGGTTCCGATAACATTTTTGTAAAGCACACCTTCGTAACCGGATTTGCCTGTATTGCCGAGCCCATAGAATACCTTGCCAAAAGGTGTATGGCTGCCGATGTAGGTGCGGCCGCCGTGGTTTTCAAATCCCACTACAGGTGTGTCAAAGAGGGGACTGTCAAGGACAATATTCCGAATTAGGCGCTCCGGCTGCCATTCGGTGGTAATGTCTAATATAGAAAGGCCTTCTATCATCTTTTTGTCCGTCTTGTAATATTTTCCCAGAAGCTGGTATCCTCCGCAGACAGCCAGGACAACTCCGCCGTCTTCCACATAATTTTTAAAATCCTGCTGAATGCTTTTCAAATGTCCGCATACCAGCTCCTGCTCCCTGTCAGAGCCGCCGCCCAGCAGGATAATATCCAGTTGAGAAAAATCTATAGTATCACCAGAAAGAAAAGGAATAACCTCTGCTTCCATGCCCCGCCATTCCAGACGCTTGCGGAAACACTGTATGTTTCCCCTGTCACCGTACAGATTCAGCAAATCTGGGTATAAATGTCCGATTGTGAGCTTCATGCCTCTTCTCCCCCTTTTTGTGTTTTCTCTAATTCCGTCAGCATATAATTTGTGCTGTAAAGTCCGGAATAATTTACAATCACATAAAGATTGCCTGTCCCTCTCTTAGTGCGCTCAATAATAGTGCTGCGCAGATCTGTGGTATTATCACAGGAGATATCCTCGTATTTTAGGCGAAGCCCCATATCAAACTTACGGGTGCCCGCTGTAGTAATTGTGGCGGCTTCTGCATCTGCAAGATACTGGAAGTCTACATCCCAAAGCCAGGAGATGTCTTCACCATCCTGATAGGTATCGTTAATCTGTATGATGATATCCTTGGGTTTTTCGTCTTTTAATACAAGAGAAATCTTCTGTTGGAAACCGATAGGGTTCTTGGCAAGATGGAGCTGAACTCTTGCACTGTTAATTGAAAAGATACTTTCCCGGTTATTGCCGTAATCAAAAGATTCTATCATATCCTGAAAATGTGCCAGGTCAGCTTCCAGAGCATTCAGCGCCGCATAAGCGGATAAGGTATTATAAATATTGTATGGAGTGCGGGCTGTTGAATGAATCAGCATGCCATCCATAGAAAATGTATACAATTCGTCTTCCAGCGAAATGTCTGCCGCCGTAAAATCAGGCTCAGGCCGTTTCAGTCCACAGTTGGGACAGTGGTAAATTCCCAGTTGTCCATAATGAAAGAAATCATATTCCAATTTCTTTTCGCAGGAACGGCAAAAAATACTTTCCCGGATTTCAGAGCGGGAAATGTCATCAAATATCTGCTCACTGATGCCATATGTTACAAACGTATTTCCACTTTCCGAAGCCAGAGTGTAGGAAAGTACATCATCGCAGTTAATAATCAGTTTTGTATCCGGAACGCTTGTTACAGCAGTCTTCAGTTTATTGAATGTAATGTCCACCTCGCCGAAACGGTCGAGCTGATCCCTGGAAATATTAGTTAAAAGAGCGCAGTCCGGTTTTAATTGGGGCAGTACATTTACAGATGCAATTTCATCTACCTCAATACAGGCATAATCTGCATCCAGGCGGCAGTGCTTGTCTGCCGCAAGAACAAAGGCGGAGATAATCCCGTTGAGCATGTTGGCACCAGTTCGGTTTATAATCACCTTTTTACCTTCTGCTTCCAGGGCATGATATAAAATACTGTTGGTTGTTGTTTTACCGTTTGTCCCCATAGTTACAATTGTTTTTTCCTTTACCATTCCCACCATAACACTCAGGATGTGGGGATCCACAAGACGGGCCACATATCCCGGAAGAGTGACGCCGCTCCCTCTGTTTAGTTTTTTAATCAGATAACTGGTGCATTTAGCACATTTGATTGCAAGTACGCTTCTTAATTTCATGATCTTATTGTCAACACTTATCCTTTTCTTAGAATCTTGTACTATTATAATGGAAACAAGTCCAGAAAACAAGGAACTGTGTCAATTTATGAAAATTTTGGTGAAGCCTCTGGAAATTTGTTCTCAGTGTGGTAGAATGAATAAGATTAAATTTGGAAAATACTGTAGATAATGTATCACAAAAATGAGGTGAAAGAAAATACATGCGAAAAGAAAACAGACTGCAGATGATTGAAGAGAGAAGTAACAGGAGGATCCCCACCACTCGGTATCGTCCGGAGTACCGTAAGGGGCTGACCAATCAGCAGGTGCAGGAACACAGGCTGCATGGTTGGAGTAATATATCGGTGGACCCACCTGCCAAGACAACAAAGGAGATTATCCATGATAATCTGTTTACGTATTTCAACCTGATATTTTTAATTCTGGCTATACTTTTATGTATTGCGGGTTCTTTCCGCAACCTTACCTTTCTGCCGGTTATTATTTTAAATACATTGATTGGAATTGTGCAGGAAATCCGGGCAAAAAGGGTTCTGGACAAGCTGACCATGCTCAATGCGCCGCATGCAACAGTGGTTAGAGAAGGCCTGGAAACAGTGATTGATGCGGAAGAGTTGGTGTTGGACGATATTGTTATTTTTAAGGCCGGCAATCAGGTCTGCGCAGATGCTGAAGTTTGTGCAGGTGAGGTTCAGGTCGATGAGTCTCTGCTGACAGGTGAATCTGATGAAATCACGAAGAGAAAAGGCGACAGTCTGATGTCAGGAAGCTTTATTGTATCGGGAAAATGTCATGCAAGGCTGGATAAGGTGGGGATGGACTCCTATATTTCCAAATTGACACTGGAAGCAAAGGCGATGCAGAAAGGGGAACAGTCCGAAATGATCCGTTCCCTGGATAAACTGGTAAAAGGCGTCGGAATAGCCATCATACCTATTGGAATTATTCTGTTTGTGCAGGCACTTTATTTTCAAAAGGAAGGATTTCAGTCCAGCATCACATCTATGGTTGCAGCAGTCATTGGAATGATTCCCGAAGGACTTTATCTTCTGACAAGCGTAGCACTTGCAGTCAGTTCGGTCAGGCTGGCTCACAAAAAGGTTCTGCTTCATGATATGAAATGTATTGAAACACTGGCCCGAGTCGATGTACTTTGTGTGGATAAGACGGGAACTATCACGGAGAATACCATGGAAGTTCAAAGGGTGATTCCTGCAGAAGGGTATGACATTGAGACCATGGGTCTTTTGGATGTGATGATCGGGGACTTCACGTCGGCAATGGAGAATGACAACATTACAATGGAGGCCATGAAAAGTTATTTTCAGTCTACGTCCGGAAAAAAGCCGGTGAGTAAGACGGGATTTTCCTCTGCCACAAAATACAGCAGCGTTACATTTGAGAATGCTGCCTATGTGCTTGGTGCCCCTGAGTTTGTTCTCCGTCAACATTATGAAAAGTATGAAGACACAATTATGGAATATGCTTCAAAAGGAACCAGGGTGCTTGTGTTTGGTTTTTATGACGGTGAAATAGACGGTAAGGCATTGAAAGAAGAGGTTGTTCCCCTGGGATATATCCTTCTGGAAAACCCCATCAGAAAAGAAGCGGAAGAGACTTTCCAATACTTTGCTGAGCAGGGAGTTGAAGTGAAAGTAATATCAGGAGACAATCCGGTAACTGTTTCTGAGGTGGCAAAGAGAGCAGGCATTGCTCATGCAGAAAATTATGTAGATGCATCTTCTCTGAAATCAGACGAGGATATCCGCGAAGCTGTGCTGAAAAACACAGTCTTCGGGAGGGTGACCCCCAGTCAGAAACGTCAGTTTGTACAAGTGTTAAGGGATGCAGGAAAAACAGTTGCCATGACAGGTGACGGCGTAAATGATGTGCTGGCGCTTAGAGATGCAGACTGTAGTATTGCCATGGCATCCGGAAGCGAGGCGGCAGCTCAGGCATCCCAGCTTGTACTCTTGGAGTCGGATTTTTCGTGCATGCCCCAGGTGGTTATGGAAGGGCGGAGAGTTGTCAACAATATTCAGCGCTCGGCGAGTCTGTTTTTGGTAAAAAACATATTTTCCTTCCTGCTATCCTTGTTCTCTGCTGTATTTATGATTACTTATCCTCTGGAGCCTTCCCAGGTATCTCTGATCAGCATGTTCACAATCGGAATACCGGCATTTTTCCTTGCTCTTGAGCCAAATAAAAATATTATTAAAGGCCATTTCCTGACAAATGTATTTTTGAAGGCACTTCCGGCAGCGCTGACAGATGTGCTGGCAGTCGGGGCTCTTGTAGTGTTCGGCCTGACGTTCGATGTGAGCTCTACAGACATTTCTACAGCGGCCACTATGCTGCTGGCAATTGTAGGATTCATGATTTTATATAAAATCAGTGCCCCCATGAATATCCTGAGAGTGGTGGTAGTGGCAGGCAATATTATAGGGCTGCTTTTCTGCAGTATTTTCCTGAATGACTTATTTGCCATTACATCCATGTCTACAAAATGTGTAATGCTATTTATAGTCTTCTCCATTGCAACGGAACCTGTGCTGCGTTACCTGACATCTTTTCTTGGAAAGCTAAGACTGTACTACGTGAGATTAAGAGGACGCTCAGAAGAATCTACAGGCACTTATTGAATTGATTTTCATTTTAGAACGGCATAGCTTAGCAATTTTTGTAGATTATTATAGAATTGCCTGTTCTGGGAACGGAGCCTTGCTTTTTCTGTGTTCGTCCGGTTTTGTTCCACGTAGGCCTCATATTTTGAAAAGAGCACACGGTAATCCATGCTCTGTTTTTGCCCCCAGCGAACCAGTACCCAGTTCATAGCCTCGGGCTGCCAACAGTTTAGAGGAATTTCTGCTGCTTTTAAAATCGTAATATAGCGGATGGCCTGCAGGGATAAAGTGTTAAGCTGCTCTGCAACTGCTGTGTCATCCCCATTTTGCTTTCCGATTTTTCTAAAAATTTTGAATGAAATTCTTTCTTTTTTGTGGCTGGTCTCTATGATTTTCTCACTTTGTGATACAATTTCATTAAGCTTGCAGGCGGCATTCCAATATGTAACAAAAGAGGGGGCAGTGCATTCTGCAGAATCTCCTTTTCCGACGGTGTAAGTGCGGAACACACGGTTCGGCTTCCCTGCCAGTACATGGTTGTATTCCTTTCTCTTGTCAGGATTGGAGAGTATCCGGTATGCCTCCAGTATTTCCTGCATATAGGATGTTGTATCTATATCATTATGTATATTGGCATCAGGGTGGTATACCTTTGCCAAAGCATTCTTTGCATCTGTAATATCCTCCGTGGTTGCTTCTCTGGATACACCGAGAATGTCGTAATATGTACGGGTTTCCATTGCTTTCTCCTTGCCTTATTTATTCCCGCGGGCAACGAGCCAAGCGGAAATGCTTGCATTTCCATTTGGCGACTGCCGCGAGGGTC
>ENA-UOOI01000196-UOOI01000196.1-fermentation-metagenome-genome-assembly--contig:-NODE-196-length-77335-cov-9.616227_pt1 | contig 77335 bp, 79 predicted proteins | sample MGYA00245779_ERZ724027 | MGnify/ENA primary metagenome ERZ724027 (study PRJEB28704, sample SAMN03018318) | fermentation metagenome | biome: anthropogenic terrestrial biome; feature: soil; material...
ATAGCTTTGTTTATAAATTTTTTTGCAAATTATATTTATACAATGATAAATAAATGGGGGCTCAATAGCCTCCGCTCATTCTATTATTTATCCGACGTTATGATTTGTTTACCTTCAACTAAATATAATTTAAAGTTCATCGGCGTTTTCGATGATTTTTTTACCTTGGAACAATGCAGTTTCATAGAGAGCTTTATTTTTCCTGTTTATTTCTCCATAGCTTTTTAAACAGTTAATTACAATGTCACAGGACTGCATTCTTTTTAGAGCACTTTGAAAAATAGGCTCACTTATAGGCTCGAAGCTTTTTTCAGAAAATACTTCTGAGGATAAATCCTTTGCCAGCTGGTAATCTATGTCGTTTTCATGGAGTATTCCTGTAATAAAGGGAATTCTCTTTTTTTGCAGGGTTCTGTATTCTGCTATGCCTGTTCCTCCTCCTGCTATTACAAAAACTTTAGGATCTCCTTTTGTACGTTCCATTTCGAAGCTTCCGAACATGGGATTGTAGCTGCCGTTAGACAAATCGTAGAGTTCACTGATAAGGTCTTTTTGAAATATTTCTTTTGGAGTTCCCAGGTGAGTTATATATTCTCCTTTTACGCACATGACCAAATCTGACACTTTCTGTGCCATATCCAGCTCATGGAGCGACATGATAACAGTTATACCACGTTTCTCCGCCAGAGTTCTTAAGATGTTTAGAAGTTCAAGCTCATAATGTATATCCAGAAAGGAGGTTGGTTCATCAAGAACTATTATTTCAGGCTCCTGACAAATGGCTCTTGCAAGAAGAATCCTTTGACGCTGACCATCACTTATTTCAGTAAAATCTTTTTCTCTTAAATCCCAGGCATTTACAAGCTCCATTGCATTTTTGACCTGGAGGTTATCATCCTCTGATAGTATGCCCAGCATACCTGTATAGGGATAGCGTCCTGTTGACACCACATCTTTGCATGTCATAAGCTCTGTTTTCAGTTTGTCAGTCAGAACTACAGCTAACTTATGAGATATATCTTTGTTGCTCATAGTTTCTATAGATTTATTATCAATATATATTGTGCCACAGATGCTTTTCAGATGTTTTGTTATACTTTTAAGAATTGTAGATTTACCTGAGCCGTTTGGACCGATGAGTGTCAGTATCTTCCCCTTCTTCAAATTTATTTCGATATCTTTAATCAGAGGCTTTCCGTTATAGCCTACAGTCAGCTTTTTTGTATAAAAAAAATATTCCATTAGTGCACTCTCTTCTTTAGCATAATATATATTACTATTGGTACTCCGAATATTGAACTTACTGTGCTTACGCTCAGTTCAACGGGAGCAAATAATGTTCTGGCTATTAAGTCACAGCCCAAGCAGAAAACAGAACCTCCCAAGAAGCACATGGGAGTAACAATAAGCGGCTTTGACGTTTTCAAAAATGACTTTACAAGATGAGGAACTGCTATACCCACAAAGGATATAGGTCCTGCAAAAGCAGTAACACAGGCACAAAGAAAACTGGAGAGCAATACCAGCATAATACGGAACAGTTTGATATTAACACCCATATTCTTTGCATAGCTTTCCCCAAGCTGGTAAGCACCTATAGGTTTTGACATAAGAAACACAATCAGTGATGTGGGCAGTACTACTGAAACCATTATACCAACATCTCTCCAGGTTGTTCCGGAGAAACTGCCCAGTGACCAGTTGTGCAGGTTTACAATGTTAGCGTCATCTGCAAATGTAATCATCATGTCTGTAACCGCAGAGCATATATACCCTATCATGACTCCACATACAATAAGCATTGACACACTTTTGACCCTCCTTGATATAATAAGAACAAAACCCATTGAAAGCATGGCACCTGCAAAGGCTGCTATTATCAAAACGGCGGAATTGACAGAATGATATCTGCTGAGTATCATAATCATTGCCATGGCTACCATCATTTTCGAGCCGGATGAAATTCCAAGCACATATGGTCCTGCAATAGGGTTATTGAAAAAGGTTTGAAGCAAAAAACCCGATAGAGCTAATGCTCCGCCTAATATAATACTTGCCATCATTCTTGGAAGACGAACCTTCCATATTATATTGTAATCAGTTTCGTTTCCGCTTCCGTGAAATAATATATTAATAATATCTTTTACAGAAACATCTACACTCCCTAATTTAATGTTCAATAAAATTAATAGTGCAAAGAGAATAATTAGTACAATCAGTGTAATAATATACCTTATATATCTTGTACTTTTACTTTTTTCCATCTGATTTTTCCCCATCTGCCGCCGGTAATTTGTAGATAAAGTTTAATTCTGTAAGATCATTGTCATTATCAGTAAGCATACGGTGAATATCTGAAATCATAAGTCCGAAATGTGTTGTTTCCTGAAACATATTCTTGCCTGTACACCATACATTGTTATTTTGAACTGCCTTGAAGTCTTTCAACAGACTGTTTTTTCCCATAAGTTCTTCAACAGATGAAAGTTCTCCGTCTATAGTGCTGTTATATATTATATAATCTGCATTTTTTGCTGTGGCGTAAAACTCCTCCATTTCCAGAGTCACTGTACTGGTGGCACTTTCAGGATCTCCCAGATGTCCAAATATATAATTTCCGCCGGCAAGCTCAATCATTCTTGTTACATAATCTCCTGATTTTCTGGCTATGGCGTTGCCGGAAGAGCTTATATAGAAAAACGCAACTGTTTTATCTGTCTTATCTTTGTTGGCAAGTTCTTCAATGTAGCCTGCTTGTTTATCGAAAATCTGTTTTGCTTCTGATTCCTTTCCCATTAATAATCCATAAAGCTTTATCCATTCGGTACGCCCCAGTGGATGTGTTTCATAGCTCGACTGGTCTGTAATCACTGGTATACCCAATTCTTTCAGCTTTTCCTTAACCTCTGGAGTGTGGTTTATCATTGTAGATTCTATAGCTAAATTGCAATTGCCTGACATAATCAACTCATAGTCTGGAATATTGTACTTTCCTGCATAAATAATATTGCCTGCTTCCATTGCAGATCTTGCGTTTTCGATATACCATTCTTCTGCTTTTGTGCCGGAAAATTTGATAGCGTCCAGGGAATTCAAAGCATCAAACAAACACATGGATGAAGTTGCAACTAAATAAATGTTATTAATAGGCTGTTTCAGGACTGTAATGTCCTTATCCAAATCTGCCGGTACATCTTGTCCTTCTGGAACAACCAGATACCTGGTTCCGTCAGATACAGATATGATGGAATAGCCGCCTTTGTAGTAATCCACATTAAAATTCTGAGCATATTTAAACTCCATGTTTCCTTCCTGCTGCAAGACGTTTTCTGGATTTCCATCAGTATTATCTTTACTTTGGGTACACCCCATAATCAGCAAGATCATAATAATTACAGCTGTAAACATGCATCTTTTTTTAATCATAACAATACCTTTTTCTTTATTTTGATTTAAGTGTAGCCGAATCAAACCTGAGAATGTAATCTACATCGTGGGGAGTGCTCATGGCCACCGTTTGAGCAGTTACTTCAATATCTTTGTCCAGTGAAACCGGAATTTCAAATGTGGAATTTCCATTTTTATTGACCGGATAATAATAAACTCCGTCTATAAGCATATACTCATAACTTGGGCTGCTCCAAATTATTGTAGCCGTCATTGTTCCCCCTGCTGAAGTAATATCTGCAGGAGATTCTATGCTTGCTCTGCCTGATCCTCCCGTAAGTGTAGCTTCTGCACTGTACGTACCATCAGGCACAGAACTTTCAGTTATAGCATCCTCAGGTATCATTGATGATTGGAATACCAAAACCCTGTCGTACCATTTTCCTTTACGAATGCTCCATGCTGCACAATTTATATCCTGATTAAGCGCTTCAACAGGTACTTCATAAGTATACTTACCCTGTGGATCCTCAACAAAATATATACATTTATCATCAGTATCAGCAAGAGCTTCTTCTCCGGTTCCCATGTACAGCTTCTCATAACCCGTTCCACTGAGAGTTAAAACTGCCGACATTTCTCCACCTTTTACTGTAAGCTGTGCATCAACTATCTTGAACATTGATGAACTTGAAGAAACCTCTATGTTATAAGTGCCATCTTTAATCTGATTCACGTAAACAGGGTCTGCTTTTTCTGTGTTATCTTCCTGAACATTGTCCTCATCGATACTTTGTACAGGATTTTCATCTGTCTGAGCAGTGTCACCTGAACATCCTGTTATCATTATCATAGATAATGACAGTGCCATTGTTATGCACAAAAATTTTTTAATTTGTTTTTTCATAACTACTCCTTTTTATTATATTATTGTTGCTTTTTTACCGGTGATGTGAATACTTTGGATTTAGCAATAAAAAAGTCTGCGACAATCTCGCAGACGTATATATATTAAGTAAACATATCTCTACATCTAAGATAGAATAAAAAGACATGTACTGCATTCGCCATGGTTATCCGCAAGGCTGTGCATCGCATTAATGCGGCAGGGAAACATACAAGTATTCTGGCTTATCACCTGTGTTTAAAATAACATAGCTTTCGGTACCTTCCCGGAAATTCTTCCAGTGGCATCGGTCCAAAGCATCAGCGAATTACAGCAACGGTCTTGCGTGAGAATTGCACCCAACTTCCGTGACATGTTTCCATATTCATTTAAAATCAGTATATCACCAAAGAGAATACTCTGTCAATATTATCCACTTCAATCTTTTCAATTAATATTATAAAGCCTTTCGATATAAACGAAATATTAGCCAGGATAAGAGCGGTAAACCGACGGGCCCCTCAGTGGGAAAGCACGCAGAATATAATTCTGAATGATATAGAGCTTGATTTGATGAGATGTACTTTGAAAGGTCCTTCAAATAAATGCACCCTGTCCAAAAAAGAATCGGAACTACTTGAAATTTTCATGAGAAACCGGGGGCGCATCATGCCTCGAAGCGTGTCCGGATTAGATCATGCGGGGGAAATCTAATTGTCTTAGTGCTTCGTACATTACTATGTTTACGGAGTTTGCAAGATTAAGGGATCTAGCGTGAACATTGTCTATCATTGGAATTTTGATTCTGCTGTTGATAAACTCTTTATGTATATAATCCGGCAGTCCTGCTGTTTCTTTACCAAAAATAATGTAGCAGCCGTCAGTGTACTGAACATCCGTGTAAAACCTGCTTTTTTCTTTAGTTGATGAAATAAAAACTTGTTTACCCTTTATAACTTTTCTAAAGTCATCAAAATCATCATAATAGTTTATATCAACTAAATCCCAGTAATCAAGACCTGCTCTTTTTAAATATTTGTCTTTTACGGAAAATCCAAGGGGCTTTATTAAATGAAGCCTCGAACCTGTCAATCCACAGGTTCTGGCAATATTTCCTGTATTTTGAGGTATCTCCGGTTCAAATAATACTACATTTATTGACATTTTTCTTTATCTCCTACTATTTTAATTTTTGTTTATAGTATTTGCAAATATCTCTAACACTGCAAATATCACACTTAGGATTTTGAGCAACACAAACTTCTCTCCCATGTGTTATTAAAAGATGATGCATAAGATGCCACTTGTATTTTGGAAGCTTGGACATCATTTCATCAGATACCTTATCGGCTGTTGAACCCGAAGCTAATCCTATGCGCTTTGTAATCCTGAATACATGTGTATCCACGGGAAATGCCGGAATGTTAAAAGCTTCAACCAACACAACAGAAGCAGTTTTTCTTCCTACTCCCGGCAAAGACATTAAATCTTCCATGTTCCTTGGTACTTCACCATTATACCTTTCTTTTAACTGCCGGCACATTTTATATATATTTTTTGACTTATTCTTATGAATACCTATTTTTTTTATTTTTTCTTCTATTTCTTCCTGAGTCAGTTTAAGAAAGCTGTCCAAATCTGGATACTCCTTATAAAGTTCCTCTGTTACTGCATTAACGCTTTTGTCGGTTGCCTGAGCACTTAAAATTGTAGATACCAGCAATTGAAACGGTGAGCCATAATCCAGTCCGCATCCGGCATCAGGATATGATGCCTTCAGCAATTCATAAACTCTTTCTGTCTTTGTCATTAACTTACCTCCATGGAATGATTTATAATTTCCAGTCTTTCGTCATTATCTATGAAATTTATTATTTTATAAATTATGGATTCACATAACGATTTTTTATTAGAAACCACAGCAATACCAATAATTGTCCTATTCCACAAATCATTGTATCCAACTTCGGCAACAGATGCATTGAATCTTGATTTAATTCTTTCTATAACACTTTTAATTACGTGCCTTTTTTCTTTTAAAGAATTAGCTTCATATATTATCATTTCCATTTCACACGTTCCCACTATCATTTTCTGCCTCCGCTAATTTCATATATTCTTTTTTTATACGTTCATTTTCATATTTCATTGCGGCATTAAGTATATTTACAGCTTTTTGCCTGTTTAATTTAGTCAGGCACCATGCTGCATAAGTTTTAATGATTTCAGAAGGGTTGTTAAGTTCATTTTTAATGATTTCAAACATAGACACAAGCTCTAAATTGCCTGCGGCAATAATTGCATTCCTTTTCCAGATATTTCTGCCTCTCCAGCCCCCTGACAGTCTTCCGTATTTTGAAACAAATTCTTTATTTGAAATTTGCATCAATTCTTTAAGATTAATTAAAAGGCTGCTGTAATCTGCAGCCTGCTTTTTTTCAGAATTAATTTTGTTCTTCGGGCATACAAGCTGACATACGTCACAGCCGTATATTTGATTTCCCATGCTTTTTCTGTGTTCAAAAGGAATATAATTTTTGGTTTGAGTCAAGTATGAAACACATTTCCTTGCACTGATGCCCCAATTTTTTAATATAGCATTATTGGGGCAGTTTTTTATACATATTTGACATTCTCCACAAATATTTATATTATTCTTTCTGCTGCCGCATTCTATGTCCAAATCCGTAAGCAAGTAGCCGAGATTTATAAAAGATCCGAATTTTTCATTAATAAGAAGAGTATTTTTCCCATAGTTTCCTATTCCAGCATTTTTGCATATTTCTCTGTCAATCAGCGGTGATGTATCAACACAGATTTTATATTTAAAGTCAATATGCTTTCTTATTTTCTCAGCAAGTTCTTTTAATATGCCTTTTATTTTTTCATGATAGTTCTTTCCAAAAGATACAACACTTAATAATCCCATATCATCGGTAATTGGTTTTTTGTATCCTTCCGCATATGGAACTCCTATCGCTATAATACTTTTACATCCAGGAAACGTATTTCTAACATCAATCCTTTTTGCTATATTCTGTTCTTCAAATTCGCAGCTATATCCATTATCTGCTCTGTCTACGAGAATGTTTGACAGGTAGCTGTAATCTAATACATTAGTAAATCCGATGATTTCTATACCTATTGAGTTTGCAATTTCGATTATCAGTTGTTTCATTGCTCTGTTCCTTTAAAAGTAAAATGATATTAAACTTTCTTCGTTCTTTTTATTTAGGTATAAGTGCTTTTTTGTATCAAATAAAAACATTAACCTTTGTATACTTTGATTATTTATTATAACATGTTTTACTAAAGACACAAGTCCCTTAACAAAAGATAAAATGAGGATTTCAAAACAGTAATGCACAGTACCAGAAAAAAAAGCAGCTTCAATCATACCGCTCTTCATTATTGTGAAATCATATTGATATAAAATATTTAATGTAATATAATGATTGAAGTGTCAAAAGCAATTATGAAAAACATTTTTTATTAAAATTGACCTTTGACACCATAATCATATAATAAGATAAAAGTATTAAAGAACTCCAAGCCTAAATTTAATATTCATACAAAATTAATTAGACCAAGGTGATATCTATGATTAAAAATTTTTTTAGCAAATTCAGTTTATTTTGGAAAATTTATTTTCTTCTGTTTTTTTTATCTGCTATAGGTGGTATCTTTATGTCAAAGGATAATGATATCATTTGGATTTGGGGTTGGATTTTTTATATTCCCTTCTCATTTTGCTTAGTTTATCCATACGGTTTTCTCATGGGGATTTGGGCACAAAGCAAGTTAACAGGTACGACAAAAGAAATCCTACTTCTGTCCATCATATATTTTATTTTGGTGTTTTTATTGCTAATGGTATCTGGCTTAGAAGGAATCTTAAAAATTGGCATTCTATATAATATTGACATCAAATTTTATCCCGCCCTTGGTTCGACGTTATTATTTGTTGCGGGAGCCTTTATTGCAAAATTTAAACAACGAAAGTAAACAAATTCTCAAACTGGATAAATAATAGAATGAGTGGAGGCTGTTGAGCCCCACTCATTCTATTATTTGTTTACCATTGTATAAATATAATTTGCAAATGAATCACAGCAAGCTGTATTTACTTCATCGGTGGGTCTTTTCCCTTTTAAGATAAGTAAGAATCCTTTTTCTAAAATACCATTCATAGCTTCGTAAATTTTAGCATTTAATGCACCGACAGTAGGTACGCAATTTAACTCTTCGCAAATCCAGTTAAAGCGATTCCTATAATGTTCGTTGCTATAATACCACATCAGGGCATCTGAAAATAGGTGAAAATTCCATGTTTCTATGGTACTATTTCTAATTTCTTCGCGTATATAGAGGCTGATTTTATATGCATCAAAATCACTACAGAAATCAGTGTAATTGCATTGAAGAATCTCTTTTCCGATTGTAGCATCAGCAATTTCCTGCAATGTTTTTCCGGCGTATATTTCATAACCAGGTTCATTTCTATTGTTATAATTGATGGTGGTATCCGCCATTCCAGTTGCTAAATCTCCACCCCAGCTTGCCCAGAAATCCGGAGACAATCCTGTACTCAGATACGCCTCCAGTGAGGCTGCGAAATGGCTAAAATCAATAAGTCCGGTTTCTCCATCTGATATTTTTAAACGCGAAATTTCTGTTGTTTCTTCTTTTATATAATCATAAATGTTGGCCCATATATCAGGATGCTGCTCTTGAACATCAGACACAAACTCATTGTCAATAATATAACCTGTGGTAAAATACCATTCCCAGTTTTTATATTCTTGACTACGTAGAAAATTAGTCATTGCCATAACTTGCATAATAGGCATCAGTGGTATACCTTCAATAGGGTCCAAATTCGCATCATAACGCTGTTTATACATTGTTTCCAATGTTCGTATGTCCTCGATAAAAGAAAGAATTGACGGAGTTCCAGGTTCAACTGGCGGAATTGCCGGTTGTATATAATTGCGATGCTCAATGTGGTCTACAACGGGATATCTTCCTGAATATGTTGTTTTATCTAAATCAAAATCCCACCCTGTCTCACTGGTACTAAGTTCATAAAATTGATCCAAGTTCCAGTTTTCAGGTATTTTAAAGCCCATGTTTCCGCTAAATCCGTATGACATATCACTTACAAAACTTGTTAGTGCATAGCCATTATCACAAACTTGAGTACAAGTATTTCTAGTGCCATAAACGCCGATTTGGTAATATGGATCAAAATTTTCATGTAAGGCTCTGAAATATGGTAATATATAATCCTCTATTTGATAATCCAATAGATCGGTATCAACTGCAAAATAAATAATTGTATCTTTCGGCATTCCAAATTGATGAGCTGCTTTTGAAGAGCTTAAAGCATCTGCTTTTCCTCGTTCAGGAGTAAAATACGACATACTTGCTCCTGACTCTTGAAAGATAGGGAATAGATCCATTCCACCGGCAATAATTCTTTCTGCTTCTCCAATACGCAATTCTTTAAAACTTCCACCTGTTAAGTAACGACCAACCACTTCATAGCCTTCATTTTTTAAAATTCCCAACCTATCAGCAGTTATCTCAAACCTTGTATCACATCCATTGCTTGGTCGATCAATATTTCCTCGGCTAATCATTAAAGCCATCCATGTGTCTGTATCAGCGGTACCATTTTGAGTAAGTAACATATCTCTTTGAAATCCTATCGTTTCAAACTCAACATCAATATCCCAAGCATAACTTAACGCTACGTTATATCCATTGCAGCAAAGAGATGAACGAAACAGGAATACGGCTTCTGGATTCACTACTTGAGGAAGCAAAAGCAAAGGTAACCTTGATTTCGTACCACTTCCAAAATTACCATTAGCTTCCTCTACAGAGTATCCTTCAATTGCTTGTAAAACCATAATCATTGCTTTATTCATTTCCCGGCCATATAGTCCATCGCAAGGTGAAAGTCCAATATATTCCTCATACATATTATTTAGTACCCGTTGAATAGATTGAATTTTAGAAGATCCTTTCCAAACAAGTTTGTATTGGTTCATAGAAAGTAAGGCTTTCATAACATTCAAAGTAACTTTTGTTCCAGGACTTATTCCAGCATCTTCCCTCATGTTCATTATTCCTGCTTGTGTTGATTGATCAAAATGTTCTGTTATTTCACCATAATGCGCAGGGTATCCTTTACACCAAAGCGCGCCTTGTACAATGCCATAAATACCTCCGTATCTGCCGCAAACTGCAGTTTCATCAATCGGTGGCTGTATACCCTCCCCAAACTGTTCATTAAACAACCTTTCAGTTGTCGGACCAAAATTAGTACCGGTTTCGTTTAATCCTAATTCAATTTGAAGAGCTCCAAGTAAAGCATAAATTGTTGTCCATCCGGTTCTGCCTACGATACCAGCTTCCTCAGATAAATCAAGTGGTATATAACCCTGCTTTCCTCCATACTTATTGTTAAGCCATTCTTGTGTTTTTTGTACCATTACGTCTGCCATAAAATATATCTCCTTTCAATATTATAATAGGCATTTGTTAAATGCCAAAATCCGTTGATTTTATCGGGTTTTATGTTGCATTTATATATAAATTTCTCCTCACCCTCTGTAATAAGTTGCCGTACCTCTTGCGTCGGCAATTTCGAAATTACTTATATTTAACTCGGATATTATTTGGCTCAAATGATCCCAGTTCACGCTGACAGGTGACGTGACTTCTTTCTCTTTTTCTGTCTTCCACATTGTCCGCTTATCGATCACCGGCTTGATGTCCTGTTTCACGTCCTGAAGCCACTGGATCAGTTCTGTATCGTCATAGCCCCTGTCCGCGGCAAGGTATCTGCACCGCTCAATCACGTGCGGCCGCTTTTCAGCCAATTCTTTGAGCAGCTCCCTGCCCCAGACGATATCGGAGCCGTTCGCGCTGGTAATGACAAAAGCCACCGGAAGTTCGTATTTCGAATCAACCAGCAGATGGATCTTGAAGCCGAAGCATTCCTCTTCCTTACTCCACTCCTTGCCGTCAGCGTTTACGCCGCTGTAGGTTTTCTTTCCCCATTCGGCGTCTGTCTCGCTCCTTCCGTCAGGCTTGTTCCGCTTGCTCTTTCTATTCGCCGCTGACCATACCCATTTGCTGTCCAGGGCGAGCGTCTCCCCAAAGTCCGGCAGAATATCATACAGCGAGTCCGCCAATGAGATGAATATTTCAAGCACCTCTGCTTGGCTAGCTTTCAGTCTGGCAAGGAACCTGCTTGCCGCATACGCGGTCGGGGTTTTCCCATTCTGGAACCCGCACATCCACCTGAGCTGGACGTTGCGTTTCAGCTCCCGGAGAATGGCGGCCACCCTGCCATGCCCGAAGACTGTCATCGCGATGAACATGTTCCACATCGCACGCGCCGGATAATCGTCACGGCCGCGGCACCGCTCCCTTTCAAGCTTGTCAACGAGGGCTTCGTCAGGCATGTGTTCAAGCACAAATTTTAAACGTTCATTGTCCCCTAAATTTTCTATATCATTTTCCCACGAAAACATCGAAATCTGTGGTATAATAGCCATGGATAAAACTCCTTTCGGTATTTGTTTTTGCTTAAACCATTATACCATTTTTAAAGGGGTTTTTCCATTGTTTTCGTTGAAATTCCAATGATTATCCCTGCTTTTTCTTCCTTGGGCACGATTTCGCGAATGTATGTTTTTTTGGCCTTGGAAACAGCTATTTTCCGTCTGGAAACGGGAGAAAAATCTTTTCTCCATCTCTGGTTTCCCTTCATTTTTCCTTGTTACGGGACAGCGCAATTAACTCACAAAAGATGAATTTATCGTCGTACCTGTTATTAAACGCAAAAAAAAGCCCAATTGGGCTTTTTTTAACGCTTATAAATTATACAGCCTGCATCTTTCTTACTGCTTCGGCTCCTTTTTCCAGCGCCTTTTTGTTAATAGGAACCAATTTAGATTTATTTTCGCCAAATACTTTTACGAAAGCGTGAAGCACAGATTCAACATCGACTATTTTAGTCAGTTCAAGATATGCACCCAGCATAACCATATTAGCTACTTTATTGTTTCCCAATTCTGACGCCAATTCGTTTGCAGAAACATAATGAACATCCAAATCGGTTCTTGTTGGTTCTTCGTTTATCAAAGATTTATTTACTAACAATTTCCCGCCGGGAACCAGTTCTTTTTCAAATTTTGCAAGAGAAGGCAGGTTCATAACAATAGCTGCAGTACCATCTTTAGAAATAAGAGGTGAACCAACTTCTTCATCTGATACAACAACAGAGCAATTGGCAGTCCCGCCTCGCATTTCAGGGCCATAAGAAGGCATCCATGTTACATGTTTTCCTTCAATCATTCCTGCGTATGCAAGTAATTTACCAATAGCCATAACTCCTTGGCCTCCAAAACCGGCCATTATTACTTTTTCTTCCATGCTATTTACCCTCCTCAAAATCTCTGAAATTTCCTAACGGATAATACGGGATCATATTATCTCTCAGCCAATCCAATGCTTTTACAGGAGTAAAGCCCCAGTTAGTAGGACAGGCAGACAATACTTCTACCAAAGCGAAGCCTTTACCTTCTAATTGACATTTAAATGCTTTTTTTATTGCCTTTTTAGCTTTTCTGATATTCGCAGGAGTATCCACAGAAACTCTTTCAACAAATTTAGCACCGTCTATAGTAGCAATCATCTCTGAAATTTTTATAGGTCTTCCACTATGCTCCACAGTTCTTCCCAAGGGAGAAGTTGTAGTTTTTTGCCCTATTAATGTTGTAGGGGCCATTTGCCCGCCGGTCATTCCATATATTGCGTTATTAACAAATATGGTAGATATTTTTTCGCCTCTGTGTGCAGCATGTACTACTTCGGCAGTTCCAATGGACGCTAAATCTCCGTCACCTTGATAAGTAAACACAAACTTATCAGGTAATGTTCTTTTAATTCCTGTTGCTACAGCCGGAGCTCTTCCGTGAGCGGCTTCTTGCATATCACAGTTAAAATAATTATACGCTAACACCGAACATCCCACAGGAGCAACTCCAATTGCATCGCCTAAAATACCAAGTTCAACCATGGATTCGGCGACTAATTTGTGAATAACACCATGGGTACAGCCCGGACAATAATGAAGAGGTGTATCTGTTAACCCCCTTGATTTCTCATATACAATTGTCATTATTTTGTACCTCCTGCTATTTTTTCAATATCCTCTAATATGCTTGCCGGCGTAGGGACAACACCGCCCTGGGTTCCGTTGAAATATACAGGCAGTTTTCCGGAAACACCTATTTTAACATCATCAATCATCTGACCTAAATTCATTTCAACCGTAAGTACGCCTTTAGCTTTATTCCCGATATTTTTAAATACATCATAAGGGAAAGGCCATATTGTTATAGGTCTTATAATTCCTGTTTTAATTCCTTTTTTCTCAGCTTGTTTCATAGCTGTTTTAACTATTCTGGAGGTAGTTCCAAATGAAACCAAAACAACATCAGCATCCTCTAAACCGTAAGCTTCGTACAATACTTCATTTTCTTCCATCAATTTATATTTTTTATCTATATCTCTGTTGTGATCCTGAAGGACTTCGGCTTCCAGGTATAATGAATTAATAATATTCGGTTTCCTTTTTTCTGCTGTACCGATTGTAGTCCAGTCTTTAGGCGGCAAATCAATATGAGCCGGCTCTTTGAATTCCACAGCTTCCATCATCTGTCCAATCATTCCATCTGCACAAATGAGAACGGGATTTCTGTAATAATCAGCTTTGTCAAATGCAAGCATAACGTAGTCAACTATTTCTTGAACACTTGCAGGAGCGTAACACAGTGTTCTGTAGTCACCGTTTCCTCCTCCTCTTGTAGATTGAAAATAATCTGATTGACTTGGCTGGATGCTTCCTAATCCGGGACCGCCTCTCATCATATTAACAATAACACATGGCAGCTCCGCTCCGGCAGCATAGGTAATACCTTCCTGCTTCAATGAAATCCCGGGGCTTGATGATGCAGTCATCGCTCTCGCGCCTGCTCCTGCTGCTCCATAAACCATGTTTATGGCAGCTATTTCACTTTCTGCTTGCAAAAATACACCTCCAGCTTCAGGCAGTGCTTTTGACATATATTCAGGAATCTCACTTGACGGAGTTATTGGATATCCGAAAAAAAATTTACAGCCTGCTTCAATAGCAGCAGCTCCAACAGCTTCATTACCTTTCATCAAAACTTTAGACATAATTAAACCTCCAATTATTATAATCTTTCTACAGTAATTACAGAATCCGGACACATAATAGCACAACTTCCGCAGGCGATGCATTTTTCCTGGTCAACTACACGAGCGGGGCTGTATCCCTTTTTGTTAATTTTTTCTTTGTTCAGTTCGATTATTTTTTCCGGACATACAGACACACACAATTCACAGCCCTTGCATGCGTCTTCATTAAATGTAACCTTACCCTTGGCCATTATAATACCTCCATTTTCAACTCATCCATTCTTCCCTCATATAAAGATTTATGGGGAATAATTTTTCTAATATTTCTTCATTATTTATTTTTTCAGCTGTTTTTTTAATTACAGCTTCATATCTAATGGGAATATCTGTTTCCCATGAGACTTTCTTAGTTAATTCATGACCAAATTCAACATCCTCAACTTTTGTATCTTTAAGCATATGAGTATTGTTTATCAATCCTGTCACCTTCAATCCCGATGTTGATTCAATCATTCTCAAATACTTTAATGAACCTTCTACATTGCTTGTTTCGGGCCTGTTACCGTTTATTACGTAAAACATATCGTATTCGGTATTTTTTATTTGTCCTGAATACCTTGCAAGGACTCTGGCCCCTACCGGATCACCACCCACATCAAGGACTGATTTTTCATTAGGATTTAATATAACGCCCATCATCTGTGCCGGAAGTGCAGGAATATCAATTGCCGTATTTTTTATGCTGCTGTCAAATATTTTAACGCCTATTTTCTCAAAAAATTCCCTTTTCTCTCTGGATCTGAAATAAGGATTAACAATATCCAAATCAGCAATACTCACATTTTCATGCGTCTCTTTCATCTTCACAGCGTAATTTACTGAAAATTCGGTTTTACCGCTTCCGTAGTGCCCCGTTACAATTACCAACCTTTTATCCAGCATATATATCTCCTTATCAGCAAACATGTTACTTGTACTCTTTAACAGGCTCTTCACCCCTAATGGCCCTAAGCCCTCCCTGAGCCAATGCCAAGAGTTCGTCTTCCCCCGGATATATTATTACATCAGCAATAAATTTAACCTTTTTCTCTATCATTTGAACAAATTTTTTGTCATAAGCTATTCCTCCGGTTATCAATATAGCATCCACATCTCCGTCAAGAACAACCGCATATTCACCGATTGCTTTTGCCACTTGGTAGGCCATTGCACTATATATCAGCTTTGCTCTTTTATCTCCGGCTTCCGCCCTCTCACTTACTTCCTTTGCACTGTTAGTTCCAAGGTAAGCATTCAAGCCTCCATTACCTGATATCATTTTATTAAGTTCAGGTTCCGTGTATTTCCCGCTGAAACACCCTTCAATCAATTGTTGAGCAGGAAGTGAGCCTGATCTTTCAGGCGAAAATGCGCCATCACCATTCAAAGCATTATTAACATCTACAACCCTGCCCTTTTTATGTGCTCCAACCGAAATACCACCACCAAGGTGAGCCACAACAAAATTCATATCTTCATATTTTTTTCCGAATTTTTCAACTGCCGCTCTTCTGGCAACAGCTTTCTGGTTAAGTGCATGCCATATGCTGATTCTTTCAAAATCAGGATGTCCGCTTATTCTGGCAACATCTTCAAGTTCATCAACAACAACAGGATCCACAATGTAAGAAGAGATTCCCGCCTTATCTCCTATTGAACGAGCTATAAGCCCTCCCAAGTTTGAAGCGTGCTCACCTATTGTATTGGTTTTCAAATCCTCAACCAATTTATCATTTACTGCATAAGTCCCACCTTCGATAGGTTTTAACAGCCCGCCTCTTCCTACTGCCGCATCCAATGAGTTAAGAGCAATATTGTTTTCATTTAATGCTTTAATTATTAAATTTCTTCTGAATTCAAACTGATCGGCAACGTTTGAATATTTAACTAACTCTTCATTTGAATGCCTTAATGTCTTTTCAAATATTGAATCTTCATCTTCAAAAACCGCAATTTTAGTAGACGTGCTACCTGGATTTATAATCAGTTGTTTCATGTGTTTCATTCTATTCTCCTTTGTATGATGATAACAACACTGCCAAGGCAATTGAATTTAACTTTGCCTTTTCAGAATCGGCACGGGATGTTAATACTATAGGAGCTTTGGCTCCCAGTATTATTCCTGCATTATCTGCATTTGCCAGATATGTAAGAGATTTATAAAAAACATTCCCCGCCTCAATATTAGGCATAAGAAGAATATCCGCATCTCCTGCAGCTTCACCCTTTACGCCTTTCAATTCGGCTGCCTCTTTAGACATTGCGTTATCCAATGCATATGGACCCTCCACAATACATCCGGCCATCCTGCCTTCTGCTCTCATTCGAACAAGCTCTTGTGCATCTAATGTGGACTGCATTTTAGGATCCACCTTTTCCTTGGCGCAAATAACAGCAACCTTTGGAACATTAGCTCCTAAAGATTTACTTAATTTTATAGCGTTCTCTATTATTTGCCTTTTGCCATCAGCATTCGGTGCTATATTCATAGCTGCATCCGTAACAACAAAAATCTTGTGGTACGTACCAACCGAAAAAACGGCAGCATGACTTAAAACGTTTCCAGTTCTCAGCCCGATTTCCTTATTTAAAACAGCTTTCAATATAATTGAAGTATCAATCAAGCCTTTCATAAGTATATCCGCTTTTCCCCGGCTTACAAGAGATACCGCCTTTTTACAAGCCTTGGTACCATCCTTTTCATCAATTATTTCAAAGTTGTCTATGTCGAAATCGATTTCTTCCGAAATACTCACAATCTTTTTTCTATCTCCAATAAGAACAGGAACGCAAATTTTTTCATTTACAGCTGCTTTAATTGCTTTTAAAACATCCTTATTCTGAGCAAATGCAACCGCAATTTTTTGGGGACCTGAATCTTTAGCATATTCCTGTGAGCATTTTATTATCTCATCAAAATTTTTCAAATTCTCACCTCATATATTATGTAGCAATTAGCATGCCAAAATTACAGAAAGTAGCAAAATTTCCCGTAGAAGCAGCTTTTGACTATGTTTTAAATTTATATAATTTAGAATTTTTGCAAAAAAATGCATGCAAAAAATTACACAAAAATTTATTATTGCAATATTTTGCAAATTTTAAGAAATACCATATTTTTTCATTTTATAATATAGAGAACGCAGCGATATTCCTAAAACCTTTGCCGCAGCAGTTTTATTTTTTCCCATGTTAAAATATACTTTCCTGATATAATCTGATTCAACTTTATCTATTACAGTACTCAATCTGGACAAATCTTCTTCTCTATGCGGCAAATAGTCATCAATATTTGCTTTTTCGCCGGCTAATAAATGGGGCAGATGTTCAGCCTGTATTACCCGTTCATTGATATTCATATTAATAATTGAACGGCCCACAATATTTTCCAATTCCCTAACATTCCCAGGCCAATCGTACTTCATTAAAATACACAGTGCTTCATCTGATATTTTCATAATATGCCTGCCATACTCATCGTTAAATTTAACTATAAAGCTCTTAATGAGCAAAGCTATATCTTCTTTCCTTTCTCTTAAAGGCGGGATTGTTATGGGGAAAATATTTAATCTATAAAACAAATCTTCTCTGAACTTTCCTTCTTTTACAGCTTTGTTCAAATCGGTATTCGTAGCTACAATAACCCTTACATCCACAGAAATGGGATGATTACTTCCCACTCTCGTTATTTCTTTTTCCTGCAAAACCCTTAAAAGCTTCGCCTGTGTATTCATGCTTATTTCAGATATTTCATCCAAGAATATTGTACCTTTATCAGCTTCTTCAAAAAAACCCTTTTTACCGCCTTTTAATGCACCTGTAAATGAACCCTCTTCGTAGCCGAAAAGCTCGCTTTCCAGCAATGAATCCGAAAGGGCGGCACAGTTTACTCTTACAAAATTATTGCTGCACCTCTTGCTTTGAGCATGAATAGAATTTGCAAACAATTCTTTTCCTGTTCCGCTTTCTCCTTTTAACAGAACTGTTGCAGGAACCTTTGCCGCCTTTTCAATCATCTTTTTAACTTCTATCATTGGGCGGGATTCCCCTATTATGTCTTCGGGCTTGTACTTATTTGTTAACTCTCTCAGCTTTTTTTCGGCTTTATTTAATTTGTTAGTTAAATCTTTGATACTTGACATATCATGAAGGACGGCAACACTTCCCTTAATTATGCCGTTAACTACAATAGGAGCAGCATTTGCAACAACCGTTTTCCCACTGGGCTTAATTTTAAGCTTGGTGTTGCCTACCGGCATTTTTGTTGAGAGAACCTTCATATGAAGGCTCTCTCCTTCTTGAATATCAAAGAAAGAATCTTCACCTATTACTTCATCATATTCAAGCCCTGTTAATTCCGTATATGCAGGATTAACAAGAATATGCACGCCCTTTTCGTTTACAACACTTATTGCATCTTGCGTTGCCAGGAAAACAGCCTCAAGCATGCTCTGATAATCAATATTATTTGTTTCTATATTTATATTTTTCATTTTTCACGCTACTCTTCCACAGTCTCTGGTTGCGTCTCAGTTTCTGTTATTTCAACTCCGATTGTACCTTGAGAAAGTGCAATCCCGTTAACTGATTTGTCGGTTGTGCATTGTATTTTAACGTTGCTTTGGCCTGGAGCCACCGAACTTAAATCCACAGTAAGAGCCAAATCACTATTATTCAGCTGATCCACAACACTTGACGGACCTGTTACCACTACAGATATTTCCTTTTCAGGTTCCAAAGCAACGGCTTTACTGCCTTCTTTCAAATTAGTAAATTGAATGTCTGATGCTTTAAACACGAATTCTTTTTCGGTATTCTTTTCAACTATGGCATTTACAATGGGATCCGCCGTCATATCTAAAATAATCAACCCTTCAGTATCCAATATTTTCCTTGAAGAAACTATATTGTTGTATGCTCCTGATATATCAAGATCCTCCAGCTTAAGTTCGTTAACAGTGTCCAATATGTCCCTTCTTGCGGCAATTCTTACCTTACTCGGATTTACCGTCACATTTGTAAGCTGGCAGCCATTCTGAGGAGTACCGGTCACATTAGCAATAAGATTTACATACTTTGTGGGATAAATCGGTGCCGTTACTTCAACATTTTCAATGGGAGACGACATAAATATTTCCGTATCAGTTCCATCATACACCCTAACCGGAACAGTCTTAACCACATTATCCTTTGCCTTTTCTACATTTATGGTTGCTACAGCTTTAGCAGCAGAATCCACCACACTTCTGGGGCCTGTGATCTTAACTGAAGACGGGTTTACCGAAGGAAGAGACCTGTAATAATTATCGGTCTGCTTTCCTTCATATTGAACAGTAACATCCATTACCCTTGAAATTATTCTTTCTATATTACAGGATATATGTGAAGGATGCGTGCTTACAACTTCCAAACCGTTAGGGCAGGAAACTTCTACTTTCGCACTTGTTGTTCCTTCCGAGAAACCAAGTACATCAATATATGCAGAAAAATCACTCTTATTTGCACTAGTTATCTGATTTATGGTACCCTTCACTCTAACATTGACGGTAAAATGATCCTTGTCTGAATTCATTAAGATCAAGTTGGAGTTTTCAAGAGAATTTAAATTTTTAACAGATATAGGAATATTAGCAATAGTTTCCTCCTGCAGAGGATTAGTCTCTAAAATTATAACCATCCACAATATTATTGAAACAATCAAACATGTTATTTGAATAGCTAATTTATCGTTTTTTATCTTCATTTCTGTTTCTCCACTTATCAATAATATTCGGTTTTTCGTTGTCCTCATAAATGTTGGACAAGAGATATTCAAGCTCCTCTATTTTAATATTCCTGTAAAGCCTTCCTTCAATCGCATAGGAAATATACCCTGTTTCTTCAGAAACTATTACAGCTATGGCATCGGATTTTTCTGTCATTCCTATTGCCGCCCTGTGCCTGGTCCCTATGTCCTTTGAAAGAAGGTTATTTTCTGTCAACGGTAGAAAACAGCCGGCAGCCCTTATTGTATAATCCTTAATAATTACAGCACCGTCGTGAAGAGGCGTATTTGGTATAAAAATATTAATTAGTAATCCGCTTGAAATATTGGCATTAAGCATTGTACCGCTTTCAACAATGTCATTTAAGCCTATTTTTTGTTCAAATATTAACAGAGCACCAATCTTTTGTCTGGCCAGTGATGATACCGCCGATACTATTTCCTTTATAACCTGTTCAGATGTTTGTTCATTTCGTTCCATACCGGACAGAGAAAATGATGTTCTCCCTATATATTCCAAAGCCTTTCTTATTTCAGGCTGGAACACAACCACCAATGCAATTATGCCTACCTGAAACGTATGACCTAAAATATAATTGACCATATGTAACTGAAATATATCAGATATTGGGATCAATGCAACCAATAGCACAATACCCTTCAAAAGCTGCTTGGCCCTCATGTCCCGAATCAGCAAATATCCGTGATACAGCACATAATAAACTATACCTATATCAATTATACTATTAAATCCAATATTCGAAAAAATTATTCTAATCTGCTCCATTGATACATCTCCGATTTAAATTTGCTTATTCGGCCATATTGCTTTTCAACAATTTCATTTGCTCTGTAGTATCGTTTAATGATCTTTGCATTCTTAATTTCACACTATCATCTAAATCATTGCTTTCAATGTATTCCATTATAGGATAAACAACATGCTCAATACGCCCGTCCTTTGTTTTTCCTTTGTAAACCCAAAGAGGTATATAACTTGCATCTTTTATAGAAACTTCACCGCTTTGGCTGTTTTTCTCAATATTTATGTCTACTATTACTCCGTCTTCCGTATACTTGGACACTTCTTCCGTCATACCATAAGGGGCCAACGTTTCAACCCTTTGATTTGATAAAAAGTTTCCCATGGAATAAACTACAAATTTCGTTTTGCCGTTATATTCTTTTGTTTGCGCAGGCTGTATAACATGAGGATGATTCCCCAATATTATATCAACACCTGAAGCAAACAGCTTATCTGCCAGCACTTCCTGTCTTTCCGCCTGAACTCTCGAATATTCATCTCCCCAATGAAGGCATGCTATTATTATATCGGCATTTTTTTCTTTTGAATAAGCTATATCTTCCATTATTTTTTTTTCATCAATAATATTTACCATTGTATCTAAGTCTTCAGGAGACATAGTGGTTTCAAGACCATTTACCATTTCTGTATATGACAGAAACGCTATTTTTATACCTTTAACGTCTTTAATTAGTACCCTTGTTTCAGGCTTTTTAACATATGTACCAACACTTTTCATTCCTCTTGCATTTATTTCCTGAACGGTTCTTATCACTCCGATTTTCCCGGTATCAAGGCAGTGATTATTTGCAGTTGACAATATGTCAAATCCTGCATCCTTAATGGCGTCCAGTACCTCATCCGGTGCATTAAAAATTGGATAGCCTTGATAATCATAAACCTTATTTCCTGCTGTTGTACCCTCAAAATTGCCAATTGCTACATCTGTATCTTGAAAAATTTTCTTTACCGCTCTAAAACTATTTCTAAAGTCATATGTACCTGTTGACGAATTATATGCTCCATCTAATTGAGATGGGTGAAACATAATATCGCCTGTTGCCTTTATATTAACTGTAATATTATTTCCGATTTCAGCTTTTTTCGGTTCTTCTGCTTCTGAAACTGTTCCTACTCCTTTATCTCCGGCGGCTTCTTTATTTTTATTAATTTCTTTGGCCGCAAATGATAATAAAACTATGCCTGCAACCAAAATAAAGCTTAAAGACAATAATCTGATTCTTTTTTTCCTGCGTCTGATTTTCTTGCTCATTTATTACCTCTTAAATTAGATTCCATATTTATATTATCTTAATATGAAAGATTTTGCAACAATCTAATTATTAATAAACACTTAATTTTAACCGATTATAACCTTAACTTTTATGGAATAATACATACAAAAAAACAGGAGACAGCACTCCCGTTAGGTGATATTATTCAAACAGTAAACTATTCTTTAATAATTAACCTTCAAGAAATCTCCGATTGCAAACTATATGCTATTTCTCATTCAACATAACATGTGCCTAATAAAATTATATTATAAATAAGCAATTTTATCAAATCATAATTTGTTTTTTTAATAAAGCTTACATGCTTTTTGTGAAAAGTTTTTCTACAAATTTTTCGCTTTGCCAAACTTGTTCATCCAAACCATGTGGACAATGCTGATGATAGTCAAAATAATAAAGTAATAAGAAATATACCTTGAAACATTATTTTCAGGCATGACCAGTGATGAAACATAGAAAAACACAGCAGAAAGTATATAAACAAATATCTTTTTATTGTCAAAGACATTAACTATTATATCTATTTTCTTTTTATTATGATCTTTTCTTTCTTCCGCCTTGCCATAAAAATATTCATTATTGGGAAGCATTTCATGTTCCTTAATAATATCGAATAACCCGTCAAAATCAACGACCTTAATATTTAACTCATCTTTGAACCCATCAATAAATTTCTTTGCTTCTTCGTTTAAATTCCCTGTTGTAACAATATACCCGGCTTTTATATTGCTTTGACACATAAATGTAACTAAATTTCTTAAGTCTATTTTTTCAAGTTCAATATCATCATAAAATTTATATATTTTAATGCAATTTATAAGACCGTTCTTTTCAGCAAGGAGCATATGCCTTCCTCTTCTTAAAAAATTTCTATATCCTTTCTTTTCAAGAAAAAAAGTAATAAGCATTTCAAAATCATCAATATTAATCTCATTAATCTTTTTTTTGAAATGCTCTTTTTGCATTTTGGAAATTAATTTTTTTTCGCCTTCATTTTTCTTTCTTTCTATATTTAATTTATTTATCAACGTAAAAATTGCAAAAACCTCTGCAGATATTAAAACAGAAAATTTCCAATCCTCTGTTATTAGGAAAACAGAAAAAAATGCAAAAATGCTCAGCATTATTTTATAAAGTATCAAATCCGACCTGTAACTGAAATAATTACGTGTCCCCAGCGTTTCTTTTATGAATATTCTCTCTGTATTTTTATTACTCAAAAAAATCACCTCATAGTAATTATTCCCTAATAAGGTGATTTTATACATATTATGCCATTGTGATATAATTGCTTACGCTTAAATTCCGTTCACAGCTTCCTCAAGTTTATCCAAATATTTTATAGGAAAATACCTCAACAGTTCTTTAAACTGTTCAACCGTAAGGCCTTGTGCCTGAGTATATATCTTTATTTTGTCATCTAAACTTGCATTAATGAATTCTTCTTTAATTTCTTCAAAATTTTTTTTCATGCTTTCCTCTTAATTTACAATATTTTAATAAGGTACAAATGAAATAATACAAATCAATTCAGCTTTTTCATCCGACGGATTAAATAATTTATGAGGGACATCGGAACATATATAAATACTGTCTCCTTTATCAATTATCTCATTGTAATCCATAAAATTAACTATTAATTTACCTTTTATTAGTATTACACATTTATCTGAATCTATTATAGAAAATTTGTCATTATCCCACTCTCCGGGATTTAACGAATATTTATAGATTCTCATCCTTATCTTGTTTTTATACTCTTCGTCTATTGGTATAAGTAATTCCATATCGCTGTTTTTCCCTGGAATAACCAACCTTTGCCTTTCATCCTTTCTTGTAACAATTACATCATTTATATCATTTAAAAAATAATATGGGGAAACATCAAATACTTTACAAATTTCACCAAGAGCGGTTAACGAAGGTTCGATTAAATTTCTTTCAACCTGAGATATGTAACTTGCTGTAAAACCCGACTTTTCAGAAAGCTCTTCTATTGTCATTTCTTTTAATTTTCGCAACTTTCTTATTTTAGAACCGTCCATAACTTCCTCTCCTCTTAATATTTGTAAAGAAATATTACTCTTATTTACTAAATTAGTCAACATATACCTTAATTCAATATATAATGGATTTTATCATTTTTTATTCAATTATCTTCTTTATATTATCCATATATTATCCATGTATCTGCTTTATAAAAAATAAATTCAATAAAAAAACGGCAGCGCCGTTTTAATTGAATAATGCTAATTAACATTTACTTCTTTTGGAACCTTAATTGCCTTTTCAACACCCTTCCAAACAGCCTGTGCTATATAAAAATCAATCATGCTGTGCACTAATGAACCACCACCTACCAACAATACTACTGAAACTGCAAATCCCTTTGCATAATATCCGGCATTCAGACTATTTCCTATATAAAACGGCATAACTACAAGCACTTCACATAATCCGTGGACAACTGCAATTGCAAATGAAAAAAACTGAGAAGATTTAAAGGATTTCAACGTGTTCGGAAATTTCTTAAGATACAATGATCCCAATAGTGCAAATACAATATGTGAAGCTGCACGAAACACCACAACTATAGGGAAACCTGCCATTAAAAATCCCACTGCAGTTCCAACAGCCACAACAGTTGCTGTAGAAGGCGAAATAAACATTGCTATAAATATGGCAACATGACTTGCAAGAGTAAACGAAGCAGGCTCCATAGTTATTTTGATGGGCGAAATAATTGGAATCACTATTCCTATTGCACACAAAAGTGCTGATACTACCAATGAATTAAGGTTACTTTTTCTTTTCATTTTTTTCCCTCTAAATACTTTCTATATCTTGACATGTGTCTTGACATGATTTTGTATAATTATAGCCCTAAATTCATGCTTTGTCAACTAATTATTTTCCCTCCAAAATAATATACTCATTTTTCAATGCATATATAATTCTCTTACGTGCTTTTTCATCTTTGCATCTTATTGTATGAAGGTGGATTCCATCCGTCAAGCACATTAAAGGCTGTGCTTCACTGATTTTTATTTTTTCCAGGAACATATCGGCATCATAACGTGAGGAAATATAAAGCTCTCCTGAAATTTCTCCATAAATGGGATGCTCTACAATAACGTCAATTATTGTTCCGCCGTTATCTACTACGGCATAAAGTTCCTTATACATATTTTCGTTGTCATGGCAGCATGCCACAGTAAATACATTTTCAGTGATTTCATTGCCGCAATTTAATATATATCCCCGGGGCGTTGCTGATATCTTAATACCAGCAGCTCGCATCAAAGCTACATCACCAACTATTATCTGCCGGCTTACTGAAAACTTCTTTGCAAGAACACTTGCTGTAATCGGTGAACTGGCGTCTTTCAAAATTAATTCAATGTTTTCTCTTCTTTCCTCAGAATTCATTTTTTTATCACCACACATTTGAATATAAAAAAATCGGAGTGAAAGGATTTGAATTATCATTTCCTCTCATTTTGTATTATCGTTTAAATAAATTATTATCGTTGTGTTATGCTTACATTTTTTGAGCCTATGTGATAATTTGATCCTGCCACATCAGCGGGTGTTGTTTCTTTATTTGTGTTCAGTGTTGAATTTATTTTTTCTTTGAGTTTCGCTACTGAATACGTGTAGTCTGCTTTTACTCTTACAATTGGGAAATTTATTTTTTTATATAGGTTGTTTATAAATTCGTCTCTCTTCCCCTGTTTGTCATGGCTTTTATCGTCAAGCTCTACTCCGTATATCGTCTGCATTTTTTTATTGCATATTAGGAAATCTATATGTTTTCTACTAATTCTGTTGAAATTGGCTTGCCAGTTTTTACTTTTTTTTGCTCTTACGAAGTCCGCAACTCTTACTTTTGGACATATTATGTATTCTTCTGTGACAGATAGTTTTAGAACATTGTAGAAGCTGTTTTCTGCCTTGCTAAGCAGGTATGGTATTTTTTCGTATTCTTTGAAATTAGTATTTTTCTGTGAAGTTTCATCTCCGAATTTTGCTTTTAAGATTGTTGTTATAATTAATACTATTATTCCTGTTACTGCTATTGTAAAGTATTGCACATTTTTTCTCCTTTATTTTTTGAAATTTATGTAAATTATTTTACCATTTCTATTTAAGATATGTTTTCGTTTGTGTTATCTTTTTCCATAAGTTGTTCAGATATTTTCATTTGTGTGAATTTTTCAATCCATTCTTTATTTTCTTCTTTCAATTTTCTATATTGTTTTATGAGTTCTATTTCTCTGTTAGATAGTTCATTAGGGTTTTCTTTTCCTATTAGGAGCCATTCTATGCTTACTTTTAAAAATTCTGATATTAAAAATATTGAATTTGTATCTGGTATTCTGTTTCCTGATATGTAATTACTTATTGCATTTTTAGATATTCCTGTATTATTTGCTAATTCAATTTGTTTGATATTAAGTTCTTTTATTTTTTGTTTTATTCTTTCACCAATTTCTATAGGATTTAGTTCTTTTTCTATGGTAATTCCCCCTTAAAACAAAGTTCTCATTTATTGTATTTTGTTCTTGACATAGTTCTCGATTGTGGTATAATTAATTATGAACACAAAATTGGAAAAAACCGCAGTAAGTAATAAATATTATAACACATTTCAATGCTTCTTTAAACAGTAAAATGTGCAATTTGGAAAATATTTGTCGCGGAAAATAAAAAATGTGGAGGAGAAAAAAATGATAGTTGAGGTTGATCCTAAAAAAAGCAGTATTAAGAGAGTAAAAGGATTGAGTAAAAATGTTAATGTTGAATTGCGTAAAAGTTGTGTTCTTGTACTAAGTTTTACTTTTAATAATCTTGTGATGAATAAGTATGTTATCTATTTTTATGATGATAATTCTTTTCCTGTTGAAATTCCCAGGTACGTTTTAAAAGTTAATTTAAAATATTTGTTTTAGTCCGATACAGCCAAATTTTATGTTTTAGAAATATAATTTTGCAATTTTTGAAAAGTTGATATATAAAAAGATTTTAGGTTTTCCGGTTTGTTCTTAGGTAACTAAAAAAATCGGAAATAAACAGAAAGGGAAAATAAATGCAACATAATTATTTAAGTGGCCAGAGCCGTAATAATCATAAAACAATGCGAATATCAGATAAGTCATTGGAATTTATTTTGACATTTGAAGGAAGTACTTTCAATGACCAGGTAAATAACATGATTGATTATTTTATAAATGCTAAGCCTGTATATGAAATAGAGTTACAGTATATAGAACAAAAAATTGAAGCTAAAAACAAGATATTAAGTTCCCTGCAGGCTAAATCTTATGAACTTAGTAATCTCATTAATGATTTAAATAATTATGTACGTAATTTACGGTATTAATTGAACACATTAAAATCCGGATGAGCTCCTGGTTATCGCGTTAAATGTGTTCAGAAAATATAAAATTAAAATATGAAATAGGAGGAATTACGGTAATGCAAATGGAATTAAAAATGAAAATAATTCTTCTTTATGCTCGAGGCTATAGCATATCGGAGAACGGAAAAACAAATGAAGGTATTACAGTTCAGTATCTTATTAATGACAATCTCGACCCTACATTCACGCAGGATGACCGCGGCTTCCGGGCCACAAAAGGAAGCCTTCCCCTGTCAGAGTGGCCCAACATATCCGATTGTCCGGCTTTGTACGATGGAGTTTTCGGCATGAAGACCGGCAGTGATGGCAAGGCGCAGCTGAAGCTTAAGACCTGCCAGTTTATTTCGCACCTTGAAACAAAGCAGAAAAAATATACTCCTGCTTCAGCGACAGCGTAAAACGGGCCGGAGCCAACCGAAGGACGAGCTCCGGCACCGCAAAAAGTGTTCTATTGTTTCGGCTTTCGCTTGTTGACGGGGGTATGGGGGTTCCCCCCCATAAAAGAGGGCAGCCGTGCATTACGTTTCACGTTATCGGCTGCCGGGGTTTCCCCGCCGAAACCTTCCGCAGCCTGCCCCCTTTCCCTGTTTTAAAAGTTGTTTTTCGGAAGAGTACAATTTACGTAACCGTTTCCGGCCGTAGGATTATTTGTTACACTACCTTAAGGTTAAGCCGTAACATTCCGGGCTGGAAACAAGCGAGGAGTAACGACCGATAACATTACGCTAACGGCGGGGGGTTTGTGGGTACTCCCCCATTCCAAATTAAATCAAGAATAGGCTTTAGCCTTATTCTAACCATTTAGTTGAAAATCCGGAAATATCAGACCTTGAAAGGCTTGTTAAATGCCTATTTTATAAAAAAAGAAAATTATCTTTTAGGTAAATGAGGTTTTTTTATGAAAAACAGATTCATAAAAATAAAAAGAGTTTTATTATTTATAATTATAATTCTTATATTAATATCAACGATTATGACGCCATTTCAAAATAATTATGTTTATGCTGCTACGGTTGCTATGTCTTATGAAACTTTGGCATATATTTCTCCTTTTCTTTTGATAGGTTGCGGTATGATTTATGATGATATCAAACAGTTTAATTCCGATATTATGTCTTTAACTGAACATTTATACCAATACGCTCTCCGTGAATCTGAATGGTATCCTGGTAAAACACAGGCCTTTGAATGGAAACTTATTATTAATGAAAACTATAAACAAGAGCCTGATCCTGAAAAACCTGAAGAGCCAAAGAAGTATTATATTCCTATACATACTGCTCTTTTCGAGATTGCTAAAGCTTGGATAGTAGCACATTTAGCAAGCCTTTATGATGATGGTGTTTCCGAGCCTGCAAGTGATTTAATACCTATTCAAGATTTTTCTAATGTTGAATTAGGTATATATGATTATGATATTGCTGAACCATGTATTACTTTTTATAGCCCTGATGGTAGTATAATTGGTGAATACAGCGAAGATGATTTTGCCACTTGGCCTATGACAATTAAATGTTATGAGCCTGGTGTTTTTAGTGTTTCAGGTGGTGGGTTTGCAATTCCTTTCGATCCTGACACTTATGAGAAATTATGGTTTATAAATGATCTTGAATTGCAATGGTTGGATGATAAGTATTTTACTTTTATAGACGGTCCGGGATCTGTTTTAAATCTCGGTCCTCAATATCCTCATTCTTATTATAATACTTTTGTAAATCCTTGGATTTCAGCGTCTCAAATTGCTTATTATAAAATTGGTAATTATTATACGGAAATGACTAATTATAATGCCGTTGAGCTTAATGAAGGTATGATTCCTGGCATTATAGATACACCTTTGGAGTATACTTCTAATGGTCCGGATGAGTATTTATATATTCCCGTTGATCCTGATTTGGTAGTTGACGGAAATATTTTGGTTGATCCTGAATCTTTGTTCTATGATGTGGATGATATTAATAATTTAATAGATTCTGATTATACAGATATACAAAATATTGTAGTTCCTGATATTGCCGGTATTCCTACGGATTTTGACCCTAGATATACTCCCGATGACAACACTGGCACCAATCCTGATCCAGGTACAGACCCTGGTCCAGGTACAGACCCAGACCCGGAAGAGCCTATACCAGAACCGGTTGGTAGCGTTGGAGAATGGATTTTAAATATTCCCATTTTAGGTGATATTTTAAAAGCATTATTAAATATATTAAAATTTATATTCACAATACCAAGATTAATAACAGATGGTTTAAAAGAATTATTTATACCTACATCAAGCTTGCAAGATACTGTTTTACCTTTATTGCAGTCAAAGCTAAATGTTACTATTGATTTTCGTACTAATTTTAATGATGAATTTATTACGTTGAATATACCTTTTCCGGGTGGTTATATACAAAAGGTTGAATTAAATAATTCTTATTTTAAATATTTCCGCAATTTTTTTGCAGCTTTTGTATATCTACTATTCGCATGGCTTTTATATAAAAAAATTATGGGGGTGTTTGGAAATGATAGTTGATTTTTTCATTAATCTTATTGCTTCACTGGTGAATTTACTTCCTTCATTGCCTGATAACTTGACTTTTAGTTTTGTTGCTATTTATGATGTTTTTAATACAGTCAATTATTATTTACCAGTTTCAGAATTTTTCACGTGTCTTTTGATTTATGCAGGATTTTTATCCTGGCGTCTTTTGTTTTATTTTATAAAATTTCTTATAGAGAGGATAGTAATATGATCAATTTATTTCATCTTGCTAAGTATACTTTTTTAGATCTAATAAACAATAATAAGGTAAAAAAAGATATATCCGGTATCTGGATTTTTTGTGGCCTTTATGGACAAGGCAAAACTTTGTCTATGTCGCTTACTGCTAAGTTGCTTCACGATAAAGGCTATAGCGTATATAGTAATTACGGCCTTGTCTTTCAGACCGGTTCTATATCTTCTTGGAAAGATCTTTTTTCTATTCCGCATGATTCGGTTGTATGCCTTGATGAAATTTCTAATTTGATAAATTCTCGTGATTGGAAAAACATGCCGTCAGATTTTTTTAGTTTGTTGACGCAAAATCGGAAAATGAATATACGTATAATGGGTACTGCACAAGTCTATGATGATGTTGATAAACAGTTCAGAACGCTTGTACGGTATATTGTCCATTGTGCTAAGTATGGTCGGGTTCAGGTTAATACTTTTTATAATCAGATTGGATATTTACACACTGTTGATAAGCGTAAGTCATTGTTTACAGATAGATTTGTTGTTTTAAATGAATATTTTGATTTTTACGACACTTTTGAGGTTATTCGGAAACTTGGTGTTAATTAGGAAAGTAGGTGTTTTGCGTGGAAGAAATAGAAAGTATAGATTATACATCTTTTTTGCAGCAAATTATTTTAGACTTAGACTTTTTAAAAAATGCTTTTGTATTATTGCTGTCATTTATGATTATTTTTATCATAATTGTCATATTGTATCAAATTTTAAAAGATTTTTTATTTTAAATAGGAGGTGTTGATATGGAGCCAACTGCTTTTGAAGCTGCATTAACTTCTTTACAGACAGCTTTGTCAGGTAATATTACTTCTATATTACCAGTTGCCGGTACTCTTTTTGCCTTGTATTTCGGTATAAAGTTGATACCACGTTTAATTAAGTCATTTGTACGCTAATGTGTTTTTTTCTGTAAGAAAGGAGGTTTTTAGATGGAAGCTGTACTTGCTACTATACAGACTACACTTATAGAGAATATTAATGCTATTCTTCCTGTCGCCGGTACTCTTTTTGCATTGATTTTCGGAATTAGGCTTATTCCTCGAATAATTAAGTCTTTTGTAAGATAGTAAATTTAACAGTCATTGCCTGGCGTTAGCCGGCCATGACTGTTAAATTAATACGAACACATATTTTCCGGTACTCTTCTGAGCTCCGGAACTGTTCGTGTTCGTTTCTTTTAATTTTGCATAGTTTAATGTATTTTATGCAATTTTAAATATAGTGGGGCAGCCTTGTAACACGCCCCATGAAAATACATATAAATTTAGCAAAATTTCTGTAAATTTCAAAGCAAAATTATAATAAAATGGTTTGCGCATACAGCGTATTGCGCAAATTAGAGGAGTTTATATTTATGATAGATAAGTATGTAAATAATACATTAATTTATGGTGAATTTGATAATAAGGACAATGTATATTGGTTTGATTTCAAACGTCAGAAATTTTTACATAACATAGATACTTATTATTATTCGGTTAATATTGAATGTGATGAATCTAATTTTAAGAAATTTATTAATGTACTTAAAGCAGATAAAGAAGCCGCCTTAAAAAGTGATTTTAAGAAGTCAAGTTTAGGTTCTCAATATTTGTGTAATGGATATACTTTTGGACAGTATAAGTATGATGTGGAGCTTCCGGATGAATATCTTTTCCTTATTGCTGAAAATGTAAAAAATAAGGAGACTCCGAATATTATAGTTCAGCTTCGGAGTTATTTCCTTTGGCTTCATGGTATAGTAAAAGCTTTAGAGTATTCATTTTCCGATTTGGAAAAAATATTATCCGAATATGGAATTAATGTTTCTTGTGTGAAGAGTAACAGGATTGATTTTTGCTGGCATACAAATTATGTCCAGGACGTTGAAGTATTTTTTAATCCTAAAAATATTGCGCAGATGCGCGTTTCTCGGCTCCATGAGTTTGATATGCATGGCCGCTTTGTTGGCGATGAAGGTGTTGATTTCGATTATTTACGTATGGGCCGCCTGACTTCAAATAATATATTGTTTCGTGCTTATTTAAAAAGTAAGGAAGTTGTTGAAATGGGTTATAAACCTTGGTTTTTAAAGGTGTGGCTTTTCCATGGCTTAATAAGCCGGTATGATTTTTACGTTTATGAGGAATGCTTTAAGCGTGGTTCCTGGCAGTATCTTCATAAGGCCAGGCTAAAATTTTATTATGATTACGGTCAGGATGTCGTTATTAAGAATCGTATAGCTGGTTATCTTAATCAGCAAAATGGAACTAAAATAAATAATTATGATGATTTGGTGGAATTTGCGGATATGCTGACTCCGAAAGTGAATATGATACTTAATTTTGAATATCAGACTAAGCGTAAATTTTTCAGAAGTATAAATTTTAAAAATTTTCGTGGCCGTGAAGGTGTTCTTGCTGATGTTATGACGGAGCTTGATTTTAGGCCATTGGTAATTGATTATCTTACAAATGATACCTTACGTTTTGTTGAAAAGTTTGATGAAAGTAAGGATATTAATAAAAGTCGTCGTGATTACGCTCCGTTTTGGAAGCGTCTTCGTAATACCAGACTTGTGGATGTAATTATACCTCCGGAGGATATAAAACTTGTTAGAGAGTATACCAGCACATTGAATAAGGAGCTTGTAAAGCTTAATGCTGCACGTGCTATTAGTACTTTTAATGTGTATGAGGATAGGACAGGTACAAGTGTTTATGAGGATATCTTACAGTTTGTATCTTCTTTGAATGATAACGATATGTACAAGCTTAAGATGTACAAGTATAAAAAAATGCACCTGCTCAATAATAAGATAGATACAGATGCATCCGTATATAACCGTCCTGTTTATGGTATTGTTGACCTTGAAACAGGTGAAATCTTTACTTGAATTATACTATTTTTTTCTGTAAATGTAAATATAAAATCGAACATAAGTTTTTAGGAGAATAAAGCATGAAACTTAGCAAGTTGGTTGATATGTTTCTTATGGATAATGAGATTAAAGGTAATAGTAAAAAAACTGTTAAGCAGTATACAAGGGTTTTAGGTTATTTTGTTGATTTTACAAATGATGTAGATGTATCAGAATTATCGGTTAATTTAATTAAGTCTTATCAGAAAAATCTTTTAGAGCGTGATTTTATAGGAAATAATTATTGGTCTGGCCGTCCAGGTCAGAAGCTTACGAGAACTACTGTTAATACTTACATGACTCACGTAAGGACTTTTATTATATATCTCTATAATAATGGATATATAAGCAGTAAATTATTTGATAAAGTTCAGATTGTTAAAAAGCCTAAGAAAATAAAGGAAATATTAACTGAACAGCAAATTGAAACAGTGTTGATGACATTTTCTAATTGTGAGCTTTCGGTTAGAAATGAATGCATATTTCTTTCTATGGTTGATGCAGGATTAAGGCTTTCGGAGGTTTGTAATTTGAATGTATCTGATGTTATTTTAAATAGCAACATGATTAAAATTAATGAAGCTAAGGGTTTTAAGGATAGATATGTGCCTATTTCTTTAAGTTTTAAAAAGGCTCTTTATAAGTATATGACATTGTATCGTATTCCTGACAGTGTGGATGAACAGGCTTTATTTCTTAGTAAATATAGGCTTCGTATGACCGATAAGGCTGTTACAAGTGTTATATGCCGTCTACGTCATAAAGTTGGATTTAAGAAGTTTAATCCTCATCTGCTTCGGCATACATTTGCTACAAGATATATAATTAACGGCGGGGATATGTTTAATTTGCAGTTGATACTGGGTCATGAAGATTTAAGTACCTGCCGGAAGTACGTTCACTTAGCAAGATACTATATGCAGAGTGATTATTCTAAGATTTCTACGTGTGATAGGTTAGTAAAAAATAACTCTAAAATAAAAATTTAAAGGGCCTTAAAACGGCTCTTTTTCAATGATTGTATGCTAAAATCGGAGTGAAAGGATTTGAACCTTCGGCCTCATGGTCCCGAACCATGCGCGATACCAAACTTCGCTACACCCCGACAACAATAATATATTATAGCCAATTAATACACGTTTGTCAATCACTTTCCAATACCATTTTCACGAGAATAATAAAAAAGATATTGTTGAGCGTAACCTGACAGTTTTCCAAATTTATTTTCAGCGAACTTCCTGATATCTGCGTCCTTTGTATCCTTGTCCACATACAAGGTCTGCATAACCCTTCTCACCCATACATCCACAGGAAAAGTATCAAACTTCCTCATTGAAAACAAAAGAATACAGTTTGCAACCTTATTCCCAATACCCTCATAAGTTTTAAGATATGCAAGCCCTTCATCGTAACTCTTGTTTTTTATATTATAAGCCACATCTTTTTCATTTAAAAATCTTACAGCAGCATTCTTTAACCTTGGAGATCTGAATCCAGCCTTGCATTCACGGATTTTTTCCACATCAGCTTCAGCCAGTTTCTCAGCTTCGGGAAATGTATAATAATTCCTGCCTCTATAATTACATATAAATTCTCCGAAGCATGAACTTAAATTTTCTATAACCCTTTTAATCATCGGTATTCTGTTGTTTGCTGAAATCATGAAGGAAATCATCGTTTCCCATTCTTCCTGATTTAAAATTCTTATTCCGCTGCCGAATTTTATTGCTTCTGACATAATTTCATCAGTATTTACAGATCTTTTTATTTCAGAGTAGTCCGTGTTTAAATCAAAATATTCTTTTATTATATTTTCATAACCTTCCATATCCATATTATTAAATATTACAGTGGAGCCTTCCTGCTCCACGTTTATTACTTTGTCTTTAACTACCCCCGTATAAGATCCGTCCGCTTCCATGTTCCATCTGAAACACTGGCCACAATTAAATATATGAGTCACATTAAAATCTTTTATGTTCTGGATAATTATTTGATTGTTTTTTTCTGAAATTTCCATATCTGTCCTTTCCGTATAAACATCTTTAAAGTTTTAGTTTTGATAGAGCGTCAGCTAAAGCAGTATTGATATTTTCATTCTGTTTTTTATTCTGCTTTGCTAAATATTTTTCTGCTTCTCTTTTGGATATGGAATTTTTTTCTTTTTGTTTTCTCTTATTAAATGCAGATAGTTTTTCACGATAGCCGCATTTGCAAACAAAAATTCTTCTTTCTCCTTCACCTTTTAATTCCAATTTTTTGTGGCAGTTTGGGCATCTTGCATTTGTTATCTGAGCAATTCCCTTCCTGTAACCACATTCTCTGTTCTGGCATACAAGCATGGTTCCTTTTTTGCCCTTCACCTCTAAAAGGTAACTTCCGCAATCAGGGCATTTTTCCCTTGTTTCGTTGTCATGAACAAATTTTTTTTCGCTTGTTTTAATTTCCTTTATAATTGACCTGGTGTAATTAATCATATCATTTAAAAATTTAGTTTTGTAGGTTCTTCCTTTTGCAATATCATTTAACTGCTGTTCCCACTCTGCCGTCAAAACCGGTGATTTTAAATCCTTCGGAACCAGGTCCAAAAGCTGTCTTCCTTTTGAAGTTGTATAAATATACTTATCTCTTTTTTCAATTGTAAAACTGTTAAATAATTTATCAATTATGTCAGCTCTTGTAGCAACAGTTCCAATCCCTCCAGTCTCACCTATGGTCTTTTTCAGATCTTTGTCCGCATTTTTCATGAACCTGACCGGATTTTCCATAGCGGATAAAAGAGTAGCTTCAGTAAATCTCGCCGGAGGTTTTGTTTCTCCAGAAGTCATATTTATTGAAACAACTTTTAGTTTACTGCCTGTTTTTACTTTATTTAATTCACTGACGGGATAATCATCAAGTATTTCTTCGTCCTCATAATTGCCGTAAACCTCTTTCCATCCCATGGACAATGTTATTCTGCCTTTTGATGAAAATTCTTCATTCCCGATATTTCCATTTATTACTATTTTTTCAAATTTAAATGGTTTTGACAATACGGCCAGAAACCTTTTAACAACAAGATCATATATTTTTCTTTCCCTGTCCGTTAATTTTTCCAAAATAACCGGCTGTTCTGTCGGAATTATTGCATGATGGTCTGAAACCCTGCTGTTATTCACAAAATTTTTGCTGCCTTTAATAGGGTTGGAGCTTATTTTAAATCCTATCCTTGAATAAGGACCCACACTGCATGCTTTTACCCTTTCCTTTAATGTATCAACAATATCCTCAGTCAAATACCTTGAATCCGTCCTCGGGTATGTAAGGATCTTGTGACGCTCATATAGGGATTGCATAAAAGACAGTGTTTCTTTTGCTGAAAAACCGTATCTGTTGTTTGCATCTCTCTGGAGCTCCGTCAAATCATACAAAAGAGGCGGATGTGTCAAAGCTTTGTTCCTTGATATATTTGTAACTGCCAGATTTTTTGATCTGATGCTGTTTATTATATTGCTGCATTTTTCCTTGTCAAATGTTTTTGTGTCGTTATTTTTGCCATGCCATATGAATTTAAATCCACCTGCTGATGCTTCAATTCCGTAATATTGCACAGGTTTAAAATTCCTTATTTCATCTTCTAATGATGCAATCATTGCAATAGTAGGAGTCTGAACCCTTCCGCAAGAAAGCTGTGCGTTGTATTTTGATGTCAACGCCCTTGTTGCGTTTATTCCCACAATCCAGTCTGCCTCTGCACGTGCTAATGCCGACTGATAAAGGTTGTTGTATAGTCTGCCGTCCTTTAAACTGTCAAATCCTTCTCTTATTGCTTTGTCTGTTACTGATGAAATCCAGAGCCTTTTTATGGGCTTATTCACCTGAACTTTCTCAATAATCCACCTGGCAACAAGTTCACCCTCTCTTCCTGCGTCGGTGGCAATTATTATTTCTTTAACATCATCCCTTAGCAAAAGGCCTTTAACAACTCCGTACTGTTTCCTTGTCTTTTTAATTACTTCTGTCTTCATTGTATTTGGAATTATAGGCAAATCCTCCAATTCCCAATGAGCATATTTTGAATCATATTTTTCAGGATCAGACAATGTTACCAAGTGACCCAAAGCCCAGGTAACTATATATTTATTTCCTTCCATATATCCATTTTTACTTTTATTGCATTTTAAAACTTTGCCTATATCTTTTCCCACTGAAGGCTTTTCCGCTAATACTAAAATCATTTTCACATTCCTTTACTCTTAATGCTATAATTGTAGCACAATATATCTAAAATTAAAAATATATTTTTATTAACTATTTCTTCGTTTTAGGACTTTTTTTGAAAGAAATACTTATTTGCAAAGCTTGCTTTAAAAGGAGTAACCTTAAAATAAACTAATGTACAGCCTATATTTTAAGGTACACCCTTCATCAAGATAAAAATTTAAAAAAGTAAGTTAGACTGGTCACTACCAGCCTTTTGCAAATTTCAAAATTTCATCCGGTATATTTCCATTTAAGTAATCTGCTATTGATTCTTCAATTATATTAATTGCTTTATCTAATTCTTCTTTTGTAATCACCAACGGAGGCTGAATCCTTAAAACACCGTCAGCCAGGTAAATTAATAATACGCCTTTTTCCCAAGCCCTGCAGCAAATTTTTGCAGCTGCGTTCTTATCTCCTGCTTTTGATTCTCTGTCCTTTACCAAATCAACGCCTATAGATAACCCAAGACCTCTAACCTCACCAATTATATCATATCTACTTTTCATTTCTTCAAATCTAGATTTTGCATAAGCTCCTAAATCTCTTGATTTATCCAATAACTTTTCGTTCTTGATAACACTTATCGACGCAATTGCTGCTGCGCAGCATGTTTGATTTCCGGTCATTGAGAATAAGTGAGCGGGTGCTCCCAGAGCTTCAAATATTTCCTTTTTACCAACGACAGCACTTAAAGGCAGCCCTGCACCTAATGATTTGCCCATAACAATTAAATCCGGGATTATGCCAAAATGTTCAATTCCAAACCATTTGCCCGTCCTTCCAAGACCTTGTTGGACTTCTTCACTTATAAATAAAATATTATTATCCTTACAAATATTATATATTGCTTTCATATATTTAACGGGAGGTACTATCAGTCCTCCGTCCCCCTCTATAGGTTCCATAATTACAGCCGCAATTTCATCAGGAGGTATATATGTCTGCATTGCTATTTTAAAATCCTCAAGACATTCAAGACTGCAGTCTTCAGGATTGCATTTAAATTGGCATCTGTAACAATTAGGATATCTGATATGCTCTATTTCCGGCAACAATGGTCCAATCTTTCTTCTCATGTTAAGACTGATGGCCGAAAGTGAAATTGCTCCATAAGTTGATCCATGGTAAGCGCCGATAAACGATATCATTTTCTTTTTGCCGGTATAGGCTCGGGCCAATTTTATTGCCGCATCGTTTGAATCTGAAGCAGCAACTCCAAACAGCACTCTTTTTTCAAAGTTACCCGGAGTTATTTCACACAACATTTCCGACAATTTAACTAACGGTTCACTGTATGTATAAGCAGCAGTATAGCTTATGCACTTATCCGCCTGATCTTTTATTGCCTGTACAATCTTCGGATGGCAGCTTCCTGTATTCAGGGTAGATGCTGCTGAAATCATATCAATATACTCATTGCCGTCCATATCTTCAATAATTGAGCCATGTGCTTTTTTAATTGTAAGCGGAAAATAGGAAAGCCTTGAGAAATTTGAAAAAACTTTTTCATCTCTTTCTATAATTTCCAAATTTTTATCATACTTTTTTACCATATTGTTTTCCCCCCATATTTATAAATAATGAAATTCTTTAGTTTTAAGCAATATCTAATTCAGCTTCTTGGCTATCTTCTGAAACAGGTTTATCTCTTTTGATGACGGTATGATACGCCACGCATGCCATAATGATTAAACCAAGAACGGGTAGACGGCACTAACCAATTCACTAAAAGGTACGAACCCAAAAATATTACCCCCATTTTGATTAACACAGTATCTGCTGAAATAATATTTTTAAATGTTTGCAATAAGCAGCTTATCCAAATTATCAAACAAAAAAATATATAATCTATGCGAAACTGTATATTTTCCCAAGCCGTGTATGAGAGGGCAAAATGTTTATTTCCTAAACTATTTAATATTGTTCGGAATCATCTTCTTCCTCATCTTCATTTTCTTTTTTTCTATTGTTTTCATCTTTAAGATGTTCTAATTTTGTAATTGACACCTCGTATGCCGTCTTTGTTACATACTCTTCATTTTCTTTTTTTTTCTGATATTTTCTGCTTTGAATCCTGCCCCAAATCTTTATATGATCTCCCACATCTAGCTTTTCACAGTACCTTGCATTCCTCCCCCATGCAATGCAGGGTATGTAATCGGATTTATTGTATGACCTGTTAACAGCAATGAGCATATCTGTAATCTCTCTTCCAAAAGGTGTAGTCCTAAATTTTGTTTCCTTGCACAAATATCCATTAAGAAAAACTTCATTTGGATGCCTCTTAAATTCTTCCAACTCATCATCGCAATCAGGCAACATTATATCTCTTACAAATACTCTAAGAATCAATTTATTGCTATCATCCTCATATCTATTATAAGATCTGAACTGTCCTTCGATAACAATATAACTCCCAATACTCATATCAATATCGTTTATTAACCTTTCGGATATTACAACAGGCAGCAAATCCCTGGCTTCACTTAATCTTGGTACCTCCAAAATAAATTCGTAAAATTTCTCCCCAAAAACCTCATGGCTGAATTCCAATTTACTGTTTATTTGGCCGACTATCTTTACATAATTTGACTGCATCTGTTTATCGTTCATATTAATTTCTTCCCCCTATAATTTGTATTATATATCCATATTATTCAACGTATTTTAATATATTCATTTCAATATTAAAAAATTTGAACAAGTTATAGAACACATAAGTTTAGAATTATAAGAATTAATATGAAATTCTATGAGAATTCATGTAAAAATACTATTATGAAAATAATATTGCTTATAAAAATTTATTAATTTTTTATCCTTTCATCCTTAACGTACAATAAATTTATATACTTCCACAGTATTGAAGTTTGGTTTTTTATGTTATATAATAATTTGACAATAACATATGCGAAAAACGAAAGGACGGTATCGTTAATATGAAACTTGGAATAGTAGGGCTTCCAAATGTAGGTAAAAGCACATTATTTAACGCAATAACTTCAGCAGGCGCAGAATCCGCAAATTATCCTTTTTGTACCATCGAACCGAATGTAGGTGTTGTGGAAGTACCTGACAAGAGATTAGATTTTCTGACTAAAATGAGCAATTCGGGAAAAACAGTCCCTGCAGTAATAGAATTTTTTGATATAGCTGGTTTAGTAAAAGGCGCCAGTAAAGGAGAAGGACTTGGAAATAAATTTCTCTCCCACATAAGAGAAGTTGAAGCAGTAATTCATGTAGTCAGATGCTTTGATGATGATAATGTAATACACGTAGAAAATACAATTGATCCTGAAAGAGACATCGAAACAATTGAGTTTGAACTTGTTTTGGCCGATTTGGAGGTAATGAGCAAAAGATTGGACAAACTTTCAAAAATGGTTAAAAATGATAAATCCTTAAAGCTGGAATTCGAATTGGTACAAAAAATTGTAAGTGCATTGGAAGACGGTAAACAGGCAAGATACCTGGACTACACCGACGAAGAACAAAACATCGTCAAAACTTTTAACTTAATTACTTCAAAGCCCGTATTGTATGTGGCAAACGTAGACGAAGATTACTTGACGGATCCATCCTCCAACAAATATGTAAGCGAAGTAATAAACCATGCATCTCAGGACAACTCGGAGGTTATTACAATTTGCGGAAAAATCGAAGAAGAAATTTCCACATTTGAAGACAATGAAAAAAAAGAGTTCCTTAAGGAGATGGGTTTGGAGGAATCAGGGCTGGACAAACTTATAAAAGCCAGCTACAGCCTTCTGGGGCTTATAAGTTTCTTCACCACAGGTCCGATGGAATCAAAAGCATGGACAATTGTAAAAGAAACAAAGGCTCCTCAGGCAGCAGGTAAAATCCATTCGGACATGGAAAAGGGCTTTATAAGAGCTGAGGTAACATCCTATAAAGATGTGGAAAAATACGGTTCAATGCTGAGGGCAAAAGAAAACGGGCTGATGCGACTTGAAGGGAAAGACTATGTCATGGAAGACGGAGATATTGTATTTTTCAGATTCAACGTATAGAAAGTTTACAAAGAGTTTGTGACTTATAATACACAAACTCTTTTGTTTATTTGAATTTTGCAAGAGATAAATAACCTGAAATAACCTAAATTGAAAATACATATTGTTTTTGCCCCCTGCCTATATAAGCTTCCTGGCACCGTACGTCAAATACCCTTTCTATTTCCCTGCTTTCATATACATCTTGAGGACTGTCATATATTACTATTTCGCCTTTATCCATCAGGCAAACTTTATCGGAATAAGTAAGGGCAATATTTAAATCATGAATTACCATAATAATCGCCTTTCCTATTTTTTTCAGGTATTTTACAATTTCTAATATTTCCAGCTGATGATTTATATCCAGATATGTTGTCGGTTCATCTAAGAAAACTACATCCGTATCTTGAGCCAATACCATTGCCATGTATACTTTCTGCCTCTCCCCTCCTGAAAGCTCCATAATGTTCTTATCTTTATAATTTATAAGTCCCAATCTGCCTAATGCTTCTTTTACTATTATTTTGTCATGTTTTGCAGGTATCCGAGGAAACCCTAAATAAGGGAATCTGCCATGCATAACTAAATCATAAACTTTTATGTTAGGAATATCTCTGCTTTGTGGCAAATAGGAAATTTGCCTGGCAGTTTCTTTGCCGGACATATTAAAAATGCTCTTTCCGTTTAATAAAATATCTCCGGAATATGGTTCAATGAGTTTTGATGCTGTCTTTAAAAGAGTGGTTTTTCCACATCCATTTTTACCTATAATACTTATTATGCTGCCGCTTTCAAAGGATAAACTTATATTTTTTAGTATCTTTACCCCACCATATCCGGATGATACACTATCCAGCCTAATCATCGGTAAGCCTCCTCCTTTGTTTCAGCAATAGATATATGAAAAACGGACTTCCTAAAAATGACATAATAATCCCAACAGGAACTTCATAAGGTGAAAACAATGTACGGGCTAATATATCACAAAATAATGCAAATGAGCTGCCCAACAAAGCACATACCGGAATCAAAAGCCTATTGTCATAGCCGACCAAAATCCTGGATATATGAGGAACTACAAGGCCTATAAATCCTAAAAGTCCTGCAAAACTCACCACACTGCCTGATAATAACGAAGATAATATTATAAACAAAAATCTGCTTGTACTTACATTTAATCCAAGAGATTTACCTGTTTCATCTCCCAAAGACAAAACATTTAAGTCATAGCTGAATGTATGTGCTGCTATAAGTGAAACAAATACAATAATCCCCGGAACCATTATCCTATCCATGGTTACACCTGACAATCCTCCTATTAAAAATGATGTCCTGTCTATAACCGTATCCGGATAAAGAATAAGGATTGTGTCAGTCATAGCACTCATTAAACTAGATACTGCAGTACCGGCTAATACAATAGTCATCCTGGATAATCCAGCTTTCCTTGCTATGAAATATACTAAAAGTGTAACAGAAAATGCTCCCAAAAAAGCAGCTATGGGCATCAAATTAATATTAGATGAAAAAAATACCGTAGATAATGCGGTAAATAAGCCGGCTCCTGTATTTACTCCTATGATACCTGGACTCGCTAGAGCATTGTTCAATAGAGATTGTAATATTAGACCGGCTACAGTTAATCCACATCCGGCTATAATTGCCGCCACAGTTCTTGGTATTCTTACATAGTTAATAATTTGAAACTCAGCCGTCAATTCACCATTACCTGATAAGCATTTTATTATTTCGGGTATTCCTATATTTGATGAACCTACACTTATACTAGTGCATATAAGTATTACCAATAAAATAAAGAGAAACACCATAACAAATAGGTCATACCTCTTAGTATTTTTATTTAAATATTTCCGGATAGATAATTTCTGCCAGATATCTATAACTTTCACCCCATTTTGCATTTGGTTTATAGTGGAATAATTTTTTTGGCAATAAAATATACCTACCGTTTTTCACAGCAGTTAAATTGTTCCAAGCCGGATTTTTTTCTATTCCGTTTTTTAATGCGTCAAAAGCTTTTTGCTCATCGCCCATAGCTGTTACAAATATAAAATCCGGATCTTCTTCTATAATTTCCTCAATACTAAGTTCCTCTAACAATGACGGATGCTTAGACGCAATATTAACAGTACCTAAATCTTCCAACATTGAACCTGTCATATTGTCGTTTTTCTTTGCTTTTGCACCACTTGAAAAAGCTCGAACAAACAAAACTGCAGGTTTCGTTTCATTATCAACCTTGGACAATATATCTTCGATTTCTTTTTGAACTATTAAACCATTTTTTTCATAAAGATCCTTTCTCACTATAATATCAGTATAAATATCTAACATATTTAAATAATCTTCAAACTTGTCCACCTTAAAATAAGCGTGAGGTATATTTGCTTTCTCAAGAGTTTCTGAAAGTTTCAGCTGACTTTTAATGTCAGAAGTCAGTAATACAAAATCAGGATTAAGTGATAAAATTTCCTCAATATTAGGTTCCTTTATAGTTCCTACAATTTTTACATCATCTGTTATTTTCATACGATTTTCTGTCTCTACGTCGTCGGTTACTCCTGCTAATTCTCCTCCTGCTAAAACCCATGCTTCTGCATAAGACCCTTCTAAAGACACTACTCTTTCAGGTTTTTTCTCTAAAATGACTTTTTCCCCCAAAGAATCCGTAAAAGTATAAAAATTGTTATTATAATTTTGTTGTTCCAAATTGACCGTTGCCTTGCTGCATCCTGAAGTAACCAATAATAGCATCAATAAAAAAATTATATATTTACTTTTATTTAACATACGCCTGTCTCTTCTCCATTTTTATTACAATATCTTAATACTTATTAATTCTTAAACATAAACATATTAATAATAACATGTGGATCCAATATTTAAAATTAATAAAACACTATAGTTATTATAGATAATACCTATTGATTTTGATTTTAAAATGTCACTTTACTAAAATGCCCGGTTCATATAACATATTATCGGGTATATATTCATAATTTTTTGTTATATTCATCAAACTCTTCATGCCATTTGTCAGTAATTTATCTTTATGATAAACTATGCTGAAATGTCTATACCAGACTTTTTCGGAGTTTTCAATAACATGTATAGTTGAATCCTTTACTTCTTTTTCTACTAAACATATTGAAATAACTGCCAGGCAATTGTTCTTTACAACTTCTCTCTTAATGGCCTCTGGGCTGTTCCCTTCAAAAACCGTTCTTATAGACACCCCGTTTTTTAACATATATTCTTCAAACAACTCCCTGGTTCCACTGCCTTCCTCCCTCATTGCAAAATTCTCATTGCAAAGCTCTTTTAGCTTAACTGTCTTTTTTTGAGCAAAAGTGTGTTTGTTACTGCATATTAAAACCAAATAATCACTTAATTCGGGGTTGACAATTAAATCTTCACTTTTAATTTTGCCTTCTACAATACCAATATCCAATTGATTATTTAACAACCTTTTCTCTATATTTTCGGTATTACTAACATACGAGTATATTTCCATCTTAGGGTTTTCTTCTCTGAACCTGTTTATTATATCACTTAGAATACAATCTCCTACTGAAATTGTTGCCCCAATTTTAATTTTTTCAATTTTATTAATATTGATCATCTTTTCTTCTAAGCAATTAAATTGATTAACCACATCTTTGGCATAAAAAAATAATTCCTTACCTGCATCTGTTATGTACAATCTTTTATTGAATCGTTCAAACAATAAAATCCCATAATGTTCTTCCAGTTCTTTTATTGCCTGGCTTACAGTAGGTTGAGAAATATAAAGTTTATTCGCAGCCCTGCTCATGTTTCCACTCTTTACTACTTCTATAAAAATATTTAAATGCCTGATCGTCAAAACTATTCCCCCTAATCTCAAACAAATTTTCAAATTATTGATAGTTTTTACCTATGACTATGATAATATTTTATCATTTTACCTTTTGATAAACAAGTGATATTATAATTATAGATGCAAATTTATTAAGTTATCAAGGTACATTTATATTATACGAGGAGAGTGATGTTATGAATATTCTTGTTGTAGGAGGTGTAGCAGCCGGTACTAAAGTAGCTGCAAAGTTAAAACGTGATAATTATGATCACAAAGTAAAAATATTAACTAAAGGCAAAGACATTTCCTTTGCAGGATGTGGGCTGCCCTACTACATAGGAAATGTAATTGAAAAAAAAGAGAACTTAATCGTTAATACGCCTGAAAACTTTTCCAAACTAACAGGTGTAGAAGTCTTAACAGAAGTTGAAGTAACTAAGGTTAATCCAAAAGAAAAAACTGTGGAGGCATTAGATTTAAGAACGAACGAAACTTTCAGCTATTCTTATGATAAATTAGTCATTGCCACAGGTGCAGATCCTATTAAACCTCCTATCGAGGGCATCGGACTACCGAGAGTATTTTTCATAAAAACTCCGGAAGATGCCGTTAAATTACGTGAAGCAATTCAAGCAGGTGAAATTAAACGTGCTATAGTTGCAGGCGGTGGATTTATCGGAATAGAAGTAGCGGAAAATTTAAAAGCTCAAGGTGTCGAGGAATACAAGATTATAGATGCTTCTCTATCTCCAAATATTAAGGGAGCTCCTTATGTAGATACTTCAAATGTAAACGATGAATTGACCGGAATTGATAAAAACGATAAACTGTTATTAGTTTGTAATAAGGGTAAAAGAGCATACATGCTGCAAAAACGTCTGAGGAACTTGGGATACATAAACACATTGGTTCTTGAATCAGGTACTACCTTCAACCAGGTAGAAGTTGGAGCAGCAGCAAATGTATAGATTATATTAATTAAAAAGGATGTGATATAAATATGGCAGATTTAAAAGTTACACCAGAACAAGAAAAAGAGGTAAAACCTTTAGGCTTTTTAAGAAATAGAGGCACAGACAACTTTTCAGCCAGGATTATTACCGTAAACGGAAAAATTTTGTCAAATCAGCAAAGATGTATAGCAGACGCTGCAGATAAATTTGGAAACGGAAATGTACTTTTTACTACCAGATTGACAATTGAAGTACCTGGTATACTATATGATAAAATTCAGGAGTTCAGAGACTATATTGCTGAAGAAGGACTTGAAACCGGCGGTACGGGTTCTAAAGTACGTCCGGTAGTATCATGTAAAGCCACCACCTGCCAATATGGACTAATTGATGCATATGATTTATCTGAATCAATTCACAAAAAATTTTACAATGGGTATAGAAAAGTTAAGCTGCCGCATAAATTCAAAATTGCTGTGGGCGGATGTCCAAATAACTGTGTTAAACCTAATCTGAATGACTTAGGAATAGTAGGACAATTGAAACCCGGCTACGACGAAGAGCTTTGCAACGGATGTAAAAAATGTTCTGTAGAAAACATATGTCCTATGAATGCTGCGCAAGTTATTAACGGTGTATTAAAAATTGATGAAGAAAAATGCAATAACTGCGGGCGCTGTGTTGGAAAGTGCCATTTTGATGCTATAGAAGGCGGCCAACAAGGATATAAAATCTATATTGGCGGAATGTGGGGTAAACATATAAACCACGGAAAGCCTATCAGTAAAATACTAAAGATCAAAGAAGATGTCCTTAATACAATTGAAAAAGTTATACTTGTATATAGAGAACAAGGTGAAACCGGAGAACGCCTGTCTCAGACTATTGAAAGAATTGGATTTGAAAATATTGAATCTCAGTTGCTGTCAGATGAAATATTTGATAGAAAGGAAGACATACTAAATGCTCAGCTTCATTTAGTCGGCGGAGCTACCTGCTAATCCTCAAGTATGGGGTTGCCTTGATACAATTTGTATCAAGGCATATTTAAATTTAATAAGATGCTATTGGCTCAATTCTTCCTCCAGTCTTCGTACATCATTAAATGGCAATGAACAATTCTTGTTTTCACATATATAGAAAGTATCTTTATTTTCTACAAGTTCATAATTTCTAATAAAATCAGGCAGAACACCGGATTTTGTTGATTTCTTCAGTTCGAAATATTTCACAACAATTCCAGTATTGCTAATCTTTATATTTTTACGTAAAATATTTTTTATCTTTTCAAAACCTTCATCATCTTTAACCAGACACACAATTTCTTTAGAAGGGTACAGTTCAAAAATTACAGATAGCAGGGCGAAAGAACAGGAAACAGGATAATCAGCCACATTGTTTGAAATGAACCGCAATTGTTTGTCCGCCAGTTCTTCCAATTGGGCAGTACCTGTAATTCTTGACAATTTTAAAATATTTAAAGCAGCAACTGAATTTCCGGAAGGAACTGCACCATCAAATATTTCTTTAGGATTATATAAGAGTTTTTCCCCTTTAATGCTTTTCATGAAAAATCCACCGTTATCATTATCCCAAAACAAATTGAACATTTTATTATTTAATACTACAGCTCTCTCTATATAGTCAAAATTGCAGGTCGCTTCGTACAATTCAATGAGGGCCCAGCAATACATTGCATAATCATCCAGCGTTCCGTTTCCCAGAACTACTCCTTCTCTGTACCTGACTCCTATAACGTCATCATCAATTAAATATTTCTCTATAAAATTAACAGCCTTTTCTGCCACATGCAGATACTCTTCATTGTTCAGAGCCTTGTATGCCTTTGCCAATGCTGCAATCATCATTCCATTCCACGATGTTAAAATCTTGTCGTCCTTGTGAAGCTCATTCCTGCGCAGTCTGTATTCATAAAGTTTTTTGTTAATTTCTTTTATTCTTCTGTCCTGTTTGAAATATTTATCGTTATATATCAGGTTCGGAATATTTTCACCTTCAAAATTTCCTTCTTCTGTTATTCCATAGAACTGAATAAAATATTTGCCGTCATCTTCACCTAAAACATTTTTTATTTCTCCGGGCGTAAATGTATAATATTTTCCTTCTTCTCCCCGGCTGTCAGCATCCTGTGCCGAATAAAATCCACCCTTTTCATCAGTCATTTCATTTAACACATATTCCAAAATTCTTTCTGTTATATCCTTGTACAATCCCTTCTTAGTTATCTGGTAAGCATATGCATAGGTATATGCAAGAAGTGCATTATCGTAAAGCATTTTTTCAAAATGAGGTACCAGCCATTTGCCGTCTGTTGAATAACGTGAAAATCCATTGCCTACATGATCGAAAATTCCTCCTCTGTACATACAGTCTAATGTTTTTTCAGCCATGTATAAAGAAGGTTCATCTTTTTGTGCCAAATAATAATTAAGTAAAAACAATAAGCAGCTTGCCTTAGGAAATTTAGGGATTTCACCAAACCCTCCGTATTCTTCATCAAAACTGTTTTCTAAAACATCTATTGCACGCTCCAAAACTTTTTTGTTCAGCCGATTTCCCTTTAGGTGTTGACTCTCAAGACTTAAGATAAATTCAGTTATTTTGCTGCCTGAATCTATAAGCTCTTTTTTATCGTTTTTCCACTTTAACGCCACAGTTTCCAAAAGTTCTGTTAAACCAGCCATTCCATATTTTGAATGTTTAGGTATATATGTTGCGGCAAAAAATGGTTTCTGCTCAGGCGTCATTATAATCGTCATAGGCCATCCGCCATTTCCGGTTATCTGCTGTGTAACATTCATATATACTGCATCTATGTCCGGTCTTTCTTCTCGGTCCACCTTTATTGAAATAAAGTTTTCATTCAAAATTCCGGCAACTTCTTGATCCTCAAAAGACTCATGTGCCATTACGTGGCACCAGTGACAAGTTGGTTTATATGCTAACGTCATGAGTACCCAATAGAAAGAAATATCGGCTTATTTTCAACCTTAGCCTTATCAAATGCCTCTGGCCCCCATGGGAACCAATTGACAGGATTATATGCATGCTGTAATAAATAAGGCGATTTCTCATTTATCAATCTGTTGGGTACAACATTTTTATCAGTCATTTTATCACCTTCCTTCATCATTTAAATATTGTTTTAATGTTTATACCGTTATTATCCCTTATCCATATTATTTTATCAATAATTGTTTTATAAAGTTCATCTTTTTCTTTTATTAGTCAAATTATCATTACCTTTTTCCATTAAACAAGGAAAGTTACCTGATTGGTAACTTTCCTTAAATTCCGTTTTATATAGATATCCCTACGTTGGCATTATCCAAATCAGGTTTATAGGTCGAAGGTTTATACCTTCCTCTCAGCCTGTTTACAAGCTCCCATTTTCTATTCGTTTTTTTTTACTCCAATTTTACACAAAAATCAAGGCTCTTTTCTATCAATCTAATACTATGTTCTCCGGAAATTTATTGCCTCTTAAATAAGCATCTGCCTTCATTTTATTTTTGCCAGGCATTTTAATTTCCTTAAGTACAACAACTCCGTCACCTGCAGCTACATAAATTCCGTCACCTGCAGCTTTTATCACATATCCCGGCCGGAAACCTTTTTCTTCAACGATGTATGACGATTCATACACCTTAACAGTTTTATCTCCCCTTTTAAAATATGCAGAAGGTAACGGCGACAGACCTCTGATTAAATTATAAATGTCTTTTGCACTCTTGTTCCAGTTTATTCTTTGATTTTCTTTGTTCAGCATAGGCGCATAGCTGGAAAGAACATCATCCTGCTTTTCTGGTTTCAGCAGTCCCTTTTCCAGTTTATCCAGGGTCTCAATTAAAAGTTTTGCACCTTTGTTCATAAGCACGTCATGAAGCATACCCACATTCATGCTTTCATCTATTTCAACTTCGGATTTTAGCAGCATATCTCCTGTATCCATGCCAATGTCCATTTTCATGGTTGTAACGCCGGTTTTAGTTTCTCCATTTATAATTGCCCAGTTTAACGGTGCAGCCCCTCTGAGAGATGGAAGCAGAGATGCATGAACGTTTATGCAGCCGTACTTGGGAACTTCAAGTATTTCTCTGCCTAATATCTGTCCGTAAGCAACTACAACTATTACGTCCGGCGAACATTTCTTTAAGATTTCAACATTTTCTTTTTCCTTGATTTTTTGCGGCTGAAAAACATTCAGACCCAACTCCTGGGCTGCCTGTTTAACATCAGATTCTTTTAATTTCTTTCCTCTTCCGGAGGGTCTGTCGGGCTGTGTTACAACCAGCTTTATTTCATGCCCGAACTCATGAAGCTTTTTAAGCGCCGGTACTGCAAACCCCGGTGTTCCCATAAAAACAACCTTCATAATCCACCTATTTCTCTTCTGTTATTTTATCCATTTTATCAACAAACAGGATTCCATCCAAATGATCTGTCTCGTGGCATATGCACCTTGCAAGGACTCCTTCCGCTTTTAGTGTACGTTGTTCACCATTTTCATCCATGTATTCCACGGTAACATTGTTAGGCCTTTTGACAGTTCCTTTTATTTCAGGTATGCTCAGGCAGCCTTCCTGTCCTACTTGTTCTCCTGACTGACTGATAATTTTAGGATTTATCATTTTATATACATTGCCATCCTCTACATCAATAATAATTGCACGTTTTAAAATCCCAACCTGAGGTGCAGCAAGTCCAACACCTTCATTTTTATACATTGTTTCAAGCATATCGTCAAGAAGTACCTTTATTTTATCATCTACTTTACTTACTTCCCTGCTTTTTTTCCTTAATATTTCGTCTCCTTCATATCTTATATATCTTAAAGCCATATATCCTCCTATATTATATTGTATTAGTATTAATATTTATACTGACCTTTATATTTTCTATATCCTTTTCCATATACACGCTGCGAATAATTTTCCTCAGCCGGCGCAGCCCGTGATTTGAAGATTTCATGAAAAGATTGATTCTATATTCATCATTCACTTTGTAAATAGAATGTGGAACCGGCCTGTACAATAACAGTCTTCTTTCCTCAACCATATCTTTAACTAAAGTTTTTATCTCCTGATACTTTTCATTGGCTGTTTTGTTAACCAATTTCTCGTTTTTAGATATGAGGCATACATTTATTATATTAATAAACGGCGGAAATGCAAATTCTTTTCGCAGTTTTAATTCTTCTTTAATAAATACTTCATAATTATTGTTTTTAGCAGCATTGACTATAAAATTTTCCGGCTCGTAAGTCTGCACGAATACCATACCTTTTTTGCTTCCTCTTCCTGCCCTTCCGCTTACCTGTGTGATAAGCTGGAATGTTTTTTCGCCGGAATTGTAAAAAGGAAGATTTATTATTGCGTCTGCAGACAAAATCCCTACAGTTGTTACCTCCGGAAAGTCAAATCCTTTCGCCAGCATCTGCGTACCTATTAATATATCGATCTTTCTTTCCTTGAATTTAATGTAAATATTTTCGTAAGCACCTTTATCGGTCATAGAGTCAAAATCCATTCGTTCTATTACCGCCTCGGGAAACAGCTTGTTAGCAAGTTTCTCCACATGCTGTGTTCCTGCACTGAATTGCTCTATTTTCTCACTGCCACATTTAGGGCATTTAAACATCATTTTTTTTGTTCTCCCGCAATAATGGCATTTCAGCATATTACCTCTAATATGATATGTCATGGAAACATCACAGCGATCACACCTGGCCACATAACCGCATTTTTTACAGGATACAAAGCCCGCATATCCCCTCTTATTTAAAAATAGTATCACCTGTTCCTTTTTTGAAAGGGAAGTTCTGATACTATCGTACAGTTCCTCACTTATTATGGTATTATTGCCTTTGTCAAGTTCATGACCCATGTCGATTATTTTTATATCAGGCATCTGATTGTTAATTCGTCTTTTAAGTTCCACCTTTTCAATCTGTCCATTCATTGCCATGTAATAGGTATTTATTGAAGGAGTAGCTGAACCCAGTATTACCTTGCAGCCACATATATATGCCATTTTTATGGCAACTTCGGTTGTGTCATACTTAGGAGAAGAAGATGAAATATAGCTATCCTCATGTTCCTCATCTATTACGATTACACCAAGGTCTTTAATTGGAGCAAAAATAGCGGAACGAGCTCCGATTACCACATCAGCATCACGATTAATAACCCTGCTCCACTCTATGGACTTTTCTTTTCTGCTCAACCTTGAATGAAATACAGCAATTTTTTTCCCGAACCTTTTCCGAAACCTGTCTATGGTCTGAGTTGTAAGGGAAATTTCAGGAACAAGCATTATTGATTGCTTGTTTTGCTTTATATAATACTCAATAACGTCCATATACACTTCCGTTTTCCCGCTTCCGGTAACCCCGTGAAGAAGGAATACTTTGTTTTCGGATGAAATAATTTCATCATAAGCTTTCTGTTGTTCTTCGCTTAACTCCATGCCCTTTTCTGTGGGAACTTGTTTTTTACTTTTGCAAAGGATATATTCTTCCTTTAAAATATTTTTTTTAATAAGGTTATTAATAGTTGCATATGAAACGTTCAGTTCCCCAGGCAGTTTTTTAATTCTTTCTTTTTTGTTTTTTTTTAAATAATTTATAACTTTCAGTTGATTTTCCGTCTTTTTTATGCCAAATTCATCCAAAGGCTTATCCTCGCATAAGGAAACATATTTTTCATAAGCACTTTTGACATTTAAGTTATGAGGAGTCACAAGCCTCAAAACATCAGAATATTTGCATATGTATCTTTCACGCATCCAAAATATTAACTTAATCATATCACGGCTCACAACAGGTGAGTCATCAAGTATAGCCGTTATAGGCTTTATTTTTTCCAGAGGAAAACTGCACCGGCTGTCTATAGATACAATCAGTGCTTCAATCATGTGCTTGCTGCTTCCGAAACTTACACTGACCCTTTCACCTATCTGAACGATATCTTCAAACTCTTTTGGCACACCATAAGTGAAGAGTCGGTCGGTACTTTTTGAATTGTTGTTTAATATTACCTGCACAAAATTTTTATACATAAATACTCCATAAGGATTTGAAACATTATTTGAAACATTAATAAATGTGAGAGAAAATTAGATTAAATAAATTAAATAAATTAAATAATCAGTCAATAGACTGATTGCTGATTATCGATTATTCATCAGGCTTTTCTTTCTCCGCATCCCTTGCATTCTTTTCTTCATCATTACTTTTCTCTTCAAAATCATGAGCCTCAGTCGCAGTTCCCAAATTCTCCGGTTTTTCTGAATTTTCTGAATTTTCTGAATTTTCCGCATCTTCCGACTCATGGTTTTCCGGAGCTTCCGAATTTTTCAAGTTTTTCGAATTTTCAGAATCTTCATCTTCCGAATCTTCTTCTGTTTTTTCTGTTTTTTCTGTTTTTTTCAAAGTTTCCGGATGTTCTTTCTGGTACTGTTCATAATCATAAATAGCTTCATATTTCCTTTCATAAAATTCTTCAATTGCAATGGCCAAAGGCTTAGTTGTATCAGTTTCTATCAAAGGCGGCGAGCCGTCAACAATTTGCCTTGCCCTTTTTGAAACTATTGTAACAAGTGAATACCTGCTTTCCGACATTTTTACCAGATCGTCCAATGCTATTTTTTTCATATAATTATACCTCTTTTACTTTGTTTATAATTTCCCTTTTTCTGATTACACGGTTTTTCTCAGCTGTAATTATACACTGTATTTTTTTAACTGCAGCTTCCACCTCATCATTTAATATTACATAGTCATATTTAAAAACATAATTTAATTCATCGTACGCACACTTCATTCTTCTAAGAATAACTTCCTTTGAATCGGTGCCTCTTTCTTCTATTCTATTTCTAAGCTCTTTAAGTGACGGAGGCAATATAAAAATAAAAACTCCCTCAGGATAATTCTTTTTAACCTGCAGTGCTCCTTGAATATCTATCTCAAGAATAACGTCATTCCCTTCTTCGAGCTGTCTAAATACTTCTTTTTTAGGTGTTCCGTAATAATTTCCGTAAACATTAGCATATTCAAGAAATTCACTGTTGTTTATTTTTTTTTTAAATTCTTCCTCGTCAGTAAAGAAATAACTTTCCCCCTCCGTTTCACCATCTCTCGGTTTTCGTGTTGTAGCCGATACCGAAATATTTAAATTATTTGTTTCTTCCCTAAGCCTTTTGCATATTGTGCCTTTTCCTGCTCCTGAAGGGCCTGATATCACCACCAGTAATCCGTTGTCCATATTGCACACCTCTACTTTATGCTGTGATTATTGTTGTCAAATCTTTGAGCCATTGTATCCGGCTGTATTGCTGAAAGTATTACATATCCGCAGTCAGTGATTATTACTGCTCTTGTTTTTCTTCCATAAGTAGCATCTATAAGTTTTCCTTTTTCTCTGGTATCCTGTATAACACGCTTGATAGGTGCTGACTCAGGACTTATAATTGCTATGATCCTATTGGTTAACGCTATATTACCAAACCCTATATTTATGGTATTGCCCGCCATTTAAACATCTCCTATTCTATATTTTGTATTTGCTCTCGAATTTTTTCCAATAAGTTTTTTGTTTCAATTACCATTTGTATTATATCCAAGTTTCCTGTTTTAGACCCGATTGTATTTATCTCCCTGTTTGCTTCCTGTATAATAAAATCCAGTTTCCTTCCAACAGGTCCTCCTGTATTCAGAACACCGTCAAACTGATTTATGTGTGATTTAAATCTTACAATTTCTTCATTTATGTCACTTTTATCCACATATATTACAATTTCGTTATACATCCTGTTTTCATCCAGTTCGTGGTTGCTGCCCAACAGTTCCTTTATTCTTGTTTCAAATTTTTTCTTGTAGTCCGCAACTATTGTTTCAGAATTTTTATCTATTTCGTCAATTAGAACAATTATTTTATCCATGCCTGATCTAATGTCGGTTTCAAGGTGTTCACCTTCTGCAGCTCTCATTTCCATAAGGTTATCAACTGCATCGTTCATTGCTCTTTCAACGCAGGTGCAAAGTTCTTCTTCATCATCCGGATCCTCTTTTGCAATTAATACATCCTGAAACTTTATTATCGTATCCAGTGAAACTTCGCCATCTATCTCTAATTTGCTTTTTACTTTCTCAATAGCATCTTTATATTGTTTTGCAAGGCATAAGTTAGGAACAATTACCGCATCGGATTCACTTAAATAATCCATATTGATATATACATCTATTCTACCTCTTTGAACACTGTTTTTCAAGATTTTTCTTACATTATCCTCAAAAAAACGCAAATGTCTCGGTAATTTAATATTAATATCACAATACCTGTTGTTGACTGTCTTGATTTCTGCCGTTATTACCCTCTTTCCGTCATTATGTTCACCCTTGCCATATCCAGTCATACTTAATATATTCGCCATATTGCTCTCCATATATTTCTATGATACAACTAAAGTATCAATATTTTTAAACCACGTTAGTTAATTATAACATCAAAACATGATTAGTAAACAAAAATATAAATATTTACCATGATGACATAAATGTATTTTTGCGGTACAATATAATAAGTAGAATGGAGGTTTTTTATATGTCTTTGGACGGTATATTTTTAAGCAGCATAAAAAACGATTTATATAACAAATTATTAAGAGGACGTGTAGATAAAATTTATCAGCCGGATAAAAATGAAATTGTAATTGGGATAAGAAATACCGGCAAAAATTATAGACTTCTGATGACCGCAGCAAGCAACAGCCCCCGAATTCACTTAACCGGCATAACAAATAAAAATCCTATGGAGCCTCCCATGTTTTGCATGGTACTGAGGAAACACCTGACAGGCGCCCATATTGTAGATATAAAACAAATCAACTTTGACCGGATATTGGAAATAACATTTGAATGCAAGGACGAACTTGATACAACAGTGTATAAATCATTGATAATAGAAATAATGGGCAAACACAGCAACATTATTTTAATAAATTCTCAAACCAAAACCATAATAAATTCAATAAAAAGAGTGACGGAAAACATGAGTTCCGTAAGACAGGTATACCCTGGAGCAAAATATGTTATTCCTCCTGAACATAACAAATTGAATCCTTTGAAAACAACTGACAAAATATTTTATGACGCACTAAAAAAGCCAAATGAAGGCAAACTTATATATAACTATTTCTATAAAACCTTCACAGGCTTAAGCCCTTTTATAAGCAAAGAAATTTGCTGCCTGGCGGATTTAAACGAAAGCACATATATAGGTGAACTTAAGGTTGAACAAAGGGAAAAATTATGGGATGCCTTTAAGCATATATTTGACAAGGTAAAAGCAAATGATTATTTATTTAATATTTACCTGGATGAAAACTTACAGCAACAAGATTTTTACTGCATAGATGCCTTGCACATGGGATATTTTGAAAAAAAACATTATGATAATCCGGGAATTTTACTGGATGATTATTATAATGAACTTGACAACAAAAATAAAATTAATCAAAGAACTGCAAATCTCATTAAAAACATTAACACTAAAATCCAAAGGGACAGTAAAAAAAATGAAAAGCGAAGAAATGAACTTCTTAATGCCGAAAACAGAGAAAAGTATAAGATATATGGGAATCTTATTATTGCAAATATAAACAAAACACCGGAGAACCACAAACTCACCGTTGTAAATTATTATGACCCACAGCAGAATGAAATAACAATACCACTGGACCCGAAACTCCTCAGTCTTTCCCAGAACAGCCAAAAATTTTTCAAAAGGTACAACAAACTGAAAAAGGCAGAACAAGAGTTGAAAAATCTTATAAATGAATCATCAAATGAAATTCTATACCTTGAAAACATACTATACTCAATAGAGAACTGCAAAACAATCGATGATTTAGACGAAATCTACAGTGAACTCGTAAGCGAAGGAATCATGAAGGGAAAATCAAAGAATAAAAAGCAAAAAAAACATAAGCCACAATTTATTTCCTACATTTCCTCCAATGGACATGAAATATTAGTAGGAAGGAATAACATTCAAAATGATATGCTAACATTCAAAACCGCCAAAAAAAACGATTACTGGTTTCATGCTAAAAATATACCCGGCTCCCACGTAATTATAAGAACAAACGTTGATGAGCTTAAGGATGAAGAATATGTAGAGGCGGCACAAATTGCAGCCTACCATAGTAAAGGAAAAAATTCGGGAACCGTAGAGGTAGACTACACAAAAAAATCAAATGTTAAAAAACCTCCTAATTCAAAACCCGGTTTTGTAATATATGACACAAATTATTCGATGACAGTAAAACCTGACATTTCAAGGATTAAACATCAATATTAATTTCCGACTTCTTAGTCCGATTTTATTATTCAGTTATTACCACCTGATTGGTCCCATCTGTTTCTTCAAGTTTTACGCCTATTCTCTCGTTTCAGATAATGGTCCTACTGAAGGTTTTGGGGAATTGTAAAATCTGAAATGTATTGTATGTATGAGATTGTTGATGAAAAATCTTTAATAGCAGCAATAAATGGATATATGAATTTCTATAATAACGAGAGGTTACAGGAACGGTTTGGTTGCAGAACACCATTAGAGGTTCGCCAGGAAGCTTTAACTGTATCTGAGCCTGCACAATATCCTATTCCTGTAAATAGAAGAATACAAAAGTATAAAGAAAAATGGATTGCATAAAAGGAGACTACCACACAAAATCTGCGTAGCAGTCTATAGCACTTATTTTAGATATTTATCCTGTCTACTTGACAGGGGGCATATCACTATTGTAAGTGCCTTTAATTAGTTACTTTGTTTATCTCTCAAGTCTATCCATCAAAGCATCTTGTAATACTTTAGATACATTAATATGAGCCTTATTCGCCTCTAAGTTTAACCAATTTGGAAGAGTTACGTTTCTTCGGACAACTTTATTATCAACCTTCCTTCTATATTCTGCAAAATCAATATCTACAAGAAACACATAATTTTCTCCATCTTCTGCAAAAGTTCCATCACTTATTTTTATATCCTTAATATCCGATGACGCAGGAATTAAATCTCCTGAATCCTCCATGGATATTCCTTTTAAACCTATCGCATCTCTTGCCATATCTATAGCATCTGCCATATCTTTCCCTTCTGTTAAAATTTCCATATCAGGTACTTCAACTAATACAACATTATCTGTTTGTGTAAAAATAACAGGGTATATACTTTTCATAAATCACACCTCCTATGCATTTAGTATGTATAATTAAAAGAAGCATGGGGATTTTACAGCCCCCATCTCTTTAGGATTGCTTTTGCGAGTCTTTCGTTAATTTCTCTGTGTCTTGGGATTGGTTCATGGTCTTTACCTTTTATGTATATGTCGTGTTTACTGCCGTGTCTTTCGAACTTAAAACCGATACTTTCAAGCTTTTTTATTAAATCCGTTCGCTTCATCTCTACCTCCTCACAATACAATTATACACATTTAATACACACTTGTCAAGAGGTTTCTAAAATAAAGATGAGGTCATTTACTGTTTCTCCTAACTATTTTGATTATTGTAAATTATTTCCTGTATTAATTCATAATCAATGTCATTTTCTTTTATTATATCATTGAAATATTCAATTCTTAAGGTAACGTTCAACAATTCGTCTGCATTGCTAATGCTATAATCGCATTTTAACCTTTTGCCGTCCACTATTATATAATTTTTATTAAGCCAGTGCTCTTCTAAAATATCCTTAACTTCTATTTTCGCTGTAAAATTATCAACATTCTTTGCTTTATTACTGTTAAAGTAAACTATATAATGGAAATAGCTGTTTACTCAGAAAATTATCTAAATATACTATTAAAAACAAGAAGGTTTATTTTTTTTGGGTGAAATTCTTGAACATATTTTACTCCCTTTTTCATGGATTTAAAATCTGTTCTAAGCTTCAATTTAGTTCGTTTTGTATTTAGTATTATTGTTACTTATGTTTAGTATTTATGTTATCCTTAGCAGCTTGAAATTGCATATTTTCATTGAAATTCCAACTATTCAGTTATTACCACCTGATTGGTCCCATCTGTTTCTTCAAGTTTTACGCCTATTCTCTCGTTTCTTGATGTAGGAACGTTTTTGCCGATGAAATCAGCTCGTATGGGAAGCTCTCTATGGCCTCTGTCAATAAGAACCGCAAATTCAACATTCAAGGGTCTTCCCTGGTCTACCACCGCATCTAATGCTGCTCTGGCTGTCCTGCCGGTATATAAAACATCATCAACCAGTACCACCGTTTTGTCCTTTATATCGTAATCAAAAGCTTTAACCAACATCGGTGCCCTGTCGTCTTTTTCGTAGTCATCTCTGTAATATGTTATATCCAGAGGAAAAACAGGAACCTTTGAGCCTTCAATTTTTTCTATTTTATCTACAAGCCTCAACGCCAAGGGCCAACCTCTGGTCTTTATTCCTATAATAACAAGGTTTTCAACGCCCTTGTTTCTTTCTATTATCTCGTGGGAAATTCGGAATAAAGCTCTGTCGATAGCCTTTTCATCCATTATTATTGCTTTAGTTTTCATAAAATCCTCCGATAATCTTTAAAACTTTTGTAAAATATTCCGGAAGCTGACTGTCAAATTTCATATATTCTCCTGTTGTTGGATGCACAAATCCCAAGGACTTTGAATGCAAAAGCTGACCTTTAAGTTTAAAATTATTTGACTTGCATCCATAAACATTATCCCCCACAACAGGATGTCCAATATACTTCATATGCGCCCTTATTTGATGAGTCCTTCCAGTTTCAAGTTTTAATTTAATTAACGTATAACTGCCATACCTTTTTATTACCCCAAAATTTGTCACAGCATTTTTGCTGTTTTTGTAAGTTACGGCACGTTTTTTTCTGTCCTTTTCACTTCTTCCTAAGGGTGCGTCTATCACTCCCGAATCATCTTTAATATTCCCCTCAACCAATGCATAATAAATTCTGTTTATAGAATGCTCTTTAAGGCATTTAGCTAAAAAAATATGTGATCTGTCGTTTTTAGCCACAATCATCAGGCCGGAGGTATTCATATCAAGTCGGTGTACTATTCCGGGCCGCATATCGCCGTTTATAGATGATAAACTTTTTAGGTGATACATCAGCCCGTTTACCAATGTTCCGGAATAATGCCCGGGCGCCGGATGAACCACCATGCCCTGCGGCTTGTTTATAACAGCTAAATCATCATCCTCATAAACTATATTGATAGGTATGTTTTCCGGCTTAACATCAAAGGTCTCAGGCTTTGGAAATATTATTCGTATTAAATCGTTTGTTTTTATTTTATAATTTGCCTTTGTATTTTTATTATTAACCGTAATGTTCCCGGAAATAATAAGTTTTTGCACAAAGCTTCGGGAAACATTTTTTAAACAGGCTGAAATATAAACGTCAATTCTCTCATTATCTTTGTCTGATATAATTGTGATTTCACCGCCTTCATTTTCAACTTCATCAACATTGCCGGTTAAATCCATTTTATCAGAAGCCATCAGTCTCACTCTTTTCAAATTTATTAATAAAGATTAAAATAATCATCAATATTGTTCCGCAAACCACAAAACTGTCTGCAATATTAAATATTGGAAAGTTATAAAAGCTGCCAAACCTTACATCAATAAAATCCACTACGTATCCCAATCGAACCCTGTCTATAAAATTTCCTGCAGCACCTCCTGCAATCATGACAATTGAAATTTTTGACGGTCTTGATGTTTTGCTGCCAAAATAAATATAAGCCAATACCGCCATCATGATCAAAGTAATTATTATAAAAAAGATTCTTTGATTTTGAAGTATGCTAAAGGCTGCACCCTTGTTTTCTGCATATGTAAATCGCAAAAAATTTCCTATTACTTTAATCGATCCGCTTTTTAGCGCATCTGAAGCCCATTTTTTTGTTGCCTGATCCAATATTACAGAAGCCACAAGTATTATTCCTGTCAATATATTCATACATGCCTCACTAAATGTAATGTTTGACTTCAACCTTATTTTTTCCTCTCTTGGTTACACCGGATATACACGAAATTTTAAACCTTCCGTACCTGCTTATGGAAATCATGTCTCCTTCCTTAACTTCAGCCGAAACATTGTTTTCAACGCAAAAGTTGACTTTTACGTTTCCTGCCTTTACCATATCTGATGCTTTTTCTCTTGATTTGGTTGTAATATACTTTACTATGCCGTCCAATCTCATGGAGGAACATGTTATTTTTAATACAACATGCTCTTGTTCCTTAAAATTAACATCATCTGCTTTTATTTTTTCTATTTCAACCTTATTATGCCCTATTTTATCCAGATTGTACATTATGTAATCAGAAATATCATTGTGAACTACTATATCTGCGTAATCATCATACGCATAAATATCTCCTGTCTTATTTCGTTTTATACCCAAAGACATCAAAGATCCCAAATAATCTTTATGGCTCAGGTTTTTAAATTTTGAGCTGTTGTGTACACGCAGCCCTGTTATAAATTCGTTGCTGTCGACGCTGTTAAGATAATCAGGGTATAAAATGAAAACTTTCCTCTCACTATTTTCAAATGAGGGGAAAAGTTCAAATTTAATATTATAGTTCTCTATTAAAGGTATGCTAAGTTTTGCAACATAAGGATTTGTGAAATCCGAGACTGCAGTTGTAAAATTTTTATTGACATATAAAACTTTGTCAACAATTTTTTTTACTGAGCTTCTTGTTTCTTCGTCTTTTATAAAATCATAATATTTATTTAAATCTTTCATTTTTTCTCCTTTAAAATTTTTAACCTTTAGCATTTAACATTTTAACTTTTAAAAGGCAACCAGCAAGTTTCGTATTAAACCTAAAATTAAAAACGCCAGTATAGGAGAAAAATCAAACATTCCCATGCCTAATCCCAGTTTATCTAAAATTGCTCTGCAAGGAGCCAGTATAGGCTCAGTCATCTGATAGATAAAGTAAGAAATCCTTGATAGTTGTAGGGTTGGGAAAAATGATAACAGCACTCTCACTAGTATTAAAGAATCTATGATTCTAAATAGTAGGATAAGGGCTATTTTAATTTGGTACATAAACGCTCCTTATTTGTAGTAAAAATTCCTTTCGTATCTGTCACTTAGTCTTCCGTCAATTTGAACATTATTGGGGGCTAAAACAAAAATTCCGTTAGATATTTTTTGTATGCTTGCTTCCAATGCATAAACAGCGCCCTTAATAAATTCAAAAACCTGTTTCTGAAGCTCCAATTCCATACCTTCAATATTTAGAACAACAACTTTTCTATTTTTTATTTCATCAACAGCTTTGGTACAATCCTCATACTTTGCTGGCTCACATATAAAGACTTTCATATCAGTGTTAGAATGAACCTTAATTACATTGTTTTTCCTTGTATAAGTTTCCATTCTCCCCGGTCTACCGCTTTCATTTTCAGCAGCAATTTCCTCCTCTTCATAATCTTCGTCTAAATCCGTGATGCCTATGAAATCCTTTACTTTTTCCATTACTCCCATTCCATTTCCTCCTTAGAAAGTCTTATATATTCTTTTGCCAAATATAGCAGTCCCTATTCTTACCATATTGGCTCCTTCTTCAATTGCAATTTCAAAATCATTAGTCATTCCCATGGATAAATATTTCATTTCAGTATTTGTAAGTTTCATTTCTGAAATTTTATCAAATATTTCTTTCATTTTCCTAAAGACACACCTTACATTTTCCGGATTTTCGCTAAAAGGAGCCACAGTCATAAGACCTAAAACTTTTATATTAGCAAATTGCTCCATGGATTTAACAAAATCATAAACAGAATCTTCATCCAGACCGAATTTACTTTCTTCCTGACCAATATTTAATTCGATAAGAACATTGGCCGTCATATTGTGCTGCAAAGCTCTCTTATTAATTTCTTTTGCAAGGTCAAGGCTTTCAAGTGAATGAATAAGAACAACCTTATCAATTATGTATTTTACCTTGTTTCTCTGCAAATGGCCTATTAAATGCCATTTAACATCTATGTCCGAAAGCTGCTCATACTTGCTGACCAGCTCCTGAACCCTGTTTTCTCCCAAGTTAATTAAACCACCCTCCACTGCTTCTCTTGCTCTTTGTGCATCTACAGTCTTGGAAACAGCTATTACCTTAACATCTTCAGGTGATCTGCCTGAACGCCTTGCGGCAGCAGCTACTCTTTCCAAAACACCATCTATATTTTCCTTAATGCTCACAATAAGCCTCCTAATCCGCTATCTGGCCGTCATATACCTTTTCAGGCTCCAATATTATTTTATCAAAGATTTTTACAGTCGAATATGACTTGCCATTAATATCTATTACTCTCCTGTCATGCTCTCCTATATATTCACCTGCAGATATTATTGCATAATTTTCATTTTTACCTAAAACTTCAACTGGAAAGAATTTAATTATTTTGCTTGCATCCTGAACATATACTCCTGTTAATCCATTCAGCTGTGTCAGAGCCTTAGTGCTTATTTTCAATCCCTCATATGTATCGGTTATAAGTTCCAGGTTCACATAGCGTTTGTCATATATTTTATAAAAATAATCGTCAAAATACAATATTAATACAGACTGCTCGCTGCCGTAATTTATTTTTTTAATGTAACCCCAGGCCTCATACTGCTGACCGTCGTCCGACATTATCCTCGCCTTTATGTATTTATCTGCTTCAAACAACTTTGCTTTTTCATTATCTACGGTAGCTGCTATATAGTAATCAAAATTCCTGATAATTTTAAATATACCCTCATTTTCAGCAACTGATTCCTTCCGGCTCATATCTGACAGAGTATAATCTTTCCTGACAGTACTGCTTGGAGTCATATCAAAAACATTTTCATATTTGTATCCATCTTCCAACCCGTCAATTTTATATGTAATCAACCCCGGACGTGCTGAATAATACTGGACCTTATGAGTTGAAACGCTTTTTGCAAGACCATTCTTTAAAGACTCTAGCTGACTGATGTCATATTGCTCATAGTTAGCTTCATTACCTTCATTTATAGGCATACTACTGTTATTGCCTACTTGTCCAACAATACTGTAAACCCCGTTCAAGTCATTATTTAAAATACTCACCTGAACTTCATTTTCAAATGAAGCAAGGGAATCCCGTGATAAAACTACAGCACTGACTTTTGAATTATTTGAATCATATTTTTGGTCAATGACTTTCTGGATTTCAGCCATTTGTTTATTTATACCAGCAGAGCTTGTATCGGTGTTTAAATCCGCTACAAGCTGGCCTGCTTTTACCTTTTCTCCATCTTCGCAATAATATGTTACGCTGCCACCGACAGATGCATTATAGACCTTTTCATCTTTCACAACTACACCGTCAGCATTTATAACATCCTCTAAATTCCCGTTTTCAACAAGCATTGTTTCAGTTGAACCGCTAATACTTTGAAATATGTAAATAACTGTGCATACCAATGCAAAACAAAAGAAAAAATTTTTTAAACCAAAGTTTTTTTTTTACCCATTTTTAAAGCCTCAGTTTTACTTGCTTAAATTTAAAAATTCCTTTTATACATGATGTATTATAACATAAATTTTATTTATTTGGCAAGCCATATATGATTGATTTTAAATATTATTACTACAATATTCAGACGAATAAGAAAAAAATTTGGGGATAAAAGACATTTTTATACAATTAATGACTAACGACAAAAAAATAGATGAACTCCTGTTCATCCATAATAATTTGCGGGGAGCATCTTTTGCTACTTGCTTTATATTATCAGAAATATTATGCTGCCCGAACCGTCATTAACAATTTTTTCGATTGTTTTTTTAAGCTTTCTTCTTGCATTTTCGGGCATTGCAGTAAGTTTGGATTCAAGCTGCTCATCTATCAAACTGTAAAGTGTCTTCCCGAATATCTCTGCATCCCATATGCTCTTGGGGTTATCTTTTATCTGATCGGCAAGATGGTTCATTAAATCCTCACTTTGTGCCTTAGTACCTATAACAGGAGAAACTTCCGTATTTATGCCTGCATTGAAAATATGCAGAGACGGAGCCTGAGCCTTGATTTTAATTCCATACCTGCCGCCTTCTTTGAATATTTCAGGCTTTTCAATAGTCATATCTCCTATGGCCGGCGATACATAACCATATCCATTAGCCTTTGCATCACTAATGGCAGCTTCAACACGTTTATAGCTGTCCTTTGTCTTGGACAAATCCCCTATAAGTTTCAATATCTGATGTTCTCCGGTAATTTCTTCCCCCGACAGCTCACTTATAACTTTGTAATAATACGAATTATCAAGATCTATTTTCATGTTGATGCTTCCGGTTCCAAGCTCAATATTCTTAACATAAAAATCTTCAACATAATCATTTCCTTCAGAGAAAATGTTGTCAGTATTAAAGTCGCTGAGTTTATAGTAATCTTCGAAATCATCTTTAAGGGTACTTATCAAATCCTTCTTTAGCGAATAATCAAATGTAAGGCCGTCAAACCATTTTGGCAAATCCACATTAATTTCCTTAATAGGAAATTCATACAATACATTTTCCAATACATTGTCAATATCATCCGTCTTTAAATTCATCAGGTCTAAAACCTGTACGGGTGCATCATATTTTTCATTAAGCTGGGAAGCCAGCACATTTGTGTTTTCATCCGAAGGGTGCGTAGTATTTAAAATAATTACAAATGGTTTATTTATTTCTTTTAGTTCTTTCACTACCCTTTCTTCAGCCATAATATAATTGTCCCTGTTGATATCAGTTATACTCCCGTCGGTTGTAACCAAAACACCTATTGTAGAATGGTCTTTGATTACTTTTCTTGTTCCTATTTCAGCAGCATCTGCAAATGGTATAGGCTCCTCGTTCCATGGAGTACTTACAAGCCTCGGTATTTCACCTTCCATGTTGCCTATGGCTCCGGGGATCATATAGCCTACACAGTCAATCAGCCTTAACTTTGCGCTTATATTGTCATCAAATGTTACATTTACTGCTTCCCCGGGTACAAATTTAGGCTCTGTTGTTGTAACAGTCTTTCCTGTACCGCTTTGGGGCATTTCATCCTTTGCCCTTTCCCTTATATATTCATCTTCTATATTGGGCAGCATTAAATTTTCAGAAAATTTTCTAATAAATGTAGATTTTCCCGTACGCACAGGACCGACGACGCCCAAATATATTTCGCCCTTCGTCCTTCTTGCTATATCTTCATATATATCTAAATTAGTAATAATAATCCCTCCCCTGCGAAATATGCACTTTCCTATACAGTTAATTTATATGCCTTGTTCAATTGCTTTATTCCAAAATATATTAAAAATAAATTGTTTGAGCCTAATCCTGGAACTTAATTCAAAAAAAAACGTCAAAAGAATATGGAGGTGTTTGTATTGAATAAGAAAAAAAACTTTTTAATTTCATGCATGCTTGTTTTTACAATGTCTGTTACCGGCTGCGCTGGAGTGCCACAGGATTTGACAGATGAATATTCAAACGAGGTGTATGATCATATGACAGACCCAATGAATGAAAAATTAAAAAAATCTTACTTAAATTTTTCCTGGGATTTTTTCAAACAGTCATCCGAAAAACCCGGAAATATAATGGTATCTCCGCTGTCTGTTTATACAGCGCTGTCAATGACCCAAAACGGAGCCTGTGGTCAAACGAAAACAGATATGAAAAATACCCTTAAAGCAGGAGGAATATCAGAAGACGAATTAAACAAAGGACTCAAAGAATGGATGAATGATTTAAATTCTAATGTTGAAAGTATTGATTTAACCGTAGCAAATTCAATTTGGTACAGAAAAGGATTTGAAGCTGATGAAGAATTTCTGCAAAAAAACGGCGACTACTATTCAGCATCGTTAAAAAGCCTGGATTTTAATGATAAAAAAGCACCTGATACAATCAATGAATGGGTAAAGGATGCAACCAACGGAACTATAGATAAAATCATAGATCAAATCAATGATGATATAATGATTTGCTTAATAAATGCTGTTTATTTTAAAGGAGACTGGAAAGATCCTTTCAGTTCAAATAATACATACAAACAAGTCTTCAACTCTTCCGAGAAAACTGAAAATATTGACTTTATGCATCGCAGAGGAGATATGAGCTATTTATCCTCAGATGGAACTGAAGGAGTACTTCTTCCGTATGTTGGGGAAAAGTTTGCACTTGTAGCACTTTTACCGCCTGAAGGAGAAACTCCCAGAGAAATGATAAATAATTTTTCAGCTAATAAGATATGGAAACTGATTAAAAATAAAGAAAACAAAACTATTAATCTTTCTATTCCAAAATTTGAAAGTAACTATGAAGACAGCTTAATTGAAGAATTATCTAACATGGGCATGAAAACTGCTTTTGACCCAAATAACGCAGATTTTTCACTAATGCAAAAAAGCCGGAACAAAGATTTATGCATATCCGATGTAAAACATAAAACATTTATAAAGGTAGATGAAAAAGGTACAGAAGCGTCAGCAGTAACATCTATCGGAATTGGGGCTACATCAGCACCTATGCAGATTCAGGAACTCACATTCGACAGACCTTTCGTTTACGGAATAGTCGATTTAGAAAACGGCTTGCCCTTGTTTATAGGTATTATAGAAAACCCGAATGAAAATTAATTCAAATTTAGCCTGATAAAAATCCGTAACCTTATCATTTATTTTATAAAGTAAGGTTACGGATATATTTGTTTGATTGTACAGATCAGCTTTCCTGTGTACGTGGATTAAAATTTATGTGTTTGATTTTATACAAGTTTGTATTTTTAGCAAGTAATGCCAAAAGATGTAGCAATGGAACAGCAAGTTTTACTACGATACTCAGCCCTGCACGACGAATTCCATAGTTTACTCCGAATAACTTTCCGATCTTAAATGACGAAGTGAACGTGTAAAATCGTTTTAGTGCACCGAAAAACTCCTTCTGTAATTCCCAAGGCGTCATTTTTTTTGGTAAAAACGTCACATTCATCATGTCATAAATACTCCAGTCTTTTGAAATCATCCTATTTTCCGACTCATACTGCTCATAGTCAGCCGTCCCCGGAAAAGGTGTCAAAATTGCAGGCTGAAGCTGGTAAGCATTAATTCCCTTTGCAAAATCAATACTTCGTTTTATATCGTCGCCGCTGTCGGTATCAATACCCAAAACAACACTGGCAATAAGGCGTATTTTATGCTTGGCAAGTGCCTGGGCGCATCTTTCAATATCAGAAATACTCTGGTGCTTATTTATGACATCCAAAGATTCCTGATTTAAGGACTCAATGCCCACCAAAGTTCGGGTTAGATGAGCTTTCTGGCATAAATTCAGCAATTCCTCATCATTAGCCATATCTGTACGCCCGAAAAAAAATGTTTCATTAAAAACTAAGTCTTCATCTATCATACGACGGCAGATTTCCTTGGCACGTTCTTTATTGGCAGTAAAATTGTCATCTTCAAAGTTCATATATTTAAAGCCTATTTTCTTATAGTACCGCAATTCCTCTATTACACTGTCGATGCTTCTTTCCCTATAGGGGTGAAACATGCGGGACGTAGTACAGAAGGAACAACAAAAAGGGCATCCCCTGGTAGATAAAACGTTAGCACATTCACAACGTGTCTTAAGCAGCGAATAGTCGGGGAAAGGTGCATCATCAAGGTTTTTAAGACATTGAGCATAAACGATCTTGTCCGTAATTCTTCCTTCCACTACATCAAGGATCACTGTCTCCCCTTCTCCAACAACAACCTGGTCCGCATATTGTGCAGCTTCATCCGGCATTACGGAAGCATGCATTCCCCCTATAAGCACACGTGCATTTGTTTCTCTGTGCAGCTTATCTGCAAGAAAATATGCTCTCGGTACCGTAGATGTCATGGTATAAAGACAAAACACATCCACGTCCACAAACTTTGAATAGTCTATATTGTCATAAAGTTCCTCATAAACCGAAACGTCATGTCCGGCATTTTTGAGTATATGCCCTAAAACGAGAGGGCCTGTAACAGAATTAGAATGACCATACAGCTTATTTCCGATTCTGTAAATAGTTAACCTACGTACATCACCTGCAGGAATTAAAAAAACAACTTTCATATTCTACCCACTTTCTATAACATATTAACAAATCAAATATTAATTATTTAAAACATATAATACCTCTATTCCCTTAGTATGTCAATAAATCTGGGGAATATACCATAAATCAGAGCAATATTGCTGTATTTGTCATTTTTTTCTTAATAAAGTGTAAAAAAATAATTTATTTTGATGCATTTAAATTACTTGCTAAAATATTGAAAACGTTATAATATATAAGTAATAAGAATAACATTGTATTACCGAACTGCCTCGTTATAAAATAAATAATGTAAAGAAAGTAAATATCTAATTTTGAAAAGGAGCGATTATATGAACCAGAAAAAATCAAACTACCAAATTCAAAGCGAGAAATTACAACTTGAATTTATTAAATGGGATCATGAAGCCATAGCGAAAAAATTTAACCTTAACTTAGATAAACAATATTTGTACATTGATTTTGTAGGGCAAAAATACCGCATAAACCGGCAAGCCGGAATTACAGAAAACTCAAAAGATGGCCGATCATATGAAACCAAGGCGGGTTTTAACGAGATCATGTCGTTTTTAGACCTGTTTTATTATTCAAAAGATGAACCAAAGCTATCAGGACGGTGGGATACAATACAAAGCGTAAGCCGCCTGGCACATTCCGGTACCTTTGTAGCAAGCAGCCATTTTGACCGCTATGCCAAAAGCTTTTCCGGAAAATGCAAGGAGTTTGAAAAAGCATGCCTGATTCTTCACGGTAAACCAGCAAACTATGCAGACATTAGCTATATAATAAAAACATTTGATTTTCTTCCGGTTATGATACAGTTCTGGGACTGTGACGACGAGTTTCCCGCACAACTTAAGCTTTTGTGGGATGAAAATATACTTGATTATGTACATTTTGAAACAACTTATTATATTGCCGACCATCTTCTTAACAGAATAAAGGAAATAATCGAAATGACAGAATAAATTAATGAGCCCTGCTTACAGTTCCTTTTATTTTTTTATTCTTCTTATTTTTTTATTCTTCCATCAACCCATATTTAATTTTTATTCTGTCCAGTTTTTCAAGCATAGGCTCACCTATCAACAAAAGGAAAAAAACCGTCGCCGAAGCATGAACAAGGTTTATAGGAACTCCCATAACCATATATGTAGCTATTATGGGCCAATTAATTTTATCCTGAAACATTATTGCCGAAGCAGGATCCATAATGCCGCCATATATAATGAACACAGCAATGCCTCCGAATACTGCCATAGATATACGGTCCCGGCGCAGCAGACCTTTTTTGAACAAAACACCTGCAAGGAATCCGATTAACCCCATGGCAAACATCTGCCAGGGAGTCCATGTTCCCTGGCCGAACATTACATTTGACAAAAGCATGGTCATTGCGCCTACCATAAATCCGCTTTCTCCTCCAAATGCAACTCCGGATACTATGCATATTGCTGCCACAGGTTTAAAATTGGGCAGCATAAAAAATGCAGTCCGCCCGGCAACACCAATGGCACAAAGAACAGAAATAATTACAAGTTCTCTGGCCTGTGGCTTCCTCCCTTCGAATATCATGGCAAATGGTATCATGGTTTCCAATATAATTAACAGCGATATAAAATAATATTTCTTATTTTCAAGGTAGTATACCCCAAAAAAAATAGTAAACGGAATAAGGCATAGTATAAGTACTGATGCCACAACAGTTCTTTTTGAAAGCTTTCGTTTGTCTTTTTCCACTTGTATTACAGACAGAGGAGGCGGATTGCTTCTCTGAAATACCGTCATAAAGAAAACAGCGGCAGAAACTGTAAACAATACCGTCAAAATTGCATATTTCCATTGACCGATGCCTTCAGACTCCCTCACGCCAATAAGGGAAGACCAGGTATGCCCCGAAATAATCGGAAAAACTTTTACAGCCGCAAAAATCGCAATAATCAGAGAAACGGCAGAAACAATCATTCTTTTTTTACCCCACGTATTTTCCGTTTTTTGGGAAGGTGTAACAGAATCATTATTCTTATCTTTATTTTCATCAATTCCGTAAGTTAAATCATATTCATCTCCAGTTCCACCTGAGTCTAAATTAAGAGGATTTCCTCCACATGCCCTTATAACATCCTCAGCTGTTACAGCATACGGCAAAATATTTCTGGACATGCGGTTTGCAGCAGTGGTATAAAAGCTGTTCCCTGAAAAAAATTCCGACGGCTTCCCTTCCGTTACAATTCCGCCATCAAAAAACAAAGCGCACCTGTCTGCATACTGAGCGCAAAATTCTATGTCATGGCTGACCATTACAACAGATACTTCCTGAGACAACAGCCTTTTTAAGATCCCTCCAAACGTAATTTTAAATTCCGCATCCATGCCTTTCGTAGGTTCGTCCAGCAATAGAAGCTTAGGCTCTGTAAGAAGCACTTTTGCCAGTGCGGCCCTTTGCTGCTCCCCTCCTGACAGATCATAGGGGTGCCTGTCCATAAGTTCTGTAAGTTCACATATACGGGAAACGCGATCTACACGTTTTTTCTGCTCTTCATTTGAAAGCCTGAGGCCCTTGAGCATTTCGTACAAATCCAGCTCAACAGATTTTTTAACAAAAAGTGATTGAGGATTTTGAGGTAATACTCCCAACATACCGCCGAATTTTTCGCTGTCGGGAACTTTAGATATATTTCTTCCAAAAAGTAACGCATCTCCTCTATAAGGCCTGTTAAGGCCTGAAATAAGAGACAAGGTCGTAGTTTTTCCAGTTCCGTTTCCTCCCAGTATAGCAAGAAATTCTCCTGGGTATGCACATACTGACACGCCCTTTGCCACGTCAGGCATATCCTTTTCATACCTGAACCAGGCTTCTTTTAATTCAGCAGCCGGCATGCCCCTGTCCACAGGATCAGCCTTATGGCTCCCTATAGATTTAACACTGTGTTTTTTTGCAAAAGCATCCAGCCATTGATGACCTTCCCTGACCGTTACAGGACAACTAAGATCATTGGGCACTCCGGCATAAATCCTCATTGGAACCGGCATGGCAAGAAACATTTTATGGTTTTCCCTTCTTAAAATCTGTCCCACTTCCTTAGGTGTGCCATCGGCAATAATTTTTCCCTTATCCATAACCACTGCCCTGTCCGCAAGCGGCATTGCTTCCTCAAGCCTGTGTTCCGTAAGAATGATTGTTGTTCCAATCTCCCTGTTTATTTTTGACACAGTTGCAAGAAAATCAGAAGCAGCAATAGGATCAAGCTGGCTTGTAGGCTCGTCCAGAATGAGAACAGAGGGCTGCATCGTCATTATAGCAGCCAGGTTCAGAAGCTGTTTCTGACCTCCGGAAAGTTCTTCCACATTTTTATAAAACCAATTCTGTATTCCAAAAAAAGAAGCCATTTCCGCAACTCTAAGACGTATTGCAGGAGTATCAAATCCCAAACTTTCCATGCCGAAGGCAAGCTCGTGCCAGACTTTATCGGTTACCAACTGGTTTTCCGGGCTTTGGAGTACATAACCTATGCGGGAAGACTGTTCCCTCTGATTAAGCTCTTCAAGTGGAGTACCTTCAAATAAAATACTGCCTGTTTTTGCTCCGTGAGGAGAAATAACCGATTTAAGCTGCCTGAGGAAAGTTGTCTTTCCACTGCCGGAAGGTCCGCAGAACACAAGAAACTCTCCTTTTTTTACTGTAAGCGTAATATGATCAAGAACAAGTTTTTTCTGCTCCGGATATGAAAAACTTAAATCTTTAATTGAGTAGCTTTCCATTGCTGCTCTTCCTTTCTGTCAACAATTACCGGCACAAGGCATAGAGCCACGTATGCCAGATATAAAGAAATTGTATAAAATTCACCCATTCTACCCTTGATTGTAGGAAAATATCTCCATTTAAGCCCGCCGGCTATACCTCCAAGAAGCACATAAGCTCCTAAAATTAAAATCGCCGTAATAGCATTTTTATCCCTTGCATCAAATCTGTAAATAGAAAAAGCCGTTCTGCCGGGTAAACCGTATCCACGGCTTTTCATACTGTCGGCCGTTTCAATGGCATTTTCCAGCGCCCATGTTATCACTATGGACAAAATAGTAATGCCATGGCGGGCGCGGCTCAGTATACTGCCGTTTGAAACGTCCCTGCCTATGCACCTCTGGGCATCAGATACAACCTTAATCTGATGCTTTAACCTGGGAACAAACCTTAAGGACATAGATAAAATAAGGGACATGGCAGGAATTATTCTCCCAAACAAATACACAAATTTGTCCGACGTCATGATTTCATTGTAGCAGGAAAACCAGCATACCACTGACGCCAACATGGTCGCAGCAGCAACCCCATAAATCATAGATTCAAAAGTAAGAGGATTTCCCGTATGAAAATATGTAAGAATTGTTGCTCCTTCGTGATTAAAAGCAGGGTTTACTAAAGCGGTAATCAAAAGCATAGGAAGAAGAAAGGCAAAATTAAATTTTGCAGCCTTTTTCCCCCTTAAGTATATAGAATATATAAATGAAGAAATAAGCGACACACCAAGACAAATGGGATGCATAAACACCATAGAGAACAAAAAAATAAAGGCAAAGTATAAAAAATTTACCAGTGGATGATAACCTGAAAAAGCATCCTTCATCTTATTGCCCCGTTGAAGAATAATATCCGTCTACATCCACACCCAGATCGCAGGTGAATACCCACTCTACTGTATCTCCATCCTTAAGCTGGTACCTTGAACATCCGTAGTTGGGAAACCACCCGTTTACCTTGTACATCCAGCCTGACAGTTCTCCGCAGTCAAACTCATAAAGATTGTTTATACCTTCGATGTAAGCAGAATTATACATAGGTGTATTTTCAAATTCCATATGAATCTTTGCCTTTTTCATTTCTCTCTGAAGTACATTTAACACACTTTCTCCTTCATAAAATGTAACTTCCGTTGATGGAAAAATTACTCCGTCCTCAGGAACCAGTTCAGCCTTCTCCGGATCAAGCCAATCGATGTTATCAAGAATGGTATCGCATCGCACAGAAAGAGTGCATTTATATTCCGTATCCGATATTTCAATATCCTGAGGCTCCACCGGCAAAGGCTTTCCCTCAGGAACAGGGTCTGTCAGGTACTTGTCCTTACCTGTTTCTTCGTTAATAGACATCCCTTCAGACTGAGAATATTCTTTAGAGCCCTTAACCATACCGGGTGATGACCCTTCTGCATCTGATATTTCTTTAGCAAGATTGACCTTTTCATCAGCGCTGAGACCTGCTTCCGCTCCTCCCGGACGTGTTTCTATTCCCCGCTTCTCAGGTGAATCAGTTTCGGCGCCATTTTCTTCTTCAGCAGTCGTATCTGCTTTATCGCTTTTTTCTTCATTTTCATTATTTATTGAATCATCTGAATCATCATTTTTTTCCTGCTTGTGTTTTTCTGTCTCTTCTTCATCAGTTAAACCTGCATTTTCAGAAACCACAGCCGCATCGCCGCCGTCCTCTGAGTCTGAAGATACATTCCACCCCTGAAGGCCGGGGGCGTTGCCCCCATACCAGAAGGCCGCCGCCAGGAGTGCAATTATTGCTGCAAAAGCAATAATTTTATTTCTTGTTATCTTAATTTTCATTTAAATCCCTCTGTACATATGTGCTTATAAAAGATTAGCATCATCAAGCATATTAAACAGCATCTGCGCAATTTCACATCGAATTATCAAAGAATCAGGACTGATTTCAATATCGTTCTGGTCGAGAATATTTTCCTTATAGCAGAATGCGAGGGATTCTCTTGCCCAGTCTTCAGCTTTAACATAGTCCGTAAATTGTGCCAAAGTATCTTTTATCATCCTGTCATCTACAGCAGTATCAATTCCGCACAGCTTCGCGGCACGGGCAACCATTACGGCAGCCTCCTGCTTGGTAATAGTTCCGTTAGGTAAAAAAACACCTTCAGGAGTACCGGCTATGATTCCCAGGTCACTGGCCGTTCCAACATATCCTGCATACCAGTCGTCAGAAGCAACATCTGTGAACTTATTATTTGATTGCGGCTTAAGTCCCAGTCCCTGTACAATGATTGCGGCAAATTCCGCCCTGGTCATTGTAGATTCAGGCTCAAATGTATTTTCTGTTTTACCGTTAATAATTTCTCTGGAAGCCAAAGATTCAATTGCCGCCCGGCAATCCATGCCTGCTATGTCATCAAAAGTTTTTCCAGATTCCACTACGGGCATAGATTTTACAGCGTCATTTTTACCCGGCAATCCGTCTCCACCGGTTGTTTCCGGCAATGATCCTTCAACTTCTTCAGAATTGCTCATTCTATAAAGACTATCTTTTCCGTCTCTTAATCTCTGTACCGCAACAAGACCGTAAAGTGCCTGTTCCGTTGCCATCAAATCAGAACCGCCGCCATCTTCAACGTGCACAAATCCTTTTCCCTCCCTGTAAAATGTCATAAGATCATCAAGCATAGTTTTACCATTTTTAACAAAACGAGAATCATCGATGGGAATACCCAGCTCCGATAATGCAACTATCATCTGAACACAGCTTTCGGAATTTTTTGACCCCCAGCTGGAGAATCCTCCCTCTTCATCCTGTTTTTCAGACATACAGTTAAGAGCTTCTTCTGTTGCCTTTTTTACATCATCTCTGTCCTGATACTTAGCAAGAGCCTGTAAAGCCATGCCGGTAATATCGGGATCCGATACGCCATCGCCCGATGACGCGGCAGAAGTACCTCCAAACAATGACCATCCGCCGTCAGGCAGCTGGCAATCCAATATTCTCTGTATGTACATATCCCTGGTAGCCTGAGTTTCAGCTTCCGAGTTCTTTGGAATATCGTAGTTTCCTGAATCAAGAGCTATGAGAGCCCATACAGGTCCGTTTAATCCCTGCCAAATGGTCTTATCATAGTCCCCAAGAGCAGTCAGAAGGTTGTACCCTCCAACATTCGACGGATCCTTGCCTATTGAAGATAAAGCAACAATAACTCGTGAATATTCCGTATATTTTTTGTCATGAAGCTTGCCGTCCATAGACTTAACATACTTTTCCAAGGCAGAATAATATTTTTGGTAATATTCATCCGGAACTTCGTATTTTGAACGGGCAAGCCCTAAAACCGTCCATTCACCTCCTATGGAACCAACCTGAGGGTCGGGTACCGCCTTATAGAGATATTCTGCAGTATTCTTAATTGTGGAATTCAGCACATCATCACTGACAGCACCGTAAGCAGGTGAAGCGGAGCATATTATCACTCCAATTACAAGCAGCATCGATATTGCTTTCTTACCAGACCTTTTCATAACTAACCTCCGTTAAATTAATATTGAAAAAAAATAAAACCTTCATTTTCCATCTGAAAAATTCAGGCTTCCCTTAAAATATTCTTATGTTAACATAGGCCTGTATATTATTCTTCGACGGAAAATAATGCTACAAACGTTTAAATCCGTATCCTGACTAAGCATCAACGCTCCCTCCGCCTTCCCGCCGCAGCAGTGGCAATTGCAGTTCGCTCCGCAACACAGTAACCCGATTGTTCAGGATTCTCACCTGATTCCATAATTTAAA
>ENA-UOOI01000197-UOOI01000197.1-fermentation-metagenome-genome-assembly--contig:-NODE-197-length-77329-cov-8.018881_pt1 | contig 77329 bp, 71 predicted proteins | sample MGYA00245779_ERZ724027 | MGnify/ENA primary metagenome ERZ724027 (study PRJEB28704, sample SAMN03018318) | fermentation metagenome | biome: anthropogenic terrestrial biome; feature: soil; material...
CTAATCCAACAATTATGGTCCCAAATACATTAGGATTTAGTGACAAACCAATAAGCGTTCTCCGCATGATCTCTATGCCCTTTCCGATCTGGCCGCAGCCTTTTGGATTAGGTATATTTACCGTACCATGCACCTGCTGGGATATCAGTCTGGCAGTTTCATTAGCACATCCTACGGTTGATAATATTATTACTTTGTTTCTTATTCCATATTTGCCATCTGGTCTTTTATACGCTTTTACTTTCATTTCCTACCATCACACTCTCAATATTATCTATATGGACACGTTGACCAACCCCTATGGAACATACAGATCTCCCTATTATCTCGCCATATTTATAAACTATATTTCCAACAGGGATAGTCCTTACTGCAATTTTATGGTATATTTCTATATCCTCCAGTGCAGTAACTTCAGTCACTGCTTCCTTATTGCAAACAACTTTTACTCTCTCACCATTTCTAATCTGTGACAAAACCATTGCAACATTATCTTTCTTGTTCATCAAAATAGCTTGTTTTAAATCAGCCATGCAAATTCCTCTCATTCATATTTTAATTTTGCTTACTTCAATACAACAATATTTGGAGGAGTTTGTCCATTTATAACAGCAATAACATTATCAACTGCAGTATCACCCATACGTCTATTTGATTCAACAGTCGTCCCCCCAATATGAGGCGACAGTAAAACGTTAGGCAGATCAAATAGCGCTAAATGTGCCGGTGGTTCAGAATCGTACACATCGGTAGCATAACCTCTTAATGTTCCATCCGTTAACGCCCTATAGAGAGCATCATAATCAATAAGTTTCCTTCTGGCCGTATCTACCAGGATAGCATCTTTCTTCATCAGTTTAAATTTATCCGCGCTGATTATATTCTCCGTACTATCTGTCAGTGGTAAATGCAAACTTATAAAATCCGACTTTGAAAGGAGTTCATCCAGTGGAACATACTTTACTCCAGCAGCTAATGCCGCAGGATTTTGTGTAATATCATATCCTAAAATATTCATATCAAAGCCTGCAGCTCTTTTTGCCAGCGCAACTCCAATCGCCCCAAGCCCTACAATACCCATAGTCTTTTGATATAGGCTTTTCCCCGTGGGTTTTATCCATTTGCCGTCTTTAGTATCGCGGTTTGCCTGATATAATCCCCGGGCCAGCATAAGCATAAATCCCAAAGCCAGATCGGCGACCTCCTGGCTATTTGTACCAGGTGCATTTGTAACAACTATGCCCATGCTATTTGCTGTTTTAATATCAATGCTGTCTGTACCTACACCATGTTTAGCGATAATTTTAAGATCTTTACACTTTTTTATAACGCTGCTTGGAACCTTATCATTTCCAAGAATAATTGCATCTGCATCATGAGCATATTCCACCAATTCATCATTGGTAAAAGGTCTCCCAAAGGGATTGATTGTAACATCACACCCTGCTTGTTGAAGGCGTTCAAGAGGTTCTTTATTAACTTTCCCGAATGTAACTGCCGTAGCAACAACCTTCCATTTTTTCATCTTTAAGCAACTCCTTTTGATTAAGAACTATATTTCATTTAGTTTTTAGATAATAAGCCGCCCATTAGAACAGGCAGCTTATTATCTAATTCTCTAACGGTATATTTATTAGCACTAGTTTCTTTGGTTTTAATTTAGTATTTTTTATTACTTTATAGGTTACTTTATTTTATACAGCATCCTGTTTGGTTGCTGAATCATTATCATTATCAACATATCCAAAAGCCTTATACCATGCCTTCGGATGCTTTTTAAATGAGTACAGCATTGCAAATGTGCATGCGAATGCAACTGCAATTCCTATAGGCGACTGCCCTAAGAAAGTAAAGATACTGTGTATAGGTCTCATATCAGCGCCAACAGTTGCTGATCCCGTATTAGGAAGCGTAACTCCAATGGCTTTTACTGTGCGGGAAAAAAGCGGTGAGAAGTAGCTTCCACCATATAACGTAAGTGCAACGCCGATAACATCAGTAATATATGAACAAATGATATTTCCTCCCATAATTGCTACTGTAGCTGAAGCCAGGAAGAATGGCGTGACTCCTAAATCTGCCATCAGAATAAACTTGTTACCAGGTAAGAAGAAAATTAGTGGAACAGTAGTTATCATAGTTAAAAGACCTGTTGTAAGAACATCCGGGTTTCCTATTGTAAGCGCGCCATCCATACCGAAATTAATTTCCCTCTTAACAGCTCTCTTGGAAAGTATATCTCTCACCTTATCACTGAGAGCCGCGAAGCCTTCCAGAAGAGCAGCCGTCGCTTTCGGGTACAAATATATAAAAGCGCCTGTACCAATACCCAATGATAATATTCCGGACCATGTTGTCATTAAGCCTAATTTGTTCTTCCATGCAATAAGCCCTATAATTACTGCAATGATAAATCCAACTACTACCGAATCTCCCAAAATACCAAATTTTTTCCTTATAGTCTTTGAATCAACTTCTATCTTCATTAATCCAATCTTCTCAAATAACCATCTCAAAGGGACAGCTATTATCGTCAAACCTTGAGCACTTGCGTGCGGAAAAGCTATTCCCGGTAAATTATAGAATTTCTGCATAGTGGGGGCCGTTATATCACCAATTATCAAGAGGAACATTTCAACTGCTATTGTTATTAAAATACCATATAACAGACTACCAGTCGCATAATAAACCATGCTCCCTATAAAAGCCCAATGCCAGAAATTCCATATGTCCAGATCCAGTGTATCTGTCCAGTGCAATAAGACCATTATTATGTTAATAATTATGCCCATTGGAATGACAAGCGCACCAATCGTTGTTGAATAGCCTATTGCAGCTAAAAGAGACCATCCGGTATCAACATACGGCAGATTGACTCCACTTGTAGTAATCATATCGGAAACTGCATTTCCAATTAACCCTGTAAAGAATGGGTTAAGAATTGTTACCAAACCATTAAGCCCAACGCCTATATATATAGCTGACCTTATGGCCTTTGAAGGTTTAACTCCGATGACCAATTCAAGTACGAGTATTATAATAGGAAGCATAACTGCGGCGCCAAAAGTTTTCATAAATTCTGATATCATTTTCTACTACCTCCCTGCATATTTTTTATTAACAATCTCCTTTATTTGTTCAAATACCTGATCCTTGCCAATGCCTGTCAGCAATGGAACACCGCTTATGATTGGTATGTTTACATCTTCCAAAGCTGTTCCAGCTGTGGATATGACAAAGTCAAAGTTACCATCCTTAGTCGTCCTGCCTGCATCCAGTACACGGCCTTGCTGCAAATCTGCTTCTACTCTCATATCCTCTAGTCCTTCTCTCAGCGCCACGAGCACAATTGTAGAAGTGGCAACGCCATCCGCACATACAACCAACCCTCTGATTTCTTTAAATACTTCTTTTTCCTTTTTTGCTTTATTAAACATAATTTCTTTACACCTCCTTTCGTATTTGCTTTATATAAAAACAGTAGGTTAGGCAATTTTTTAGCTTTCAAAATACATGCCTCGAATAATGGCCCACCAACTATTTATATTTATAAATAATTTTAAGGCCGTCGTCTAAAGTATCATTTCTACGAATTTAAATTTGATAATGATGCATCCTTTATTATCCCTATTATCTCCTCACCATTTTTTGCATGAACTATCATTTCGAGCTGAGAATCATTTTGAATCAGATAAGCTAATTTTTGGAGCATTTCAACCTGGCTGTGCGCTTCTTTCAATGCCAACATAAAAACTACATTTACTTCCAAATCATTTGATGACGCTGCCATATCTTTAAATATTACAGGTTTTGCTAATGTTGCAACGGCTATTGCCGGTGAAATTACATGCTCCGGATCTGTATGAGGAAGTGCGACTCCATATTTATTTAATTGTAAGCCTGTAGGAAATTTCTCCTCACGGCTTTTAATTCCGTCAAGAAAACTCTCTTTAACAAAACCTGAATTATATAATTTTTCATATAACACTTTGAATAAATCTTCTTTACTCTCCACTTTTAAATTTGTCACAATCAATTCTTCATGAAGAAACTCTGATATTTGCATTGCTTTGCCTCCCATTCTTGTATAACCTTATTAATGCAAGTTTCATTCCAACTTGTTGGATGATATTGTACTTTTTAAAATTATTTTTTCCATTTCCACCGGGCTCTTTGCTGTTCTCAAGGCATTCATGATATTTTCATTCTTGAGTACTTTATACAAATCATACATATAGACCTTAGAATCTTCTTTCATAGCGATCATAAATATTAAGTCAACCTTCATGCCATCCTCCCAACATATGGGCCTTTCTAATTTTGCAATTGCTATTGAGGACTTATTGACATATTTTGTACTGCCATGTGGTATTGCTATGCCTCCCTCCAACCACGTAGCGCCTACCGATTCTCTTTTATAAACGCTTAGCGCAAAACCTTCACTTACACATTTCCTGTCTTCTAGTAGTTTGATTATTCTGTCAATAGCATCGTTCTTGCTATATACGTCAAGATCATTTAATATCAGGTCTTCAGTAATAACTTTTTCAAGCTGGGTTTTAGCTTCAATATCCATTCCTATAAGCTTCCCAAGCTTGTCCAAACCTTCTCCGCTCATTATCTCTTCAACGGGTATGAATGGTATGCCATCAACTTGAGGATCTATTGTTCCTACAAAAGCTGCTATAATATTCCTCTTCTTTATATTAATTATTTGTTCATCGATTTCATGCTCGTTAAACACTCCAATAGGAATGATTTTAAAATTGTTCTCAATGCCATGGATTTTATCTTCAATATACTTTTTTATTTTGAGGGCAGTCCCTTCGCCTGTTATGCATATTGTAACTATGGCTTTAGGTAATTTATATGAATCTTTTGCACCTTCAACATGTCCGACATAAGATTTACTTGAGTCAAGAGCATTTACAACGTCATCAATCGTCGTATCTGGTACAATTGCCCTCCTCACAGCTTCTAAAACCATTACGGTGTCGACTCTTCCTATTGTGCGCGTCGGTATGCCTGTCCTTTTTGTAATTATTTCTCCAAATGTTATAAGCGACCCCATATCAATAAGAATTACGCACCCCTTACCTTCATCCAGTTCTTTAACTAATTCAACCGTTCTGAGGAGCGCGTCTTCGGGTCTTTCATCAAGATCCATCTCTATGCCGTGCGCAATATTGACGCCTAATAGTTTGTTAGCAACTTCTGCCATGCCTTTGGCTACATGCCCATGCGTTAATACGATCACAGTAACTCTTTTTTTGCTATTATCCTCACTGGTAGAAAATATTCTTAAATACATCGCAATAAATCCAACCTCATCGTCAGTTAGTTCTATCCCCAGATCTTTATTTATCCTTTCCACCATTTGCCTGGCAATCTTAAACTCATTTAAATATTCTTTTTTAACATTATTAAGCTGAGGATTGATTATGGATTTCCCGCATTTAATTCTGTCATATGCGGCGCTTATATGGATCGCCAAAGAATATAAAAAGTTCGGCCTAATATATTTGTAGTTTTGTTTTGCAATCTCGAGAGCATCTTCAACTGCATACAAAATTTTCCCGCCTACAATTTCTTTTAAATCTTTTTTTGAAACTAAAGTACTTGATTTCGCATCAATTACAAATTTTTTTAATTTAGTCTCCACCTGACTGCCAACTATCTCATATATATCATTTTTTGAAAATCCCTGGTTTTTAAGCTCGTTGAACCTGTCTTCTATAAACTGATATATCTGGTTTGGAAGCATATACCTGTCTCCCTTTGGAAACGGATTGGCTCTTCTATCTGGATATACCATCATATCTTTGTCAACATACTTCTCTATCTCCGGATCTCTCTTGTTGACCGTTAGAATTCCCATTCTGATATGCGTCGGCAGATTGGATAAATTAATATTTATATTTTCACCCTTACTATCAAGCGTATTTAACAAGCCTCTCGCACACGCAACCTGTATGTCGCTTCTTATCTGGCCTATATTGCCGGGACAGTCGTACAACATCAATGCTCTCAGAGCATCAAGATCAATTTTTATGGGCCTCTTAATCCTGAATGATTCTTCCGTAAAGAAATTTTCTATTATCTGATACCGTTCAGAAAATGGTCTTTCGTTAATTGGCGTCAATTCAATAACCATAGGAATTCTTCTTCTAAATGTTAGCAGTAATGAAGATTCGGGGGTTTCTGTTGTTGCAGCTATTAACATTATCCTGGAATCCCTTGTGCTTTCTGTCTCTCCCAGTCTTCTGAATTTCCCATTATCAAGTAAACTAAACAGTATCTCCTGGCCCTCACTGGGTAGTCTATGTACTTCATCAAGAAAAAGTATGCCCCCGTCTGCTTTTTCTACCAGTCCGGCCTTGGATGTATCTGCACCCGTAAAAGAGCCCTTGTTATATCCAAAGAGCTGCGCCATAAGAAGCTGCGGATTATCAGCATAATCTGCACAATTGAATACTATAAACGGACTGTCCTTTGCAAAACTGTTTGATTCCATAGCATATTTGTGCATGGCTTCCGCAAGTTGACTCTTTCCTACACCAGACGGTCCGAGTATTAATGTATGCAGACCATGCGGCGGATACAGTATAGCAGCCTTTGCTTGATTAATTTGCATACTTAAGCTGCCATTGTATCCTATTATCTCTTTAAATGATGAAAGATCATCCTGCTGTAGGTAAACATTACCCTCCATACTTCCTTTATTCTCCGCATCATTATTTAGATAGACATTATCAGCCGTTTCCGTATTCTCTGCCCCATTATTCAGATAGACATTATCAACCGTTTCCGTACTTTCATTTGCCTTGGCATTATCTGCCACGGTTAGAATATCTTTTCTTATTTGAGATACTGTAAACCGGGAAATTTCATACCCTGATTCATTTAATATTTTTGTAAGTTTCCTGTCAGACATATTTCCCTTTGTAGTCAGAATCTCTTCTATATCCTTATATATATATGGTCTTCTTCTTTCTCTTGAATCGGGTATTTTTTTTATTAACCTATGTTCAGTAACATCTTTTCTGCTCATATTTAACATTAAAGCTATTTTTTCATCTGTCAGAGGGTTTTTCTTGTCTTCGTTCTGAATAATATCTATAATTTTATCCACTACCACATCACTCCTATAAAGATATACATGCAAATTTCATGCAAATCTTATGGCAGCTTTTGTACAAGCCGCTTATTTTAGGACTTATTCAACAATATTGCAAAATAGTAAATAATATTTTATATCTAGTTATTCCCCACCCAATTAAAATAAAGACCATAGGCATTTGAAATATATCTGTCCTAAAAAAATCTTATATATTATTCAGTCGTTTCACAATAATGCTAATCAGACAGTCCTAGGACCTTTGCTGATTTCTGATAGTTAAATTATACATTACTGCATGAGTTCTTACTTCTGATTGATACCTTTAATCTATCTATAAAGTCTCTCCAAGCAGAATGACTGTTTTTACTCTATATACATGACAAATTTACTCCTTAATTCTTATGTTTAGCAGACTTATACCCACATTAAGCAATCCTTTTATGTACTTCTTATCTTTCAAACCAGAGTTTCAACACAGGTTTTCTAAAGTTGGTGGTAGTATGACAAATTGATTTGGGAAAATTCCACATAGGTATTGGTAGAAATGAAAAAAATGAGGTGACTGTAAGCAATGGAATATGATTTTTATTGGCGGTCCGTCCGATGATGCGAGATGCATTTTCCCAGGCATCACCTCCTTTTATTTAATAGTTACTGCAAACTCTATGTTAATTGCATAACATTGACTTGATCCAGCAGGATCTCCACATCCCGTCTATGCACGCATCCCGTGCCCTTCGTCATAGCGTTGGCTGCCGAAGCCGCCGCTGCCAGCCGTATGGCTTCCACGTCGGTGTAGCCCCGGTGCATGGCTACGGCCAGGCCTGCCGCCATGGCGTCGCCGCTGCCCACGGCGTTCGCCGCTTCTATCCTGGGCGGAAGATACCTGTATACCCTGCCGCCTGCCGACGCATAGCCGCCTTCCGCACCCAGCGTGATGAATGCGGTCTCCACCCCGCCGTCGATAAACGTTTTCATTATGTCTATTATATCCTGCTCATCTTTTATTTGTTTGCCCGATATATCCTCCGCTTCGGATCTATTGGGTTTTATGACTGCGGGCCCGGCCTTGGCTCCTTCCGTAAGATACCTGCCGCTGGTATCCAGGATCACCCTGCGGCCCTTTTGCTTGGCCAGGCCGATGAGCTGCGCATAAAAATCCGTGCTTATCCCTCTCGGCATACTGCCCGATATGACTATTACGTCACTTGTGTCAAGCAGCGGCAGATATTTTTCCTTAAACCTCTCCTCATAAGACTTGTCAAGGAGGGGGCCGGGTTCCAGCAGTTCTGTCTGGAGCCCGGATAGTTCATCTATTATATTGATACAGGTTCTCGTCTCAAATGGGGTACTGACAAATTCATTCCCTATGACGCCTTCATCCAGCCCGCGCTTTATAAACTCGCCGGAATACCCCCCGGCAAAGCCTGTGGCGGCAACCTCCTCACCCAGCGCGGCGACTACCCGCGCCACGTTCAGTCCCTTGCCTCCCGCCGTAGCGGATACCTGCTTTACCCTCTGCACCCTACCCGTTTCAAAGCCTTCCACTATGTAGGCCTTATCTACCGACGCATTGAGGGTCACGGTCAGGATCATTGGGCCATCTTCTCCTTAAAGTAATTCACCACATCCACCGGCGTGGGGTCTACTCCTCTGTATATGGGGGTATAGAGCGTCACGAAGTCGCCGAGGTATATGAGGGAAAACATGCGGGCAAGGGTGCCGTCTCCAGTGGCGTATACCTCTCTCACTCCTCCCATCCTCTCCCTTAACATGCCGGCGGTTATATCCTTCCTCTTGCTTATCCTGCCGCCGTCTAAAACGTCGTCCCTCAGCATGATGAGATAGAGCTTTTTCATCTCGGCCTGCGGCATATCCCAGCCGACCGCCTCGTCATGATGCAGATTGGGTATGACGTTGTAGAAGGCCATCAGCTTACCGTTCTCGCCGAACTGGTTCTTCCAGCGCCAGGCCACGGAGTCGTAGCAGTCCAGCGAGCCGTAGATCAGCGGTATGTGGCCGTAGAGCTCCATAGCTATCTGCTTTGCAATATTTTTGTCCACGGGCACATCCGCGCCGTACTCATGCTTGAGAGTGCCGAGCAGCTCTATGAGGCCCTTTATGTCTGCGGTCTTGTCGTCTATAAGGCCGAGTTTGTTCAGTATGACCAGCATGGGCACGAAGATATATCCTATATCCCTGCGCGGATGACCTATATCGTGGGGAACTATAAGGCAGGGAATATTATCCTTTTTACACATATCCTCCAGTTTCCCGCCGGAGGTTATGGCTATCATGCGGGCGCCGGACCGCGCGGCCTGGCCGTACGCGCTCAGGATCTCCTCGGTATTCCCCGAGTGCGACACTACCAGAACCAGTGAATTCTCATCGACAAAGGCCGGTATATCGTAGCCCTGATTCACTATCACGGGCGCCTTGAGTTCGTCAAACAGGTATGAGCGCAGAAAACCTCCCGCCACGGAAGAACCTCCGCCCGTCCCCATCAGCACTATCTCATCGGTCCTGCCCGCGGCCTCTCCCACCTCAAAACCCCGGGCCATCTCCAGAGCCTCGGCGAACTGCCTATCATACTGCTCCGTAAACTCCACGGAGCCCATGGTATCTATCTCCCTTATCCTTCTTGCATCATTCAGATCCACATTCACTGCCGTCATCTCCTATGCTTTGTTTTTGCATCCCGCAATGCCTATCTTGTGCTCCGCCACCTGCTTCACGGCATCCATGGCGGTGGAAAAATACTTTCTGGGGTCATTCTCATCGGGATGTTCCGCCAGATACTGCCTGAGTGCGTTGACAAAGGCGATTTTTATATCCGTAGCTATATTTATCTTATTTATACCGCAGTCTACCGCCTTGATTATCATCTCGTCGGGTACGTCCGAGGCGCCGTGGAGCACCAGGGGTATCTCCACCCTGCTCTTTATCTGCTTCAGCCTTTCATAATCCAGCTTGGGCGTTCCCTTATACAGCCCATGGGCGGTGCCTATGGCCACGGCCAGCGAATCTATGCCGGTTTCCTCGGCAAACTGCACTGCCGCTTCGGGGTCCGTAAGCGACGACTCATAATCGGATACGTCTATGTTTTCCTCCCTGCCGCCCAGCCTGCCCAGCTCCGCCTCCACCTGCACGCCTCTCGCATGGGCATACTCCACGGTCTCTCTGGTCACGGCTATGTTGCGCTCAAAGGGCAGCTTGGAGCCGTCGTACATCACGGATGTATAACCCCCGTCTATGCACTCTTTGATCAAGCCAACGTCTTCGGCATGGTCTAGATGCAGGGCTATGGGTATGCCGTTTTCCTGCGAAGCCGCGTTTGCCATGGCGGCAAGGTATTTCAAACCCGCATGCCTTACCGTACCCGGCGTGGTCTGCAGTATCAGCGGAGCATTCAAATCTGCGGCAGCCTGCGCCACCGACTTTAATGTCTCGAGGTTGTGTATGTTGAACGCCGCAACCGCATAGCTGCCGTCCCGTGCCTTTATCAAAATTTCTTTAGAAGATATCATCTTTTATCACTCCTCATATCGTTTCTCTCAATACCATATCGGCGGCGCCCTTGAGGGTCGCCCCGTCGCCCAGCTGGGCAAAGACTATATCGGCCGATTTATAGCAGCTCTCCAGCGCCCTTTCCCTTATCGTATCCGTCATCTTATCCTCGATGAGATCCTTCGCCTGCGCTATGCCGCCGCCCACGACGACCATTTCGGGATTGAAGATATTGAGGATATTGGCTATGCCTATGCCGAGGTAGGTGGCCTCCTGGCTGATGGCGGAAACGGCCAGGCCGTCTCCCTCCCTCGCCGCGGCGTATATATCGGCGGGCGTTATTTCGTCGGGATTTGCGGACTTTCCCGCTGCGGACGAATACTGCCCCTCCTTGACCGCCTTTATGAAGCGCAGGACCAGAGCATGTTCCGAGGCCATGGCCTCAAAGCAACCGTAGTTTCCGCAGCTGCATTTGGGGCCGGATATGTCTATGGTGGTATGGCCTATCTCTCCGGCGCTGTCATTGACGCCGCCGTAGATGCTGCCGTTCAATATGATGGCGGACCCCAGGCCGTATCCCACCTTGAGAAATACCATATCCCCGGCGTCCTTCGCGGCTCCGTAACGGTATTCTCCCAGGGCCATGGCCCTGACGTCGTTCTCCACATACACGGGGATATTGAACCTGTCCTCGATTATGGACTTTACCGGTACGTTTCTCCACCCCAGATTGGGGGCGAAGAGCGAAATGCCTTCCCGCGACTTGGCCGGGCCGTGGATCACAAAGCCTATCCCGTCGACCTCCCTGCCGGCCTCATCCTTTAAGCGGGATATGAAGCCCTCGGCCTTATCCATTATCCATTCCCTGTCCTTGGAGGGAGTGATGTTTTCGGCCAGGCTGGTTTTCACATTCAGCTCCGCATCGGTGAGATATGCGTCTATCCTGTTGGAGCTCACGTGCACCACGATTATGTTGAACGCCCCGGGATTAATCCGCAGCAGCACCGGCGGCCTTCCGCCGTTGGACTCTCCCACCATATATTCAAACACAAACCCCGAATCCAGCAGGCGGTTGGTGATATTGGTGACCGTCGGCGGAGTGAGGTTGGTCAGTTTGGCGATATCAGACCTGGAAATAGGCCCCTTTTCCCTGATCTCATTCAATATCAAAGACTCGTTCATTCCCTTTAATAGTTTATAGCTGACCGGTATAAGATTATTCATTTTATGCTCACTTTCTTAAGTGTTTTTATTAAGTCTATATAATAGATACGACAAAAGATAATGTATTCCTGCTTTTCCTTAAGACTTTTTTAAAATATTTTATTAATGTTTCCTTTTTCTGGTTTAAATGCATCCCCGACGATTTGTTGGATGAGATCATAGATACGGTTTTTTGCGAAATCGAAAGATAAGTTTTGCACGCTTCTCCCTTCCATCTGTGCATAATAATCATTCATGCTGGAAATAATTACTTAAAAGGAGGAAGGCGCAGTGAGAGAATTGGATATTTACGCACAGCTGGCCAGGCTGAAGGAGACGGATTACAAAAATACGCTGGCAATAATAAGCATCATAGAGAGTCTTATAGATAAAGGCATCATAACCAAATCGGACATAGCTCTAAAGTCATCGGAGATAGAAAATGAGATCAACGGCGAGGACAAGAGTCTCATAAACTGAGTTTGACGCGGAAAACAGCGGAGGTTATATCAGTTGCCCCCCATGCGGCAGAGTACCAAATTTAAAGATGATCTATATACCTTTACTTAAAATTAAAACAGGGAAGCTAAGCCTCTCTGTTTTAATTTGTGCCCCGCTTGATTATACGTATTAAATGCGTATAATCATGGGTGAGGATATAGAAACCGTTATCATGGAGGTGTTTCCATGAAATATGTTTACCCTGTTATTCTCACACCGGCAAAAATCGGATATGTAGTATCTATCCCTGATCTCGGTATAAACACTCAAGGGCATAATGTTTCAGAGGCAATCAATATGGCGCGGGACGCCATAGGTATATGGGGAATTGCGGAACAGGACGCAGGCCGTACAGTACCGAAACCGTCAAAGCCGGCTGTCGATCATAAACCTGATGAAATAGCGACCTTAATCGACATAGACTTTGATGCGTATCGCCGTGCTATAAGCTTCTTTTGCTTCTCTTAATGTCATTTTATTTGGTCCTAATGGATCTCCTTCCTTTTCCTTAGGCCCGTTATTTCAATATCCACAATATCGCAAATATCAAACCAATCTACTTTTGCACCACATACCGGGCATGTAATATCATATTACACCTTTGCACTATTCCTCCTTCTTATACTTAAATATAAAGCCTTCTTTACTTATAAATAATTAAAAGGCCATAGAAACGTGCAAAAACATTTTATTAGGATTTATATTAAAAATTTGGAGTTTAGGCACACTTAGAAATGTAAAATTGAGTGGTAGCCCCCAGGGGATTTGAACCCCTGTTACCGCCGTGAGAGGGCGGCGTCCTAGGCCGCTAGACCAGAGGGCCGTATATAATGGCTGCGGGACTAGGATTCGAACCTAGACAGCATGATCCAGAGTCATGAGTGCTACCATTACACAATCCCGCAATTTCACTGACGTATGATATTATAGCATGAGTCTTTTTGCTATGCAAGTACTTTTTACGATTTTATCTACAAGTTGGCGGCATCATGTCCGAGGTTCAGCGCCCTTTCGATCATAACGGCGAGCTCGGCTCTGGTGACGCTGCCTTTAGGCGAGAGGTATCCGCCCTGTCTTCCTTTGATTATCCCGGCGGCAACGGCTTTTTGTATGGCGGACTTGGCATATTGTGAGACTTCCCCTGCATCCTTGTATGAGGAAAGATCCGCAGAAGCCGTATCAGGCAGAAAAGGCGCGATCGCAGCCGCGGCATCTTCCCTTGTGGCCTTTGCGTCCGGCCGGAAGGCGGTCCCGTAATACGTGAAGAGACCGTGCGCATAGCAGGAGGAGACGGAGCCATAGTACCATGAATCGGGTTTTACATCGGTAAACGGCAGAGCCGCGGCCTTATCCTTTACGCCGAAGACCGAGGAGATCATTGTGGCCATTTCCGCCCGCGTAACGGGATTATCAGGTTTGAAGGTCTTATCGGGATAACCCTTCATATATCCCTTGGACATCATCTGGATTACATCTTTGCCGGCCCAGTGTTTTTCGAGATCATAATAGGGCGGTTTTGTCTTTATGCCGCCGTCCTTATAGATATTCCTCACAATGTCATATCCCGTATGCGTGCCCTTTACCTTTACCCTCTTTCCCATCATGATGTCGTTTTGCGGTCTCATCACACCCTCTTTGATGGTAAAGACGGCCTCATATCCGGCTTCCTTCGCCAGTCGTATGGTAGTGGCATTGCCTACTCCATAGGGATAGGACAGCAGCCTGACCCTTTTCCCCGTGTTCTTCTCCAACATGGACGCTGACCTTTTAAAATCGCTTCCCACCCTGGCCACATAGTGATCATAGCTTTCCAGTTTTCCGTTTATCTTTATCTGCCCCGAGGCGGCGGGTAAATTCCGCTTGCCGTTGGAGGCATAGTAGTGAAGGTCATAGGTATGGCTCTCTATGTCGAACACGCCCGAATCGCTCATCTCTTTCATCTGTTCCCAGATGAGGTGTGTCGGAGGCCAATAGTGATAGTTGGGCTCTCCCTTTGTCTGCGAGACGATCACATTTACCACGCCCTTCATACCCAGCTGTTTCAGGATCGGATACGCATATTTATAGCCGCTTTCATAGCCGTCGTCAAAGGTTATCATTATAGGATCGGCGGGAAGGGACCCTTTGTTCTTCATAAAATTTATATATTGATCCACATTAATGGTGTGGTATCCAGCCAGTTTCAAATACTCCATCTGTTCTTTGAAAGTCTCCGGCGTTACGACGACGCCAGTCTCGGACGGCTTTACGGCCCCTTCTCTTATATCGTGATACATGAGCACGGGCACATTGACGGCCGTCGAGCAATAGACGCTGCCGGTTATCGTTATAACGGAGAGCACTGTAACCAATGCAATAATTACCGATATATACTTCTTTATGTAGATCACCTCCAACATTATGTAATTCGATTATATCACCGGCCCGTTCATAAAGTGTTAACAAATGGTTAAGCTAATATTAAATTCCGGTTACATCACACAGTAGCCGGCCGATCAAATTTTATTTAAAAATATCTAATAAAATTTACATCTATATGCATTTCTGTAAATTCATAGGCCTGCGGTGCTGCACAGGTATAAAGAACACGGTTATTAAATATAATAATAAAGTATGACGAGTACCCTACATTTTTACAAATTCGCACGACATCCATAACCGAATTTTAAAGTTTGGCGGGGTGCTTTATAAAAAGTTGGTATATATCGGAAGATATACGCTAAAAAATCCAAAATTGATATATTTTAAGATATATCTTTTGATAACTACGTGTGTGATGCAAAATCACGGGGAGTCCGTGTTTGACAAACAGACACACTTAAATATAAAATAAAGTTGGTAGTTGGAATATTTTTGAAGGAGATGGTTTAATGAAGGCACTTTTATTGGCAGGGGGAAAGGGGACAAGGCTATATCCGCTGACTCATTCCATCCCCAAGCCGATGGTACCGGTGCTTAACAAACCTCTGCTGCAGAGGACCATAGAGTATATAAGGGGATACGGCATAGATGAAATAGTGATGAGCCTGTGTTACCAACCCGAACAGATCATGGAATACTTCGGAGACGGCAGCAGGTTCGGGGTTAAGATATACTACTGCATCGAAGAGAGCCCTCTGGGCACGGGCGGTGCTATCAAAAACGCGGAAAAATATCTGGACGATACGTTCCTGATATTCAACTCCGATATAATTACCGATATAGATCTGCAAAAACTCATAGATTACCACAGAAATAAAGGGGCAAGCGTCACCATAGCCCTGACGCGGGTAGCCAATCCCTCCGCCTACGGTCTCGTGGATACGGATGCGGACGGATGGATAACGGCGTTTAAGGAAAAACCGAAACCGGAGGATATAACCACGGATTTTATCAATGCCGGGATATATGTATTCGAGAGGAACGTGCTCGATTTCATAAAACCGGGATGCGAGGTATCCGTGGAAAAAGAGGTGTATCCCGGTCTGTTGTCCTCAGGTATAAGGATGTCCGCATACAAAAATGATAATTATTGGATCGATATCGGAACACCTCATAAGTATCTGGAACTTCATCAAAACGTGCTTGACGGGGCGTTTTCTTATCCGTTTATGGAGGCCGAGTACAAAAACAGTATCGTCATAGGCGGCGATACCTACGTCAGCCCTACGGCAAAGCTGATACCGCCGATAACCATAGGCGACGGCTGCCATATAGCGGGCGACGTCATCATAGGGCCGCACGCCGTCATAGGAAACGGCATCGATATAGACAGGGGAAGCTACATCAAAAACTCGGTCATATGGGAAGGCTGTCGCATAGGAAGAAGAACCAAATTAAGCAATACTATCGTGGGGATCAATTGTACCATCGGGGACTACAAAAATGTTTCCTACGGCGTTATTGCCAATTAAAGGATGGGATTCAAATGAACATAGCCGTATTAAGCACTTATCCGCCGAGGGAATGCGGTATAGCCTCATTCTCCAAAGACCTGAAAGACAATATTTCTAAAATGGGCAAAAATGTGAGGATACTGGCCATAACGGACAGCGGTGCGGATTATAGCTATCCGCCCGAGGTGATCTATGAAATCATGCAGGACAAGAAGGAGAGTTTTATCAATGCCGCTCATTTTGTGAACGATTCCTCTATAGACGTGGTGGTCATAGAGCATGAGTACGGTATATTCGGAGGGATGGACGGCAAGTTTGTGTTGGATTTTGCGGCGCATCTCGCAAAACCCTTTATACTGACCACCCACACGGTGCTGCCCAGTCCGGATTTCCGGCAGAAGTGGATAATGCGCGGCCTGGGAAGCAAGGCGGCGGCCGTGGCCTGTATGACCAAGCGCTCCGCCTGTCTGCTTGAAGACATATACAGTATACCGGGCAGCAAGATCTATGTGATCCCTCATGGGGTCCCTGATTTCAAGGTCAAGAACAGGGATATGCTGAAGGAGTCATACGGATACGCCGGGCACTGCATAGTTTCCACATTCGGGCTGATCGGCCCGGGAAAGGGTATAGAAAACGGCATAAGGTGCATGGGAGAGCTGGCTTCAGGGCACCCCGAGATACTGTATCTGGTGCTGGGGGAGACCCATCCGTCTTTGGTAAAAAAATTCGGCGAGTCATACAGGGAGTCGCTCATCGATCTGGTAAGGCATCTCGGTCTGGAAGGCAACGTGGAGTTCATCAATCACTATCTTTCGCTGGAGGAACTGGGAGACTTCCTGTATATGACCGACGTGTATCTCACGCCGTATCCAAACAGGGGCCAGGCCGTCAGCGGCACGCTGACCTATGCGGTCGGCTGCGGCCGGGCCATAGTGTCCACCCCGTATGATTACGCGCTGGACATTCTGGGGAACAACAGGGGACTGATCTCCCAAAGCACCAACAGCTATAAAGAGCTGGCCGATCTCATAGAAAGCATCATAGATAATCCCACGCTGAAGCGCAGCCTGGAAGGCCGGGCCGCCAAACTAGGCAAGACGATGATATGGAGCAATGTGGCAAAACAATATATAAATCTGATGGGAGCAGTAATACAAAACAGCATTAGGGGGAATGAATATGGCAGTCTCGTACAAGCACCTTAAGAGGATGACGGACGATACGGGCATGTTTCAGTTCGCAAATAAGGAAGAACCCATTATAGAGAGCGGATACACCGTGGATGACAATGCCCGGGCTTTGCTCGCCGCGATCAGCGCGGATGATGAAGAAGTCAAGTCCATGGCGGATATTTATCTGAGATTTTTATCCGCCGCCCAAAAGCCGGACGGCGGTTTTACTAATTTAAAGATAGGAAATACCTTCCTACCGGCCATCGATTCGGAGGACAGCATAGGGCGCGCCTTTATGGCGTGCTGTTTTGCACTGCGGGCCGGCGGCATGTCCGACGGCTTTAAGCAAACCTCAAAGAAGATCATAGACAATACCATGCCGGCCATCGGAGATATAAGCTCGCTCAGAGCCGGCGCATATATGCTCATAGGGCTTTCCGCACTGTCTGCAGGAGGCTTTGGCGATCCGGCCATAGACGGATACGCCGGTGATATAGGGCGGCATTTGAAAGAGGCCTACCGCGGCAACAAGACGGATACGTGGAAATGGTATGAGGGCTGGCTCACTTACTGCAACGCCGTGCTTCCCCACGCGCTCTTTTCATATTACTCGCTTACGGGAGACAGAGATTCTTTGGATATCGCCGAAGAGTCCTTGGGATTTTTAACGGACGCCCTGCTGAAGAAGGGCTATCTGTCGATCGTGGGCAACAGGGGCTGGTGGCGCAGAAACAGCGGCATACCCAACTACGACCAGCAGCCTGTGGATGCCGCTTCCACCATACTGGCCTGCTTGGAGGGATACCGTGTCACAGGAAAGAGCGAATACATGGACAAGGCATCTCTCTCCTATGAATGGTATTGGGGCAAAAATATAAACAAGCTGAGCCTCTATGATGAGGAGACGGGGGGCTGCCACGACGCTCTGATACCCGACGGGCTCAATGTGAACCAGGGAGCGGAGGCCACGGTTAGTTTCCTGTTGGCCGACCGCATGATCAAGGAAGTATCGGAAGAAAGAAGGGAGTCAAAAAATGGCCAGGATAGACCGCACTATATTCCGGCAGTATGACATAAGAGGAAAGGTACCGGAGGAATTGAACAAGGACACCGCGTATCTCATAGGCCGGGCCTTTGGTACCTACCTCCAGGAAAACGGCGAGAACATATGCCTTATAGGCCATGACAACAGGGCTTCCTCCGGCGAGCTTACCGACGCCGCGGCGGAAGGAGTCTTAAGCACGGGCAGCGGCGTACTCAATATCGGGCTCACCACCACCCCCATGTTCTATTATTCGAGGATACTATACAACGTAAATCCTGGGCTGATGATAACGGCAAGCCACAACCCGCCCGAATACAACGGCTTTAAGGTGTGCTTCGGCCGGGCCACTCTATACGGAGACGACCTGCGCAAGATATGCAAAATGATAGAAAACGGCGACTTTATTTCCGCGCCCAAGGGAGAAACGGACTATGCATATCCCATCTTCGGCTATGCGGATATGCTGGAAAAAAAGATAAAGCTGCCCAAAAAACTAAAGGTTGCCGTGGACTGCGGCAACGGTACCGCCTCCATAATAGCGCCCCAGGTACTGAACCTTTGGGGCTGCGACGTAATACCCGTATACTGTGAATCCGACCCGGCCTTCCCCAATCACTTTCCCGACCCGGTAAAGGCGGAAAACCTGGCTGATCTCAAGCAAACCGTATTAAGGGAGAAGGCCGACCTGGGGATAGGCTTCGACGGGGACGGCGACAGGATAGGCGCGGTGGACGACAAGGGAAACATCATATGGGGAGACACGATGATGGTGCTCTTCTGGCGGGAGATACTGCCCAAATACCCCGGCATATACTGCATCGTGGAGGTAAAGTGCTCCGAAGCTCTGTCCGATGAGATAAAGAGACTGGGCGGCAAGCCGTTCTTCTACAAGACCGGCCATTCCCTCATAAAGGCAAAGATGTGCGAGATGAATTCCCCGTTCACCGGCGAGATGTCGGGGCATATGTTCTTCGCCGACGAATACTACGGCTTCGACGACGCCCTTTACTCCGCGGGACGGCTGCTGCGCATACTGTCGCGCAGCAAGGACAGCCTTTCGCAGCTGCTGTCCGACGTGCCCTCCTATGTTTCCACACCGGAGATAAGGGCCGAGAGTACCGACAGTGAAAAATTCGGCATAGTGGAAAATGCCAGAAGATACTTTGCAGAAAAAAGATGCCCCATCGTAGATATCGACGGGGTGCGTGCGTATCTTTACGACGGCTGGTGCTTAGCCCGGGCTTCCAATACGGGGCCGGAAGTGATCCTGCGGGCGGAGGCTAAGACGCAGAACGGCCTGGACAGCATACTGGCCGAGCTGCACAGGGCCGTGCCTCTGAAATTTTAAAAGTAATATAAAAAGGCCGCGCTGCCAGTATGTATAAAAAAAGAGAGATTGATTTCTCTCTTTATTTATACAACAGCTTTTGAAATACTTATCTCCACATTGTGCGTGTGGTTTTTCATCTTCTCCGAATCTATACTCAGCTTGTCCAGCTGTGATTTTGTGATCGTCCTTTCCTCTTCCCAGCCGCGAAGCATGTGATATATCTCGTCCTGTCTTCCTTCCATGCTGTTCATGCGCTCTTCCATATGGTTCATGCGTTCTTCCATATTGTCCATACGTTCTTCCATATGGTTCATACGCACTTCCATATAGTCCATATGCTCTTTCAAATCGGCCACTTCAGATTTTAACGAGCCTATGTCGCTCTTTAATGTCTCTACATCACCCTTTAATGATCCTACGTCGCTCTTTAATGTCTCTACATCATCCTTTAATGATCCTACGTCGCTCTTTAACGTCTTTACATCTGATTTGATCTCATTGATGCCGTCCAAGATCATATTGAGAAGTTTTTCTTCCATAAGCATTTGCCCCCCGCTTTATCTAATCCGATAATATCACAAAATGCAGCATAAATCAATGTATTTCTTATCTATTTTTCAAACCATCTTATAAACTGCGCAGGAGGCTGGCCGGGCGCGGTGGGGACCAGACCGGCGGCATATATTATAGGGTTGTCCAGGACCCAGCCGAACAGCCGCAGGAACAGGCCGTGTTCGCCCATGGTGACGGCTATGGTGGGCATGTCAGTATCCCGCTTTATCCTTACGAAATTATCTATAAATGCAAAGGCCTCGCTCCTGTTACTGGGGGTGACCGATATCTTTGCAACATCCGCACCCTTTTGCTTCATATTGTGAATCTTACTCCGCAGCTTCTCATAGGAAGGCATGTCAAAAAAGTCATGGTAGGACATTATTACAGGTATTCCATTGCTTCGCGATGCAGCGGCTACCTCCTCAAGGCGGTCCTCCACGGTGGATTCCTCTATGTCGACAGCGCTTATGTACCCGGAGGATATGGCATTCAGGATGACCGCCGTCCGCTCGCTCTCCTCCATATCCCTCGCCCCGCCTTCGCTCCTCTTTCTGAACGTGAAGATCAGAGGCATGCCTGGCAGCCCGTCCGAGATGATCTTGGCCGCCCCGGCACAGTCCGGGCCGCGGTAATAATCCGCTCTGAATTCCACAAGATCGGGAGACATATCTTTAACAAAGGCTATATGACGCTCCAGATCTCCGGCGCCCCTCGCAGCGATAGGTATGCAGACGGATGGTCTGCTCCTCGGAATATCATCGTTATAGATGTCCAAATCGATCACCTCTTCATCTTTTCTCTGATCTTCTGCGGCAGCAGATCGCCCACCTTCGCATGGGCGACGCACAGATATGTGTCCGCGGCGCCGTAATACACGAGTATCCCGTCGTCGGCATCCAATACCTCCTTGTTCTGTTCGGGCACGGCTCCGCAGGTGAATACCACGTTGGGCACCCAGGACGATACCCTGTCGCCCGTCTCATATTCCATTTCAGGCGAAAGGATGGGATTGGGCGAACGGTACAGAAGTCTGCCGGGGTCCTTAAGGTCGGTGAGTATGACGCCCAGGCGGTATATCATGTTGTCGTCCACTCCATGGTATATCAGCAGCCAGCCATACATGGTCTTAAGCGGCTGCGATCCTGCGCCTATCTTGAACGAGTCCCACATCATCCCGGAACGCGGGCCTATGATTATCTTATGTCCTTCCCTGGGCCAGGGGAACGTCAGCCGGTCGGAGTAGGTCACCCACATGCTGGGCTCTATCCTGTGGTACATAACATATTGGCCGTTTATCTTTTCGGGGAAGAGTATGGCGTCCTTATCCCACAGATTGGGAAAGGCCAGGCCCAGTCTTTCCCACCGGTCAAAGTCCCTTTGCAAAAAATCCCCGACGCCTATGCATGCGGCCGCCACCTGCGCCACCACCCCGTCATAGGAGGTATACATCATATATATCTTACCGTCCAGGATGACCACTCTGGGGTCCTCGCAGCCCTCCTTTTCCCTGTCGCTCCCCGGGGAAAATACCGGATCGGGCAGCCTTTCCACGATGTTGTAGCCGTCGGAAACGGCCAGGCCGATCCGCGAGATGCCGTCCTTGCCAAAGGCCCGGTAGAGCAGATATATCCTGTCCTCTATTCTGAATGCAGCGGAATTGAGGACGTACCTGCACTCCCACCAGTGGCCGGGCACGGGTTTGAGCAGCGGATTGCCGCCGTACCTCACCAGCGGCCCGGCCTGCGGCCATTTCTCCACATCCTGTACCATGACCGCGTCCCTGTGCACATTGACGCCCAGCAGAACGCTGACGAGGTTTACTCCCTCCTTGCCTTCGCCCAAAAGCTGGCAGATCTCCTCGGGGATCTCATCAATCCTGTACCCCATCTCCTTGTATATCTCTTCCAGGAGATCGTAGTTGAACCAATCCCTGTCCACATGTGCCGAAAGAGGCGTCGGCAGCCCCTTCCCTCCGCGGAAGCTGTAGCTCGCCCACGTCCATGCGGTGCACGACACAAACGTATCGTCGTTTAAGGTAAGGGAAAGGCCGTATCCCTCGGCCATCCCATAGATCAGCCTGGCCTCCTCCGCTTTCCCCATGGAATCCAGCTTTTCCGAGATCCTCTTGAATTTTGCCGCCGCATCCCTCTGGTGCCAGTTTTCAAACATATTGTGGGCGCTGAAGGCCTCCCTGCCGTGATGCCCCCGGACAGAGTTTATCGCCTTAAGGCCGAAGCCCCGGCGCTCTCTCGCATACAACTTCCACAAAAAGGAATAATGCTCCTGCTCGGCCACGCACTTTACCATATGGGTCAGATACCGCAGGCGGGGATACTCCCCTCCCATGCCCTTGCTGAGGCACCTCACGGCGATCATCCCCGTCACCCTGTTGAGCACGGTTATCTGCTTCATATCGGTTATATCGGGGATGTTTCCCCTATTTAATATAATGATATCAAGGTCGGCCTCCTCTATGCTGTCCGGCCGCAGATTGTCCTCCAGCCACAGCATGACCTCGTCCATATACTGCCTCTCTTCGATCAGCGAGGCCAGAGTAAGCGCGCACCTCGGGCTTATATTGTGCAGCATCTCGGTCACGCCGCCGAAATCCATGCGTATCATAAGATCCATCGGCGGAAACTCATACAGTAGTTTGCGCAGCACCTCATCCTTTACCGCAACCGTCTTCTCATGGGGAACAAGGTCTAGTATCCCCTCCGCCAGCCGGCTGACGCCGTCCGCCGAGTACAGGTCTCCTTCCAGCACCCTTGCGGCGGCCTCCTCCAGGCTGTGCATAAATGCCTCCATAAGCCTGCCCACCTCGTCGGGAGAGGCATCCCCGGGTATGCCCGGCACATCGCGGTTGAACTTATGAAATTCCTCCCTGTATCTCCTGACCAGCCTTCTGAATATACCGTTGGTGTTTATCACGCTGCCGCCAAGTCCGGTAAGCTGTTTGGGCAATACGACGGGCACCCCGGGCACAAATTCAAGATAGTCCAGCGGGGTAATGGCGGGCTTGGTCTCCGTATTCTTTTTATTCCATGCCTCTATCAGCTCTTCCCTCCCGGACAGAAGCTCTTCGACCTGCCGGGCGTAATAGTCATCCGCCTTTTTATAGGTGATCCCGTCCATGTCGGCTCCCCTGACATTTACGAAGATGCTTCTGTATCCCTTCACCTGTCTTATGTAACCGGCCGTGCGTCCCTCATACATGACCGTGAAGGCGTCCAGCAGATCATCCTTTGACATATCTTTATTCAGGCTGTAGGTGAGCAAAAACAGATAGATGAGCCTGGCCCACAACCTCTCGTCAAACCGGAAATCCCTGTTTGGAAGGCCGTATATCTCGTCCGTCTCCGCCTTGATATCCTCGGGAAGCAGTTTGTCATAGACCGCCTTATAGCTCTCATACCCCGACTGAAACGACTGGACAAAGTCGGTAAGGCGGCAGGAAATATCCATGCGCCTGTCCCTGTCTTCCAAGCCGTACAGGGCCGGGCGCTTAAAGATCATACCGGACTTCAGCCAAAAATCCTGATCATTCCCGAGACACTCAAAGACCGCCCGCGCCGCCTCCTTGAATACGAACGCCCTCTTTCCGGCAGACGGTATAGTTATCTTGGCACCCAGGCTGACCTCGCATATCCCGCTGCCCCATACGACCGCCTTAGTTACCAGCCATGGGTCCGCCCCGTAACCTCCCGCATATTCATACCACTGGTTTACATCGGTGCAATAGCGCTCCACCATATCATGAGAAAAGGCATAAACGCCGGACAGCGGGTCCTTCAGCCGGCAGCCGTAGAGGGCCTCCAGCACCGGCTTCACAAACAGGTCTCCCGTGGTATCCTCGAAATAGTGTCTCCTGAAATTGGCAAGCACCATATCGTATCCCTCGTCTAGGGGACGGATCATCCTCTCTATCCATGAGGGCTTTAAGCCCCATTCTCCTTCCCCTTTCAGATCGGCCTCCAGCAAAACGGCGTCGGCCTCCAGCCTTTTGGCTATCTCCAATACCGCCCTAATGCTGAAACCCCGTCCGTTTATACCCTGTTCCATGAGAAAAGAGACGCAGGGAATGCCGCAGTCTATATCCTCTGCCGACTCGAGCGCTTCCTGTCCCGCGGGGTCTCCTACGCACACTATCAGCTTTTTTCTGTCTGGAAACGCTGCGAGCCCCTCCGCCGCGGTCTTTATCACGCCCGCTAAGGTCTCCTTTTCGTTGTAAAAGGGAATGCCGACCACCATATCTATGCAGCCGGGGTCCTTTATGCGTCCGATGGCATCGTCTATTTTACCGTAAAACCGGTCTTCACTCTGTCTTATGTCCCGGGCATCCATATGGCATACCTCATTTCTTTTTACTATATTAATTATATACCGGAGAAAAATAATCATCACAAATTATAATGCCCAGCTTTGCATATTTTTTTACGCGGCCGCCTAAACATAGTAATAAGTTCTAATGTGATTTTTATAACAAAACGTTTGTACTGCGTTATATTTTGTTATATAATAAAGCATAATAGGTTAATCATAAGAAAATAGGAGGTAATATAAATGAAATTAGTTGTAAGCGAGGACTGCATAGGATGCGGCGCATGCATCGACACCTGCCCCGAAGTATTTGACTGGAACGAGGACGGCACCATGGCCAAGGCCATAGACGCGGACGTGCCCGATGCAAACACAGATGCTGCGACCCAGGCGATGTCCGATTGCCCGGTGGGAGCCATAAGCGAAGAGTAAAAAGCAGCCCGTTGATACGGGCTTTTTATATGCCTGTCAATAGAGAGCAGCATGGCAATAGAGAGCGGCATGGCAATATTGCCATGCCGCAATAAATTAACCGGTAAAAATCAAATTGACGTTATTCTAACGTCCTTTATCGATCTGCCGGCGATCACTTGTGAAACCCTATCAGATTTTCATGGCGGTCTGATAGGCATCCCAGACAGCGCCCATCAAATTCGTAACCTCGCGTGCGTCCCCGATCAGATGGACTGGGTAACCCTTGCCTTCTAATTCGTCAAACAAAGCGTGATTGCTATTATAGCCGACGGCGCTGATCACCGTATCCGCGTCGAGATGCAGCTTCCTGCCTTCCGTCATGATCTCTACGCCATTTTCGTTCACTTCAGTCAAAGAAGCATTCGTATAGATTTCCACGCCATAATACTTCAAATACGCCCTGAGCATCAGATCATTTGCAGGGAAAATTTCAACCTTGAGGATATCGTCCATAGCTTCCACGATCTTTACCGATTTACCTTTTTTGGCCAGGCCATATGCGATTTCACACCCGGTAAGACCTCCGCCGATCACAACGACATTCTTCCCGACGGAGACCTTGCCCAGCAAACAATCGATAGCGGAAACGACCCTTTTACTGTTCATTCCCGGTACCGGGATCGTCTTTTCGGTAGAACCGGTGGCAACGAAGACCTCGTCGGCTGCGGAATTTTTCAAAATATCCTCCGTAACCTCGGTGTTGAGATGCACATTGACACCCAGTTTTTCCAGCTGCCGCGAATACCACTTTAGCAGCTCCTTGTCCCTCTCCTTAAAATCGTGTGCCGCAGCTGCAATAAAGACGCCGCCGAGTTCACCGGTCTTTTCATACAGATCCACACGATGTCCCCTCAGAGCACTGACCCGAGCCGCTTCCATGCCGCCTACTCCTCCGCCGATCACGACGACATGTTTCTTTTCATCTGCGGGCATAATCTCATATTCCCTTTCGCTGCCCACTGCAGGATTGATGGCACAGCTCATATCATGATGAGAAACGACTCTCAACGCGCAGCCGTTGTGGCAGCCGATGCATGGCCTGATATCTTCCAGATCGTCGTCAGCCACTTTATTTGCCCACTGCGGATCGCACAGCAGCGGCCGTGCAAGCCCTACGGCATCGATGTGTCCCTTAGAGATCTCCTCGGCTGCAAGCTCGGGCAGGTCCATCTTTCCCGCAAGAATAATAGGAATATCAACATGCTTCTTGAATTCAATCGCATCCTTCAGATTGAGCGCATTCGGCGCATAGACCGGCGGATGAGGCATCCAGAAAGAATCGTAGGTGCCGTTATCGCAATCCAACGCATCATACCCGGCATCCTTAAGGATACGTCCGACCTTGATGCTCTCCTCCATGTCACGGCCGAACTCCTCATAGCTCTCCTCCGGAAGGGCTCCGTTGTTGAAGCCTTTCATATAGCTGCGGAAGCTGTAACGCATCAGCACCGGGAAATCATCGCCGCATTTTTTCTTGATCTCCTGCACGATCTCGGTAGCAAAACGGCAGCGGTTTTCCAAACTTCCTCCGAAACGGTCGGTACGGTGATTCATGTTTGCGAGCGTAAACTGATCCAGAAGATAGCCTTCATGTATCGCATGGATCTCCACTCCGTCGAATCCAGCCCTTTTTACGATCCGGGCGGCCTCGCCGAAGCCATGGATGTATTTTTCGATCTCCTCAGTGGTGAGCGGCCTGTGCATGACCGAAGGATTCCAGAGATTTGGGATCGCCGATGGGGCAATATCTTCACCATAATGTATGGCTGGAACCTTATTTCGTCCCATACCGGCAGTTAGCTGTATTATTGCCCGGCAGTCATACTTTTTCATGTTTTCAACTAGATACTGGGAGTTGGCCACGAATGACTCTTCATTGCTCGTAACATCATTCGCGCTGTCTTTGATCTTATCGAACATGCTCTGTACCTGAACCACCCCGGTGACGACGGCTCCCACCCCGCCCTTTGCGCGTTCAAGAAAATAGTCGGCTCCGATGCGCGTATAGCTGCCGTCTTCATTAACGTGTTTTGGCGTATGGATGCCCATAGCCATCATGAATATTCTGTTCTTGGCTGTCATTCCTCCGATTGTGATAGGCTGATACATGCTTGCATACTTCTGATCCATCATGTTACCCCCTTATTTGTTAATTTTTTATTTACCTACATCATACCTTATGTTATACTGAAGTTGTATTTACAAAATCATTATAAAGTCAAGCGTAATGCAATACTTTAGGGTGATAAGATATGGGGAAAAATGCAAAAAAGCTCTTCAAAGCTTCCGTGACCGAACTTCTTAATTCCAAGTCCCTTGATAACATAACGATAAAGGAAATAGTGGAGTTAAGCGGCCTTACCCGGCAAAGCTTTTATGACAACTTTCAGGACAAATACGATCTGGTTTATCAAATTTTCGTAGACGATTCCGAAGCATCCCTGAAGTCATTTTCCGGTAGATGGGATGTGGTGATATCCAATTCTTTAAAAATCATGCGGGAAAAACATCTCTTTTATACGAATGCCTTGAAATATAAGGGGCAAAACTCCCTTACCAACGGTTTTGCGGAATATATTATCCGTACGCACTCGGCCTTTCTTCTTTCTCCGGGTTCCGGCCATTATGCGGATGAAACGTTATCCGATATGATCCGCTTTCATGCATATGGAACTGCGGAGATGACGACCGACTGGGCTCTTTCCGGTATGAAAAAGAATCCCGAGAAGTTATCCGGCCTTTTTTGCGAATGCATGCCGGATAAAATAAAACAGGCATATCTGGAGATCAAAGCATAGTCTACTACGGTATTTTTATTCACTTCTTCAACACAGGTTTCTGTATTTTTATCCCATAAAAATCTTACATTGACTACAGCCCTTTTGTCATTCTTCAGCAGCCGCAACGCATGCCGTGAAAATTATTTTTTCCTGGCCGGGAGGAATTTTGGAAACAGATGGAGAATATATTATTGGGGCCAAATAAAATATGGAGGGATGAATATGAAGAAGAAATTAGCTGTAATGATAGCGGTTGTTCTAGCGATGTCAGCCCTGTTTGCCACGATGGGATTTGCAGCTACCACCGGCGGATATAAGGCAATCAATGCCTGGTTCGGCAACATCAAGATAATAGCCAACGGTAAGACGCTGGCATCAGACCCGCAGCCTTTCCTGTACAACAACACCACATACGTACCCATAAGGCTGGTGAGCGAGTCCTTAGGCCAGAAGGTGACCTGGGACCAGGCCAACACTTCGGTCATTATATCGGGCGGTACGACTAACTCGGACGATCTGAACGCACAGATCGCGCAGAAGAATGCGACCATAGCTTCGCTGCAGGCAGACAATGCCGTAAAGGCAGCCCGCATAGCGGATCTTGAAGCGCAGCTCAAAGCTCAGCAGACAAGTAAAAATGCCGCTTCCGATTTTGAAGATTACTTAGAGGATAAGTATTCCACCTGGAAGAAGATCGATTTTGACTTTACCGCCAAGGGCGATTCCAAGGCTTTAGACCTTACCATTAAAGTGGACCTTTCCGACTACAGCAGCAAGTGGAACGCTCTCGATGAGGATGATATAGAGGACTGGCTGGACGACATATACGACTACGCGGATGATGAATACGGAGCGACTCTCTCCGGTGAAATATACGATACCAAGAGCAAGGACACTCTAGTGAGTTTCAAGACCTCAAGCAGCAAGCTGAAGGTCACATTCGAGAAGAGCTCCGCCGACCCGGACGCTTTGGAGACTTACCTGAGTAAGAATTTCAGCAAAAATCTCGGAGGCTGGTACGACAGCTCATTGACCGGCATGAAGGCGACCTTTGACGTCACAAGCAACAGCAGCAGAGAAAAGGTATATGTTACCATAACCATACCCGATGCCTATAAAGATTTAACGTCAAAGAACGTTAAGGAGTGGATATCCGACGTTGCGGATGCCACATACGATTATTTCGATAAGGATTATACCTTGATAGGTGAAGTTGACAGCGTCAGCGGGACCACCCTGTTTACTTTCGACGAGGACGGTCTCAACTGATAAGGCTTATCAGAGCCCGGTATAATCCGGGCTTTTTATTTTATCGAGGAGTTAACTTATGACTGAGGTGACTTATGAATAGGGACGAGCTAAAGAGAGAGATTTTTTATCTGGCCTGGCCCGCGATACTGGAGATGGTGCTGGAGACCTCCGTCTGGATGTTCGACACCGCCATGGTGGGACGGCTGACCGCCTCCGCCCTTAGCGCAGTCGGTCTGGGAGGGCAGCTGATGTATACCATGCTGTACATATTTTCCGCCGTAGGCGTCGGATGCTCGGCCATGGTGGCAAGATACTGCGGCGCAGGCGAGCGCGACCGGGCGGAACACGTTCTGGGACAATCCTTTTTTCTGTCCATAATCATAGGGGCCGCCATGTTCATGATACTGTACAATGCGGTACCGTTCTTTTTCAACCGCATGATAGGCCAGGCCGACGTGGCGGCGCAGGGCATAATCTATACCCGCATCATCACCATCGGCGGGTCCATAATGGTGCCCACCACGGTAATGAATTACGCCCTCCGGGGTTCGGGAAATACCAAGATACCCATGATGGCGACACTGACGGCCGATCTCTTCAATATATTCGGCGATTACGCCCTCATATTCGGTAAATTTGGCATGCCCAAACTGGGCGTTGCCGGAGCGGCCATAGCTACATCCATATCCCAGACCCTGGCGTTCTGCGTGAGCGCGGGGTATCTCATTTTCAACAAGAGCGGCATACGACTGAGGTTCGGCAACATAAAGAATATGGACATGGGAATGATCAAAAAGCTGATCTCCCTGGGCATCCCCGCGTCGCTGTATGAGCTCTCCGACAACGGGAGCAGACTGATATCCTCGCTGTGGCTCTCCCGGCTGGGTTCGGTGGCGTTTGCGGCGCAGCAGGTGGCCGTGAGCGCGGAGTCGATGTCCTTCATGCCCGGCGTGGGCTTCTCGGTGGCGGCATCGGCCATGACCGGCCTGGCCCTTGGAGCCAAAGACGAGGACAAGGCCGAGGCGGCAACCAAAGAGGCAGCCAAGCAGGCGGTCACCTTCATGAGCGTCATCGCCCTGCTGTTCCTGTTCATACCCAGACAGATGATGGGATTTTTCACCGACATACCGGAGGTCAGAAGTCTTTCGGCAAAGTGCATAAGGATAGCGGCCTTCGAACAGCCCACCATGGCCCTGTCCATGTCTCTCTCCGGCGCTCTCAAGGGCGCGGGAGACACACAGGGCCCGTTCTATGTAACTCTGATAAGCACATGGATGATACGCCTGCCGCTGATATTCATGTCCGTATTCGTATGGAAGCTCGGCATACAGTACGTCTGGATGATCACGGTGGCGCAGTATTTTGCCGAGGCAGCGCTGATGGCATTGAGATATAAAAGGGGATTGTGGAAAAAGATAGAACTATGAAAATCTTAACTTTTTGTTAACCCTTTCCTTTTTCAGATCAGGTATAATCGTATTGAGGTGAGGGCAATGACAATGCGAAAAATAATAGGACTGCTGGCAGTATTCATCTTATCCGCGTCGCTGGCGGGATGCTCCGCGAATAGCGGCGGCAGTTCCGGGAGCAAGGATAATGCAGGCGGCAAACAGCAAGACGTGATGGCCGAATTCAGCTCGCTTATGGAAACAGACCCCGGGCCGGACCAGATCATAGGCTTTATCGATAAAAACATCTCCAGTGCCGACCAGGAAGACGCCTCATCAATGATAGACGGCCTGGAATCGGCTCAGAAGGATCATCTTGACGAGCTGGAAAATAAATTTTACAGCGAAGACATTCAGAAGGAAATCAACGACGCATATAAACCCGGTTCGGATCTAAACGACCTCGAAGGAGTCACCGACGAACAGCTCAAAGATCTGCTGAAGGAAACGAAGGACTCGGGATACAAGCTGGAGACGGCCGAGGGCATGTACTATCCCATAATAGACTACGGTTTCTACAAAAAGTACGCAGATCATCTTACCCCGGATTTTGCGGACTACATCAACATAATGTCGGTGGAGTCCGACGCGGCTCCCGCGAAGGACGCAGAACTGGTCATAGGATGGAGCGATCTTATAAAGCGGGCGCTGTCCCAGGAGGCCTTTATCCAAAAGTACCCGGGCTCCAAGAGGGTGGAAGAGGTCACCGGCCTGTACAAGAACTACGCGGCCTTCATATTCTTGGGACTCAACAATACGCCGCTCTACGACTATGACACCCATATCATGAACGCCGACGCCATAACCGCATACAGAGACGCTATCGGCAAGGACGGCGGCAGCAAGTTGATCGGAAAATTGAACGGTTTTCTCGACATAGCCGAAAAAAATAACTATAGGTTGACGGAAGAGGTGGACAAATACCGTCACGACACTCTATCCTCCTTATAATTCCATTGAAAAGAGGCAACACTAAAAATATCAAAGTGCCGCCTCTTTTTATATGCAAAACCGGCAGACCACACGGTCAATTTTGCGGCCTGGGCGGGTTTGTCAAGTCAGGGCGGCAATAGCGGAGGCGCTTAATATGTTTTATGACGGCAACAATGCGGAGATAAGGAGAAAGATATATCAGGGCGTGGCGCGGCTTGCCATGAGCGGCGAGCTGGAAAGCGGGCTGGAGGAGCTGTCGGCGGAGCTTACGCCCATTATATCGAACGTGCTGCCGGGCAGAGATGCATCCGATGTGGCCAAAGTGGTGAGATACCGCCTGTCCTCGGCTCTGGGTATTGATTTTGACGATGCCGCCTCATATGCCGAAATGGCAAGGGAGGCTATGGCTGAAGCAGGCCCGGCCGGGCCGTTTGTCTCCGCCATGAGCGGCGCATGCAATCACGACGGCGCTCATGAGCGTCCCTGCGAGGAGGCCTGCATCTCCGACGCCCTCAGGATAGAGAATAACAAGGTCTACATAGACGAGGACAAGTGCATAAGGTGCGGCCTGTGTGTCGCCGCCTGCCCCACCGGCGCGATCACGGACAAGGCGGACATAGTGCGCACCGTGAGCATGCTCAAGGACAAGGATACTCCCGTCTACGCCGTGCTTGCTCCCGCCTTTGCCGGCCAGTTCGGAGCCGATGCGGAACAGGTGAAACAGGGACTGCTGCAGCTGGGCTTTCACGACGTGGCCGAGGTAGCCCTCGGCGCTGACGTCATAACCGTGAGAGAGGCCGAGGAATTCATCAAGAGGATGGACAGGGGCGACAAATTCATGATAACCTCCTGCTGCTGTCCCCCCTTCTTCGCCCTGGTGGAGAAATACCGGCCGGAGATGGCGTATCTCATATCCGACTCGGTGTCTCCAATGATAGGCATAGGCAGGATGCTCAAGACCGAGCATCCCGGCTGCCGGGTGGTATTCATCGGACCCTGCATAGCGAAGAAGAACGAGGCCAAGAAACCGGAACTTGCGGATGCCGTGGACGTGGTGCTAACCTTTGAGGAGACCGCGGGCTTTTTTACCGGCCTGGGCCTCGACTTGAGCAGGCTGCAAAAGAGCAGTATCAGCGACGCATCCCATGACGGCAGGGAATACGGGCATACCGGCGGGGTCACGGAAGCCATCATATCCAGCATACACCGGCTGAAACCCGATATGCAGATAAACACGATCAGGGCCAACGGCATAAAGGAATGCAGGGCGGTCCTCGACCAGGCCGCGGGCGAAGGACTTGCCGCCAACTTCGTGGAGGGAATGGCCTGTGTCGGCGGCTGCGTGGGCGGGCCGGGCCGTATACTCGACCCCGGCGCCGGCAGGAAGTTCGTGGAGGAGTTTGCAGACGAGGCAGACATAAAGGAGGCCGTCGCCAACGGAAAGGCCAGGGAATTCGTAAAGAAGTTCGGACGCAAGGTAATGCTCCGCTACAAAAAGGAGTAAATCAAGGCCGATGACAAAGTCGTGCAATCGCGAAATTGCGCGATTTGATGACCTGCCGTTTCTGAGGAGTACCAAAAAAATCGGCGCTCCTTTGTTTTTTTGCCATATAAATCATCATAAAAAAATGAATATGTAATTTGTGTATCAATTTATGATATAATGTTTGTTGTGGTGATAAAATGGCAAACGAAAAGGGATTGACCATAGCGGCTGCGGCTGCGGAAATACTTCTGAAGAACGGCGCGGAAACGAGCCGGGTAGAGACCACGGCGGATATGATACTGTCCAGTCTGGGATACATATCCCATACCTTCGTAACCCCCACCACCATAATAATATCCATTGAGGATGAATCGGGAGAATTGAGCACGGCCATACGCAGGGTCCATTTCCGGCTCATTAATCTCTCCAAGGTGGATATGGTAAACAGCTTTTCCAGAGACTTCTGCATGGGAAAGATAGATTTGGACGAGGGGATAAAATATCTGAATGCAATAGACAGAAAGAAAAGATACGGCACTATTTACAGGGTGCTGGGCGGATGCCTGGGCGCATCCATGTCCATGCTGATCTTCGGCGGCACGTGGGCGGATTTTCTGCCTACGTTCATAACCGTTTTTATAACCTTAAGCGCCCTGTACAATATAGAGAAGCATGAAATTTCGGTATTTCTGGCCAATCTCATGGGCAGCATAATATTGACCATGCTCGCGCTGTCGTTTACGCAAATGGGCTTCGGAGATAGCCTCAACAAGATTGTCATCGGAGCTATAATGCCCCTGGTGCCGGGAGTCGCGATAACCAACGGCGCGAGGGATTTCATGTCCGGCGACCTGATCTCCGGCACGGCGCGGACAGCAGAGGCCGTAATGATAGCCATTGCCATAGCCGCAGGCGTAGGCGTCACTCTGCAGGTATGGCTCTACATAAAGGGGATATAGATGATAAACGTAGTGTATATGTTCTTTTCGGTAATAGGTTTTGGAATAATATTCAATCTTCCTCTGAACCTGCTGCCGGCAGCGGCTTTCAGCGGTGCGGTGGGCCAGGCCGGATACACGATGATGATGCATTATTCCCATTCGCCCATCGCGGCCACCGTATTTTCTTCGATAGTCATAGGACTGCTGGGCGAGATTATGGCCAGAATGTATAAAAAGCCCTCCACCATGTTCGTAATACCGGGCATACTCCCGCTCGTGCCGGGAGCCTATATATATCAGACCATGCTCAAGCTGGTGCAGGACAACATAAAGGAGGCCGTGCATTACGGGCTGCTGACCGCCTTTTTGTCCATCGGCATAGCGGCCGGTCTCATCATGGTTACCACTTTCTGGAACCTGTTCTTTGACAAGGACAAAAAATGATATTTAGTTTGGGATGATTACAGATGAAAAACACGGTATATATAATAGGACACAAAAACCCCGATTCCGATGCGATATGCTCCGCCGTTTCATACGCATATTTCAAAAGAGAGCATGACGGCATGGATGCCGTGCCCTGCAGGCTGGGCCCGGTAAACAGCGAGACACGGTTCATACTGGACTACTTCGGGGTGGAGGAGCCGCTGCTTTTGGAAAATATATACACGCAGATAAAGGACATCAAGTACGACAAGCCGCTGACCGTAAGCGAGGCCTGGCCTATGCTGGCCGCATGGCAGCTGATGCAGCAGTCCGGCTCGGGGACGGTATGCGTATCCGACAGCACAGGCAGATTCATCGGCCTGGCCACACTCGGCGATCTGGCAAAGGTATACCTCTCCGAGATGAACAACATCGGGGAGTACAGCATACCCATTAAAAATGCCGCCAGCGTGCTGTCCGGTGAAATAATAAACTACGGCGGCGGGCGGCTGGGCGGCAATATCCTCGTGGCCGCGATGTCCTTAGATGAAACCGTCAAGAGGATAAAAGCGGGAGATACCATAATCGTAGGCGACAGGCCCTACATACAGAAGGCCGCCGTAGAGTACGGCGCGGGGACCATCATAGTCACCGGCGGCACGATGCCGGACAGGGATATAACCGATCTCGCCGCAAACCGCGGTACGGGGATCATCCTGACGTCATGCGACACTTTCGAAGCGGTGAAATGCATCAGCCAAAGCATACCGCTCTCGTATATAATGAGGAATTCGGATATAGTCACCTTTAAAGAGAACGAATACATACATGAGGTGACCAACACCATGTCTCATTACAAATACCGCAGCTTCCCCGTACTGAATGAAAACGGCGCCGTGATCGGCCTGATATCCCGGCGGCATGTCTTGGACTACGAATCGAAAAACGTCATACTGGTGGACCACAACGAATTTTCTCAGACGGTGGATGGGATCAACGAGGCGAACATACTGGAGATAATAGACCATCACCGCCTCGGCGGAGCGATTACCGACAAGCCCATACTCTTCAGGAACCAGCCCGTCGGCTGTACCTCTACGATCATATACGGCATCTATAAGGATGCGGGGATAACGCCTCCCCCGGCCATGGCAGGCATCATGTGCGCGGCCATCCTTTCGGACACGCTGATATTCAAGTCGCCCACATGCACGCCGAAGGACACGGAAGCGGCGCGTGGCCTGGCCGCAGCCGCCGACATAGACATAGACCGGTTTGCCGCCAAGATGTTCGAGGAGGGCACGTCCCTCTCGGGCAAGAGTCTCGAGGAGATATTCTATACCGATTTCAAGGAGTTCCGGACGGAAGGACTGCGGATCGGCGTGGGACAGCTGAACGTCATGGCCGACCTTGGCGGCATAAAAAAAGAACTGCTCGCATACATGCAGGACATTCAAAAAAAGAGCGGCTACGACCTGCTGCTGCTCATGCTCACAAATATAGTCGACGAAGGCTCGGAAATGCTCTGGGCCTCGGAACATAAAGACGTACTGGAAACGGCCTTTTCCGTAAATATTGACGGCGGAAGCTTCTATCTGCCCGGAGTCGTATCCAGAAAAAATCAGGTGATACCGCCCATTATGCGGGCCGTGCGCAAGCTCTCCTGACGGAGGGCTCAGACCGATGACATTCTCGCGCAACCGCGAAATTGCACGGTTTGTCACGGCCTGCCGGTTTGTCTGCAGCCCGACTTAATGTAGGGCCGGTTTTTATGCCCCGGGCAAACGTTGCCACAAGCGTGGATGCGCTTAACATACAAAAATAACCATACATAACAAAGGAGGACATTTATGGATCAATTACTTCTCGGTCTTACGTCTATTACGTTAAAGCAGGTGGTCATGTATATCATAGGAGGCGCCCTGATATACCTGGCCATCGTAAAGGAATACGAGCCGACCCTGCTTCTTCCCATAGGATTCGGCGCCATACTGGTTAATATACCCTTCTCATCCGCCATAGATCAAGTATCGGGCGGGGCGGTACAGCCCGGAGCCCTAAGCTTGCTCTTCAACGCCGGCATAATAACGGAGCTCTTTCCTCTGCTCATATTTTTAGCGGTGGGAGCCATGATAGACTTTACTCCCCTGCTGCAAAACCCGGTAATGCTGTTTTTCGGTGCCGCAGCGCAGTTCGGCATATTCTTCACCATGTGCCTCGCCACGCTCTGCGGATTCAGCCTCAAGGAGGCGGCCTCCATCGGCATCATAGGCGCGGCTGACGGACCCACATCCATATATGTCGCCACAAGGTTCGCAAAGAATCTCCTGGGCCCCATATCGGTCGCCGCATACTCCTACATGTCGCTGGTCCCCATAATACAGCCGCCGGTGATCAAGGCGCTCACCACCCATGAAGAGCGCTGTATAAAGATGGAATACCGCCCGGAGGGCGTATCCAAGACCACCAAAGTGCTTTTCCCCATAATCGTGACCTTCATAGCCGGCATAGTAGCGCCGTCGTCCGTTTCCCTCATAGGCTTTTTAATGTTCGGCAACCTGATCAGGGAATGCGGCGTCCTGAACGGCCTCTCGAAGACAGCCCAGAATGAGCTTGCCAACCTTGTCACAATACTGCTGGGCATCACCATAGGCTCCACCATGACGGCAGATAAATTCCTGCAGCCCCGCACCCTGATGATATTGGGTATAGGTCTGCTTGCATTCGTATTTGACACGGCGGGCGGAGTAATATTCGTCAAGATCCTCAATCTCTTTCTGAAGAAAAAAATAAACCCCATGATCGGGGCGGCAGGCATATCGGCTTTCCCTATGTCTGCAAGGGTCATACACAAAATGGGCCAGAAGGAAGACCCGTCAAACTTTTTACTGATGCATGCGGTGGGCGCCAACGTAGCCGGCCAGATAGGCTCGGTCATTGCGGGCGGCCTCATACTTGCACTGATCAAATAAGAGGTGAATATAATGAACGACGTCTTTTTACAGGCGCTTAAAGTGTCCGGATACGGACTCATAGGAATTTTTGCCGTAATAGCTATATTTTATTTTGTGATAAAGCTGCTGCTGAAAATATTCCCCGGGGATTAATCCCGGGGTTTTTCATTATGCCGCTGCGCTATGAAGTCTTTCCTTCCGGCATATTTCATGTTTTCCTCTTCGCTCTCTATTTTCCCACAGTAAATTTCTCAAAGTTCTTCACTTATGACTTTCCGTAAAATCCCTAATGCCGCTTCTTCATCCGGTCCGTCGACCTTGACCGTTATGCAGTCGCCCTTTACAATATTAAGATTCAAAAGACCGAACGCATCTTTTATATTTGCCGCAGCATCCTTGTTCTCCAACTCTATATTACATTTTAGGGAACCTATGGAATTGATGATCTTATACGCAGTTCGTGCATGTAATCCCAGCGGACTCTGGACGCAATACTGAAACTGCTTCATACTTGCCCTCCTACTCATCCTGCATCATTTATCCATATCTTTTTCCAAGGCTGAGATACGATCCTCATAAGATTTAAAAATGTTTACCATCTGCTTCGCTATATTCAGCTCGCTTGTTATCGTCATTATGGTATCCTGAGCATGCGAGAAAAGGATGTTGTACTCGCCATACTCTTTGATGCCTTTCACCGCTCCCTGTATTATCTCCGTCTGCATATTGTGCGCATCCGTTATCTTTTGCTCGGCTACTTTCAAGTCTTCGGCTGCCTTTTCAAAATCCCGTGAGACTATATCTTCCAGCGACTTAGTAACAAACATCCTGGCATCTCCGGCATTAACAATAATATTCATAGAAGTTTGCACGATCTTATCATTATCATTCATAAATTTGTCCTTGTCACTCCTTATAAAGCAATTTAACATGTCTGACCGCAAAAATTTATAATTCTTCTCCGTTAGTCCTTATCACATTGTTATACCAAGAAAAACTGTCCTTTTTGCGGCGCTTCATCGTGCCGTTCCCCTGGTCGTCAAGATCGACATGAATAAATCCATAGCGCTTGGTCATGTTCCCTGATGTCGCCGCAACCAGATCTATCCCGCTCCAGCAGGTATACCCCAGTAAATCTACGCCATCCTCAGTCACGGCCTTCCGCATCTGTTCGATATGACGCCTTAAAAAATCTATTCTATAGTCATCATGGATCTTGCCGTCTTCCACAACGTCTCTGCTTCCCAGTCCGTTTTCCGTAATGAAGAGCGGGATCTGATACCGGTCATAATACTTGTTCAGGGTTATTCTCAGCCCTACCGGATCTATGACCCAGCCCCACTGGGTCTTTTTGAGGTATTTATTCTCGATCAGTCCAAGCATACGCTGATTATCGCTGATGTTAGGATCGTTATCAGGATTTAGCGGAGCTACGCGGCTGAAATAATAGCTGAATGCCAGGAAATCGACCTTGCCCTTAAGAAGCGCCTCGTCATCACCGGGCTGCCTGACCAGCTTAATTCCCTTCTTGGCAAGGAAACTGTCGGCGTATGATGGATAATATCCTCTCACAAACGTATCCGTATACAGGAATACCTCTCTGTCGGCATCTATCTGATCCAGGACGTCGGATGGATCGCATGTTTGGGCATAAGCGGTCATTCCACAGACCATACATCCTATTTTTGCATCGGGAGATATCTCATGGCATAGGGCAACCGCCTTCGCCCCGGCCACCAACTGGTGATGCGCCGCCTGGTACATGGCCGCGTCCTTCTCTTCTCCCGGTTTAAAGAACAGCCCTCCGGCGCAAAACGGGATCGTACTTATAAAATTGATCTCATTAAATGTGATCCAGTATTTGACCTTGTCTTTATATCTGCGCAATACGGTCCCGGCATATTTTACATAGAAGTCAATTACCCTTCTGTCCCTCCATCCCCCATACTTTTTGACCAGATTAAGAGGCATTTCATAATGGGAAATAGTGACGACAGGTTCGATCCCATATTTATGCAGTTCATCAAAGACGTCGTCATAATGCTTTAAGCCGGCTTCATTTGGCTGCTCATCATCCCCGTTGGGGAAAATGCGGGTCCATGCGATGGACATTCTGAAACACTTGATCCCAAGCTCATGGAACAGCTTGATGTCCTCCTTATATCTGTGATAAAAATCAATTCCCGTATGATACGTATAGTATTTATCGGGATATACCTTTAATTCATCGGGATATTCCCCTGCGGTCCCGTCACAGAGAATGTCCGCCGTGGACAATCCCTTTCCGTCGGCGTCATATGCTCCCTCGCATTGGTTCGCCGCCGTGGCGACGCCCCATAAAAAGTCCTTAGGAAATTCCTTCATTGCGTATACCTCCATTTGATTTTTAGTTTGCATTATATCTACTCGGCTGCGTCTGCTTCCTTCTCCTTTTCAATTTCCCTGGCCTCATAAACTCTGAAGAAGGGCAGATATATCGCATAGGCGATTATGAACAGGACAACCCAGAAGATTACCCCTCTGATATCATAGTTGGTCAGGAATGTGGAAATAGGCTGCGGTAAATAGTTCATTGCAAAGGGCCTGGCCGGTATTGCCACCAATCCGCTCTTCAGGACGATGTATGTCAAAGTGGGCACCACCCAGGATACTACCAGGTACGGTATCATCATGAGAGGATTCCAGACCACCGGCAGACCATACATCACGGGTTCATTGATATTGAATATGGATGGGAATATACTTACCCTGCCTATACTGCTTATCCTCTTCGATTTTGACCGCATCATCTGAATGTTCAAAGGCAAAGTGCAGCCAGCTCCTCCGAAGGTACACCAGCCGGCAAATACGACCTCGACCGTGGTAATGTAGATCGGCTTCAAACCCTGGGCCGCCAGCTGGACATTGGCCGCAATATTAGGTATCGCCAATGCTAAGAAGATCGGGTATACGGTCCATGCGCTCAGACCCAATGCATAGAACAGGCACATCAGGAAATATAGCAGCACAAAGCCCAGATAAGAGTTGCCGACATTTTGTATAGGGCTCATTCCCTTTTCGATTATGCCGAATAGATCTATGCCGGAATTAGCTATGAGAATCGCTATCAATATCATAATAAAGATCGGAACGATGGATTCAAACCATACCACGACGATCGGCGGAAGACTTGTATCCTTGGGAAATAATCCATGCTTAAAGTAAGCCGAGAATATCCAGCCCAACAAAAGACCCAGGATCAATCCGACCGTCATTCCTCCCGCGCCCAGATATGATACGTTAAAAGATATGTTGCCGTCGGCAAAGCTCGGATGAGCCAATGCCAGCATGATCGATATTCCGGTAAACCCCGCGATGATCTTTGCCTTATTTTGACCCTTTAACTCCATGATATTGTAGGGTATTATAAACGCCATAAAAAGCCCGATCAGTCCGAAGCTATACTGATTAATGAGCGAAATATCAGGCAGGTTGGGAATAAAATTCCTCAGCGTACCTATCAGATTTGCGATACTGCCCACCAAGATCATAGGCAGCACCACTTGGAAAGCGCTTTGCACAGCCATAACATAATGGTTCTGAGTAAATTTGGCAACCCTTGGACTCAAAGAGTTGTTCAGCCAGTTCTCTAATCTTTCGTTGAAATTCATGCTAATCCTCCTTTTCCTTCTCATTTAATAGTTTCAGCACCATATCAAATCCCTTATCGCCGTCCAGCATTGAATACGTCATATTATCGATTATTCCATAAGGCCTGTTATGCCTTTCACAGGTTTCTTTGATCGACGCCTCAAAAAACTTTAACTGCGGCGCCGCCAAAACCACATCAAACGAATCTGCCACCTCCTCCAACTGCGAATAACTATAGGCTTCTGCCTTTGTATCCGGGTACCCCCTCTTGATCCCCGCCTTTGCGATCCTCTGAGCGATCATACCGCTGGAAACTCCATTTCCACAGATCAACAATATATTCATATAGCCCACCTCCCTTTTAACAAGATTATCTCATCTGCATTTTTAGTTTTCCAACATACATTTTCCTATGCCTAGGAAAAATAAATAATAGTCCGTCAAAAAACAATGTCGGGACAGTTAAATCAAGTCCTACTTATTATTGTCAAACAGCCCCGTATATTGACAAGTTTTTTTATTATTCTATAATTATAGTTAACACTATATAGGTTACTATAAACCTAGATCATGTAGGGGCGGGTGTACAACAAATGAAATCATATGAAGAAATTATAGATATTTTAAAAGCGTCGCAAAATCCGGTCCCGGGGAAGACACTTGCCGAAAAACTCAATGTTACCGACAGAACAATAAGAAACTATATCAAGAAAATCAACTCCGAAGGGCGCCTTATAGTTGCTTCACAAGACGGCTATTCCCTCGTGACCGGGGGCGTTCCCATGGGAAAAGAATTAAATGCCGCCTATGATTTCTCTTATCAGGACGATAGGATAATCTTTATCATCAACAGGATCATGGCCTCGACCGACATGGTAAATACCTATGATTTAGCCGATGAAATGTATGTAAGTTATTCGACCATAGAGAAAGATATATTAAAAGTCAAAGAAACAATAGAAAAGTATAATCTGACGATCCGCAGATCCAAAGGATTTTTAACATTGACCGGAGCGGAAAATGACAAGAGGAAATTGATCAAGGACATCATTTATAATTCCAGCAAAATACCTCTTGAGGATTATCTCGATCAGCTATGTGCCGAGGTAAATATCGACATGCGCAAAATCAAGTCGATAATAACCGATACCCTTGCAAAACATAAGATCTATACGAATGATTATTACTTAGTCAATATTTTGATTCATGTCATCATTACCATATACCGTTTAAAAAAGGATCTTGTTATCAGTTCAAGCTCTTTTAACGATTTTACAGGATATGAAGCAGAGACAAACTGCTGTCTTGAAATAGTGGATAAGCTCAGCAGAGAATACAATATTTTCTTCAACGATAATGAAAGGAACCAATTGACATTCCTGTTGGTTTCCAAGACAAGCGCTATCGATGTTTCCGCATTGACTTTGGAAAATGCCGATGATTTTATAGAGAGGAAATATCTTGATTTTACCTATGAGATAATAAAAAAGATCAATTACTATTACTTTATAGATTTGACAGACAACGATTTTATACTATTGTTTTCACTGCACTTAAAAAACCTGATCTTTAGAACACGCAATAATTATTCCAACAACGATATCCTGAGCGAATACGCGATGCACTGCAATCCCTTGATCTATGAGATAGGAGTATTCATCGGCGAGGAGATCAAGGACAAATTTGACTGCAGAATAAACTCGGACGAATTATCCTTTATAATCATTCACGTGGGCGCCGTTATAAACAGAAAACAACAGCTTTCCCAGATCATAAAGGCCGCATTGGTATTCCCCAACTATTACAATTATGAAAATACGGTCAAATTTAATCTGAATCATGAATTTTCCTCCGACATGGAGGTCTTGAACGTCTATAATGTATTTGAGCAGGTCCCGATTGAAGATTACGACTTAATAATAAATGCCTCTCCGATCGGTATTCGCAGCAGCAATATAAATTCGGTCAATATATCGCCCTTAATCTCGGACTCGGATATTACATTGATCCGGAAAAAGATAGATGAAATAAAAGCCTCCAGAAAAAAGCAAATATTAAAGAAGCACTTTGAATCATTTTTTGATGAAAGGCTGTTCGAAAGAAACCATTATTTTAATAGTCCGGAAGAAATGATCCGCTATATGGCGAAAAGATTCGTCGACTTCCGTCTGGCGGATTCCTCGTTTATCGATTCGGTAATGGAGCGTGAACAGATGTCGCCCACATCCTTTGATAACAATGTGGCTATCCCACACTCCATAAAGGCCTCCACGGTAAGAAACTGCACGTATGTGATCATCAACGGCGTTCCCATGCACTGGAGTATGTACGACGTTCAGATAGTCATACTGATAGGCATCAATGAGAATCAGCGGGATTCATTCAAAAAAATATACAGTTATCTGTTGGAAGCCTTGAATGACCCCAATATAATAAATAAACTTTGTAAATCCACTTCTTACACCGACTTTATCTCAATACTGACAAGCGATGAATATGTGAACAAACTGATATAAAAACCCGGGGAAGAAATTACTCCCCGGGGTTATCATCATGCTTATCATGCTTGTCTTCCTTTTCCTCTATAAGCGTGACGGTGCCGCTGTTAGGTCTCTCTATCTCTATGGTGCAGTTGGCGACCAGCGCCACGGCTGCGCCCACTAAGGTGAGCTGCGGCAGCAGTACGGTCGATATGGCGCCCGCCGTTACCGGTATGTCCATTATCACCTTATCATCCTTTTTTATCCTTATCTTGGTCACGTTCCCCATTTTGACGATCTCCTTCACCTTGTCTATGAGGTCCGATCCCGCGACGTTCATGCTCTCCGTCCATGATTTTTTATTGTCCTCCAGGTATACGAGGGCCTTCACCACGTCTCCGTCATTGGCGTCAAGGGCTTCCTTAGCCTCCTTATAGCTGACTCCCGTCCTGTCCTTTATCAAATCTACCTTTTCCAATTCGTCCATGTCATTTCTCCTTTCAATTATTTTTTTCATATCATACTATTGATATTTTCTTGGTTTTTATTCTTGTTTTTCTTTAGACTATTATATAATGATACCTGAAATAAATCCAGATACTTGTGATTGGTATTAAATAACAAATTCTTAATAAAAAAACCGTCGGGATAAAGTAAAATTTGTTGAGTTTGATATAATATCATTAGAAAGAGAAATTTATACCAGCGATAGAAAGGAGATATTTTTTATGAACGAGACCATCAATACCATACTCAAGAGAAGGAGCACCAGAAGTTATAAACGGCAGCAGATAAGCGAGGGCGACCTGAATCAATTGATAGAAGCGGGAAAATATGCCCCCAGCGCTGCCAATGAGCAGCCCTGGCACTTTACCGTCGTTCAGAACAAGGATATGCTGAACAAATTGAACCGGGCCTGCAAGGATGCCATAGCCAAATCGCCCAACCCGCAAATGGCCAAAATGGCTGCGTCGCCAGACTTCAGTATCTTTTATAACGCTCCGACAGTTATCATAATATCGGGAGATACGAAGACCATCGCTCCTCAGATAGACTGCGCGCTCGCCATGGAAAATATGTTTTTGGCTGCGGAGTCCTTGAATATAGGCGCATGCTGGATACACGCCATATTCAATCTGCTGCTGAGCGAGGGCGGAAAGCAATTGAAGGACGAGCTGCAGATACCCAAGGACTTTAACGTATGCGCCGCCGCGGGATTCGGATATAAGGCAGGCGAAACGCCCGCGGCCGCCGAGAGAAAACAGGGAACGGTGACCATTCTAAAATAAACAAGCGCATATGTCAGGGGTGAGCGAAATTCGGCTCACCCCTGTTTTCTCCCGCAATAAATATCATGCATCTATGAGGACGGCCCTTGCGGGCGCTCCGTCTGCGTCCACTACAGACAGCGGCGCCGCGGAAAGAAAATATCTGCCCTCGGGTATATTCTTGAGCCGCAGTCCTTCGATTATGGTTATGCCGCTTTTAAAAAGGGTTATATGCGTTTGGTGGCCGGGCTGGGCCCTTTCTATACCTAGAGCGTCTATGCCGACGCCCTTTATTCTCTTATCCGCCAAAAACCGCGCTCCCGATTCTCCGAGATATACGAACTCGGGATCGAAGGCATCTTCAAAGGAATTTTTAGTCTTGAGAAGTATGAATTCGCCAAGCTGTATGTCCTTGTCGGCCAGGCCCTGCTGCGTTATCCCGCCCGTGAAGTAGGTCAGGTCCAGCACCCTGCATTCCGTCACCACCTGGCGCAGGTCCAGAGCGTCTATGCCGTCGCCGCCCTCGATCATGTGCTTGGGCGCGTCCACATGGGTGCCCGTATGCATGCCCATGCATATCTTAGACTCCCGAGCTCCTTCCGGGTAATCCCTGGTCATCTCGCAAACCGGCCTATTCTCTTCCCTGTCTTTATAGACCGTCATATCATGGCAGATCGGCATCGAGATATCATATATTCTCATATCCATCCCCCCACTGCCATTATCTCATGTAAGATCATCAAGTTCAACTTGTGCAGAACGGCAAAAAATTGTATATTTAAGTAATGAGGATAATGAAATCTTTGAGGGAGGTATTGCTATGCTTCTGATAAAGGGCGGCCGCATAATAGACCCGCTATCCGGCGCCGACGGGACCGGCGATATACTCATAGACGGAGAAAAGATCGTGAAGATAGGTAAAGACATTTCCTGCGGCTGTAAGGTCATTGACGCAGGCGGGCTTGCCGTATGCCCGGGATTCGTGGACATACACAGCCATTTCCGCGACCCCGGGCAGACGCACAAGGAGGACATATACACCGGAGCTGCGGCTGCGGCGGCAGGCGGATATACCACGGTCATCTGCATGGCAAATACCCTCCCTCCGGTGGACAATGCGGATACGCTCCAATATATACTGGACAGAGCCAAAGACGCAGACATAGAGGTGCTGCAGGCTGCCTGCATAACCCAAGGCCTGCGCGGCGGGGAACTTACCGACTTCGATGCTCTTTTACAGGCAGGCGCGGTAGGTTTCTCGGACGACGGCAAGGGTATATCAAACCCGCAGACCGTCCTTGAAGCTATGAGAGAGGCTGCTAAATCGGACGCCGTGCTGTCCTTCCATGAGGAGGATAGCCGGTTAATAGAAGATCCCGGCGTAAACAGCGGGCCGGCGGCCGCAAGGCTGGGCCTCAAGGGCGCGCCGGCAGCCGCGGAGGAGATATTGATAGCCCGGGATGCGGTACTGGCCGCGGAGACGGGCTGCAGGATACATATACAGCATGTAAGCTCGGCGCTCTCAGTCGACATGATAAGGCAGGCCAAGAGGATGGGCGCCCATATAACGGCGGAGGCCACGCCCCATCACCTCAGCCTTACCGAGGTGGCGGTGCATGAGCGCGGGACCAGCGCCAAGGTAAACCCTCCCCTGCGGGCGGAGCAGGACAGGCTTGCCATAATCGCCGGACTTAAAGACGGCACCATAGACGCCATAGCCACCGACCATGCCCCTCATGCCGCTGCGGAGAAGGACGTCCCCTTTGCGCAGGCGCCCAGCGGCATGATAGGGCTGGAGACGGCCTTCGCCGTGTGCATGACGTACTTGGTGCGACCCGGCCATATCACCTTGAACCAGCTCATATACAAACTCACGGCCGGGCCCGCGGGCATATACTCCTTAGACCGGGGATATATCAGGGAGGGAGGCCGGGCGGACATAACCATATTCGACCCCGCGGAAGAATGGCAGGTAAGCGGATTCCGCTCCAAATCGGCTAATTCGCCGTATATGGGTGCACAGCTCACGGGAAAGATCAAAAAGACCATATGCAGTGGCAGGGTCGTATATACAGAGGAGAGAGGAAAGAGGATAGATGATAGATAGAGGATAAAGAGCAGAGAATAGAGTCTGAAACATCTCTGAAATAATAAAAGCACAGTGAAACAGGATAACATATTAGCTTACATAATACGGGCAATATAAAGGAGGCCATAACATGAATATGGAGGTAGAGATAGCGGGCATAAAGCTGAGCAATCCCGTGATGAACGCTTCCGGGACATTCGGCCAGGCCGAGTACGCTTCCTATACGGATATAACAGCTCCGGGCGCGGTCGTCGCCAAGAGCGTCACCTTGGAACCCAGACTGGGCAACCCGCCCCCGCGGATAGCGGAAACATCCTGCGGAGCCATGAACTCCGTCGGCATACAGAACGGCGGCGTGCGAAATTTCGTGGATGACAAGCTCCCCGCCATGAGAGCGGCTGGAGTACCCATAATAGCCAGCATAGCCGGCACCTCCGCGGAAGAATACGGCGAGGTGGCCGCGATACTGGAAGAGGCGGAGGGCATAGCGGCCTACGAGGTAAACATATCCTGCCCCAATATAGAAGCGGGAGGAAAGGCCTTCGGCGTGTACGCGGGCGAGACCCGCAGGGTGACGAGGATAGTAAAGGATGCGGCCACGCGGCCGGTCATAGTAAAGCTCAGCCCCAACGTCACGGACATCACGGAGATAGCCGCAGCCGCGGCAGACGGCGGAGCCGACGCCCTCACCATAGCCAATACATACCTCGGCCTGGCCGTGGACCTGGACACCGGCAGGCCGGTGCTGGGAAACGTGCTGGGCGGTCTATCCGGCCCGGCCATAAAGCCCATAACTCAGCGGCTGGTATATGAGGTGAGGCACGTTATGGATATACCCATAATAGCTTCAGGCGGCATTGCAAATTACAAAGACGCCCTGGAATACCTCATGATAGGCGCAAACGCGGTGCAGGCCGGCCTGGCGAATTTGAGCAGGCCGGACGTCATGGCGGAGATGATCGTGGGCATACAAAACTTTATGGAACAAAGACATATAGAGGACATAAATGAGTTTATCGGCAGTTTAAGGGATTGATATTTACCCAGGCCGACGATCAAGTCACGGCCTGACAGTTTGTCTGCGACTCGTAACATGATGGCAGGCTTCATGAAGCCTGCCGCAAATATACCTCTGCAGCCATATGCAAAGGCAATAACGTGGTTTGGGCATGATCGGATACGCAGCGGCAATTTTGTATAACTTAATTGCCGCTTGGGTAAACTTGCCTCACACCCCGCGAAAGGAGTGATCAAAATGGAAAAATGGTTTACAGTCGATCAAATCGATCCCGATACCCACATAATAAGCGAATACCGCCATTGGGAGGAGACCCACTGCTACCTGTTGGAAGGTGAGGAACGCTGCCTGCTCATCGACACCGGGCTTGGCATCCGCAATATCTCCCAAGAAGTGAAAAAGCTGACCGGCAAGCCGGTGACCGCCGCGGCCACGCATATCCATTGGGATCATATCGGCGGACTCGAATACTACCCGGATTTCTGCGCCCATGAGGCGGAATTGGACTGGCTGAACGGCCAATTTCCACTTACGCTGGATACCGTCCGGAGCATGGTCATAGACCGCTGCGATGCGCCGGAGGGTTATGACGTCAGCACTTATCAGCTCTTTCGCGGAGTACCTTCGCGCATACTGCAGGACGGCGACGCCATCGACCTGGGCGGACGCGTGATCACCGCACTGCATACGCCCGGGCACTCTCCGGGACATCTATGCTTTTGGGAACCGCAGCGCGGATACCTGTTTACCGGCGATCTCGTCTACAAGGGCACACTGTTCGCATACTACCCTTCCACCGACCCGCAGGCGTATCTTGCGTCGCTGGAGAAAATATCCGCATTGCCCGTGGAAAGAGTGTTTCCGGGCCATCACAGCTTAGACATTCAACCGGAGATCCTGATACGTATGCGCGACGCTTTGCGCCGGCTGAATGCCGGCGGTAAATTGCATCATGGCAGCGGCACCTTTGATTACGGTGATTGGGCTGTCCGATTATGATGGTATAAATATACCCCGGCGAGACCACCGGGGTACTATTATCATATCTCTTCCAGCCCTTCCTCATAATACCTATCCAAGACTCCCAGTCAAATATTCCGAGCTTCCGCTTCGTAGACCGTCCTGCCGTCCCTGACCGAGCAGACATACACGGCCGGCGGCAGGCCTTCGGCTGCGGCTGCAAAGGAGAACTCGCCTATGTTGGTGGCCGCACCGAATTCGCCCCTATTATTTAAACAAACAACGGAAACGTCTCCGATCTCCCTGTGTCTTTCCGCAAACCGTCCGCAGAGTTTCGATACGGCTATATCCGCAGCGTCCTGAGGGCTGTGCCCTTCCTCCATCAATCTGACCGCCTCATACGAAACGCACCCCTTCATTATATCCTCGCCCAGCCCGGTGGCAACGCATCCTCCCACCCTGCTGTCCGCATAAAATCCGGGACCGCAGACCGGGGAATCGCCCAATCTGCCCCGCCTCTTCATAAACAGGCCGCTGGTGGAGGTTCCGCACGCCACCGAATGATTTTTGTCCAGAGCCACGACTCCCACCGTATCATGACCTTCATAGGGGATCAGATCCCTGCCGGTCTCGTTCAGTTTATTCCTATAACGCATGGCCGCGCTTTCGGTGAGCATATTCTTTCTCTCAAACCCGGATCTATGCGCAAACTCTTCGGCTCCGCTGCCGGTCAAAAAACAATTGACCTTTTCCTGGCTCAGCCTTCTGGCTATACTGACAGGGTTTTTAAAATCCCTGATACCTCCAACCGCTCCAAAAGATAAACTATCTCCGTCCATATAGCCGGCGTCGAGCTCCACTTCCCCATTTTCATTGGGAAGGCCGCCGCAGCCGACCGATTCGTAATACGGGCAGTCTTCGACCATTTTTATTGCGTTTTCCACACAATCCCCAGCGCTGCCGCCGTTCTCCAACATTTCCGCAGACTTTGCAATTCCCTCCAGGGCCATTCTCCAGGTACCTATGATCATCCAGCCCATTTAACGTCTCATCCCCCTTAAAAACACTTATGTATAGCTAAGTAGATAATGGCAAATATTCCCGGTCATATAAACTATAAAAACAAAATCAGCTTCATTGATTTAGATATTCGGCAATGGTCTCTATAGCCGTTTCAAGTCCGATTACCATGGTATCTAAGGAAAGACTCGGCCGGGGCGGTTTGGCTCCCGCCGCCTGCTGCGGTATAAACGGGATGTGGATGAACCCGTTGGATATTTTGAGGTCATTCCTATGTATATAATGGGACACTCCATAAAAGACCTCGTTGCAGCAGTAGGTACCCGCGGTGTACGACACCGAAGCCGGCACCGCATCCTCCACCATTTTGCCGGCGATCTTTTCTATGGGAATGGTTGCGAAATACGCATCAGGCCCGTCCTCGACGACGGGAGCATTTCTCGGCTGATTGCCCTCGTTGTCGGGTATCCTGTAATCCCTTATGTTGACGGCGACCTTTTCTATGCTTATCTCCATCCTGCCGCCGGCCTGGCCGATATTCAGCACGGCCGCCGGATGATGCTCTTCAATAAGTTTTATCGTATCGGCTATGCATTTCCTTGTCACTACCGGAATGATCCCCACGACCACCTCCAGCCCGCCGATATTTTTACCTTTCAGCTTTTCTGCCGCCAGCCCGGAGGGATTTATCTCTTGCCCCCCGAACGGCCCAAAACCCGTCAACAAGATTTTAGACATGATCTCGCCCCCTCATATATTTGCCAAGTTATATAAGCCCCCGCGACTTCAAAAACTCCCTGGAGACGTCGGCGGGGTCCTTGCCCTCCTCGTCGACCTGGTAATTCAGCTGCTGCATGGTCTTGTCGTCGATCTTGCCCGCCAGTTTATCAAGTACGCCTTCAAGCTCGGGGTGCTTTTTAAGCACGTCTTCCCTTATAATGGGAGCAGCATAGTATGGAGGGAAAAAGTGTTTGTCGTCCTCCAAAACAGCGAGTTTGTGCGATACCAGCAGTCCGTCGGTCGTGTAGGCATCCATCGCCTGGGAAGCTCCGCTGTCTATCGCCTTGTAGCGCAGGCCGGGGTCCATGGCGTTTACGTTTTTAAATTTAAGACCGTATGTCTTTTCCAGTCCCGGAAGTCCGTCCTCTCTCTCGGGAAATTCCACCGAACATCCGAATACCAGACCCTGTGATATTCCGGCCAGGTCGGTTATGGTGTGCAGATCGTTTTTTTGCGCAAAATCCCGTTTTACCGCTATGGCCCATGTGTTGTTGAATCCCCAAGGCTGCAGCCAGGCCAGGCCGTATTTCTCCGCGAAGCCCTTCTTAACCTTGTCGTAAGCCTCGCCGGGGTCTGCGGTGGGCTGTTCATCCAATATCGCCACCAGTCCGGTGCCGGTATATTCCACGTATACGTCTATGCCGTCTTTGGCGCCGCCGTTTTTCAGCGCGTCGAAGGCTACCGTGCCGCCCAGATTGAGCTTCCTGTCCACATTCAGGTTTGTATTTGCTTCGATCAGATCGGCGGCCATATTGCCGACGATGAGCTGTTCGGTAAAGTTCTTAGAGCCCACGACAATGGTATCGCCCTGCTTGGCCGTCCTACCCGAGCATCCTGCGGTAAGTACCGCTGTGATAATCAGCAGCAGCGCCGCATATCTTTTCGCCATATAAACGCCTTCTCCCTAATCGGCCTTTGCCGAATATTTATAATTATATCACGGCTTATATATTCTATCCAATACGCCGCAGCGTATGTTATAATGAGATAAATATACAGGGGGAAATGCGATCATGCCGATTTAAAAATGCCCACCGTACAGAATTAATATGGTGGGGTGATAAATTGAATAGAAACATAGCAAAAATGGCGGCGGTCTCCTTTTTACAGGGGCTCGTCTTTTATGGACCTATCGCCACGCTGTACCGGCTGGACAGGGGGATCTCCATGTCGGATATCTTCCTGCTTCAGATCGTCTTCAGTCTGGTTTCGACCGGCCTTGAGATCCCATGGGGATGGGTGGCGGACAGGATAGGATACAAAAAGACGCTGTTCATATCCAACGCGCTGTTCCTTGCCTCCAAGGTCGCATTTTTCTTTGCCGGCGGCTTCTTTCTGTTCGCCATGGAAGCGGTATTGAGCGCCATGGCGATCACGGGGCTTTCGGGATGTGATTCGGCGTTTATCTATCTATCCTCCGGCGAAAACGACAGCGGGAGGAATTTCGGCATCTATTCCGCGGCGAGCACGGCGGGATTTGTGATTGCGTCGTTTGCAGGAGGTTTTATGGCCGCGTACTCGTATTCCCTGAATTCGTTTATGACCGTCGTCTCTTATTTTGCCGCGATGCTGCTTACCTGTTCCCTGCATGATGTGCGCGGAGGGGAGGGCGGCAAAGAGCCTGTCAAATTAAGCGATATGCCGGCTATATTCGCCGACCGGCCGACGTTCGTCAGGGTACTGGCGTACTGCCTCGTGGGCCAGGCCGGCCAGGCCCTGGTCTTCCTGAATCAGCCACGGTTTATAGGTATAGGCATAGACACGCAGGGAATAGGCATGATCGCCGCCCTGACGCAGATGATATGCCTTATGTCCGTCAAGTCATACGACATAGCTAAGAGGATGGGCGAGACGGCCTTTTTGACCGTCACCGGGGCCATAGTGTCGGCGGGCTTTGCGGTCTTCGCATATTCGGGCAGCATCCCCGCCGTCGTCCTGTCCTATGTGTTCATCAACGCATCGGTCGCCTTCCAGTGGCCGGTTTTGGAGGTGATCAAAAACAGGGCGGTCAGAATCGACAACAGGGCTACCGTACTATCCGTCTATTCGCTGCTGTATTCCGTCGTCGGAATAGCACTCAACCTGACGTTGTCGCAGCTGGCCCTTTTGTCTCCGGCATACTCTTTTATCCTTCTGGCCGTGCTGGCTTCCATCGGTTCGGTCACTTATCTTGCGGCCGGCACCGGTCTGAGCGTTTCACAGGAATGACAGCTGCTCCGGCCGCTGCTGAATTACCGGGCTGCTTCCGTTTATGGTTATAAACGGAAGGGCCCTTTTTATTACCGCGCCCGTGCCCTTCAGCTCGCCCGCATCATGGTATGGCTGCGCCTTCCTGCTGCCCGCTATCCTCTTCGCAGATATAGGTCCGATACCGGGGACGAGTATCAGACTCTCATAGTCCGCCGCATTGATCTCCACCGGATAGAGCTCGGGATGATTCAACGCATAGACATACTTGGGGTCCTTGTCTATGGGCAGATTGCCGTCACCCTCATAACAGAGGTCTCTGGGCGTAAAACCGTACTGGCTGTAGAGATAGTCTACCTGATACAACCGGTACTCCCTCATGAGCGGCGTGGCCTCCCTGCCCTCCATGGGCGTCCCTTCCACCGGGCGGAAGGCACTGAAATACACCCGGGCCAGGCCGAAGTCCTTCTTTAAGGCAAAGGCCTCGTCCGCTATCTCCCTGTCGCTCTCCCCCGCAGCTCCCACTATGAACTGCGTCGTCTGCGTGACCTTGACGCCCTTATCCTTTAGCCGTTTTATCTCGCTCATTCCATTCAATATCTCGCCATAGCGCTTTGCCCTCGTGAGCTTGCCCATATACTTCTCCGAAGGGACCTCCACATTCAGCGAAAGCCGGTTGGCCACACCTGCCGCCTCTTCTATAGCGGCGGCCGATGCTCCCGGCATGACCTTCATATGGATATGCCCCTTAAAACTGTACCTGGTCCGCAATATCCTGGCTGTGTCTATCAGCGAGGCCATATTTTCGTCGGGATTCTTGTCGATGGCGGAGCTTAAGAACAGTCCCTGGATGGAGTGCCTCCTCTTTACCGACATGAAGACCCTCGCCAACTCGTCGGGAGTGAAGGACACCCTCTCAGTATCGTTTTCAAACCTGTTTATGCAGTAGGCGCAGTCCCGGTGGCACTTATTGGTGAGCAGCACCTTAAATATAGAGCAGATGCCGTCGGGGGTGTGCACCCTGTATATGCCGTTCTTTATGTAGTCGTCCTCGTTGGGCCGGCCGCAGCCGCACATGTCGTACTTGGAGGCCTGGCCCAGTATCTTCAGTTTTTCAAAGGAATCCATTATATCACCCTCTCGGCTTGACCTTATCCGGCCGCAAGACCCCGGCGTCCCTAAGATATATAAACTTCATTTCATCCTGGGCCCTTTGGGTATTGACCAGCATCAGCGCCCGGATGCAGCGCCCGATACCTCCCGGCTTATCCATTTCCCGCACATCCAAGAGCGCCGTATCATCAAGGCCCAACTTCCTGGCACAGGCGGCGGGAAACGCGGCGTCTATGTCCGGCGTTGCCGAGTATATCACACATGCAATGTCCGCAGGATGAACTTCGTTTTGCTCCATCATTGACGAGGTCATCTCCGTCACGGCCTCTTCTATGGATACGGCCGTATTCTCGCAGGTAGTGGCTCCCCTTATGCCCCTCACCATAGATCTCCCTCCTCACAGTCCTGTCTGTTATGTATATTATATCACTCGTTGAGGACGTAGAAACCATAAATGTTACACCTCCTAATCATATCTTAGGTACAGGTTGCGCGAGAATGACATCGGCCTGAATGCCGAAGGCACATATTGATTGATGGCTAAACTAATGTTATAATTTAATTGAAAATTGAATAAGAGGTGCAGAAATGGATTATGATATACTGTGGAAGGGAATCATAGAGGATCTGTTTAAGGAATTTATCAGCTTCTTCATGCCCGAACTCTATAAGGTCATAGATTTTTCCGCGGGCTACGAGTTTTTAGATCAGGAATTGGCAAAACTCATGTACAAATCCGAGAATGAAAAGATGTATACGGATAAGCTTGCCAAGGTCTATCTCAATAATGGCGAAGAAAAGTGGATATTGATACACATTGAAGTGCAGGGATACAGAGAAAATGAATTTTCGGAAAGAATGTTCCGTTACTTCTACAGGCTATATGACAAATACCAGAAAAAGATAAGCGCCATTGCGATATTTACCGATGAGAACAAGGATTATAAACCAGATAAATACGAATACGACTTCTATAACACGCGGCTGATTTATGAATACGATACATACAAACTGTTGGATCAGGATGAAAACGAGCTGATGCTCAGCGGCAATCCTTTTTCACTGGCCGTATTGGCGGGTTTGTATGTCATAAAGAGCAAAAAGGACATAGATCAGAGATTCCAATATAAGGTAAACCTAATAAGACTGCTTGTAAAGAAAGGCTATACGAGAATTCAGATAGAGAAATTATTTATATTTATCGACAATATATTGTATCTCCCCAAGGAAGAGGCATTGAGGTTTGAAACAGAGGTCAAACATATTATAAGTAAGGAGGGTGATAACGTGGGACTGACATGGGACGACAGTAACCTGGCAAAAGTCTATAAAGAGATCGGCAGGGAAGAAGGCAGGGAGCAAGGCAGGGAAGAAGGCAGGGAGCAAGGCAGAGAAGAGGGAAGAGAGCAGGGTAGGGAAGAAGGTATTGCCAAAGGTAAGATCGATCTGGTGATCAGGCTGCTGCAGAAGAAATTCGGAGATATACCCGCCGAATATACGGATAAAATATCGCAGCTCAACGATAAAGCTCTAAACGATCTGGTGGATAACATATTCACAATGCAGGATATTTCGGAGATATGCAAATATATAAGTTGAGTCCGGTAAAATTTATTAAAAGGTCCTCGATCCGCCCATACCGGATCAAGGACCTTAATTTATATGCTGACCTTTCTCTTATTCGCCGCTATGTACGCTATGAGGCAGGAAATCACGCCTATGACGCCGGAGATGACGAACGTCCATCCCGCGCCCAAATTCTCGGAAAGAGTTCCCGCATACATCGAGCCGATGGGGGCAACGCCGTTATATACGAGATTATACACGCTCATCACCCTGCCCCTGACATTATCTTCGGAATTGACCTGCACCGTGGTGTTGCAGGTAGCGCTGAATATTATCATGAAGAATCCCGTCAGTGCTATGAAGATCATGGAAGTGCCAAGTCCGGATGCAAACCCGAGTATTCCCTCAAATATGGAGAACCAAAATGCACCGAGGAAAAGCACCCTCATGCGGGCGCCCTTTTTAGCGCTTTGCGCCAGTGTGAGCGCTCCGGCCAGCGCGCCGCCGCCCATGGCCGCCATCAAAAAGCCGTACCGGGATGCATTCATCCCCAGGTCTATTTTAATAAATACCGGCACCAATATATTAAAGTTCATTGCAAACGTGCTTATCAAAAACATCAGCAGCATAGCCACATATATCCTGGGCGTTTTGGCAACGTAGCGGATGCCCTCCGCCATGTCCCTTTTAAAGGAAGCTCCGTCAGTCATGCTTCGCACTTCGCCCTTTACGTCTATGCGAAGCAGCACGATGATGACCACTACGAACGAAAGACCGTTGATCAAAAAACAAAGCCCTATGCCCAGATAGCCTATCAGTATGCCCGCCACGGCGGGGCCGATGATCCTCGCAAGGTTAAATGCGGATGAGTTCAGGGCTATTGCGTTGAGAAGGTCGTCCTTCCCCACCAGGTCTATCAAAAGAGCCTGCCTAGCCGGATTGTCTATGGTGTTCAAGAGGCCCAAAAGGGTCGCCAGCACCGCCACATGCCAGTATTTAGCTATGCCTGACAGCGTTATAAAAGACAGTAAGAATGCCAAGATCATCAGACCGGTCTGAGTTAATATGACCAGATTGCGCTTGGGGAAGCGGTCAATATAGACACCTGCAAACAGAGAAAGTATCATAATGGGAAGGGTCTGCAGCGTGGTTATCAATCCCAGAAGGAACGGCGAATTGGTAAGCTGAAGTATCAGCCAGGCCTGGCCAACGTTCTGCATCCACGAGCCTATCATGGAGATGCACTGCCCGTACCAGAAGAGCCGGAAATTTCTATGGGAGAGTGCCGAAAACATTGTCATATGCATTCTCTTTTCTATTCGATCTACATATAAGAAAATATTAGCACTTTGATAGTTTACAGTCAATATAGAGCCGGGCCATAAAAATGGTCCGGCTCAGGTTGCAGACAAACTGGCAGGCCGTGACAAATCGTGCAAGCCAACGCAGCAAGGGAAATTGCTGCGCAATTTCGCGGTTGCTCGAGAATGGCACGGCCTGTGCCTAGCCTATTCCCAGGTGCTTCCCCCGTCCCGGGTAGTATATAGTTTATTGTTTATGACCATATATCCCTGCTTTGCCGATACAAAATTTATCTCGGTGGCATCGGCAATACTCAAGTCGGGCTGCGTCTTTGCCCACGTTTTGCCGCCGTCGGCGGTGGAGTATATATATTTTCCGTCGGCAACGACCCAGTTATCTTTGTCAATAAAGCTCATCTCCACGTCCTGAACGGCCGCATCCAGCAGCGTCGGGCTGCCCCAGGCCTTTCCCCCGTCCGAGGTGGAGTACACGGCAAATTTTTCACCGCCGCCTATGGGAAGTATGCCGTTCTTCCCATCAAAGAACACCGGCGGATAAGAGCTGTACTGCCCGCCGGCCAGCTGCTTTCCCACGGCAAAGGAGGCGTCCTGCCAAGTCTTGCCGCCGTCCGCCGTTGCATAGAGATACACCCTGCCGTCTACGGGCGTGTATCCCGTGACGTAGCCCGTATCCTTATCCGCAAAGGCAATTCCCGACTTATGGCCGGAAAACGGCAGGTCTCCCTGCTTCTCATTCTGCGGGTCGGTCTCGTTTACGGTCTGCCATGTGCCGCCGCCATCCGTAGTCCTCAGAACGGCCACCGCCTCATGCATCATGGCCGCATCCTTGTGGTCCAGTATCCATCCGTTGTCTTTATCTATAAAATATATCTGCGGACTCGCAAGATCGTCAATATCTGTTTTCTTCCATGATGCGCCGCCGTCATGGGTGGCAAAGACCTCTCCCTTCCGTCCGTTTGAATTTTGATCCGGCCTGTCGAAGTCGCCTATGCCGATCCAGCCGTTATCCTTGTCTATGAAAAATATCGACCTCTCGCCTATGCTGCCTGTGGTATCGGGCGTGATATCGGTCCAGCTTTTCGCCCCGTCCCGCGTCCTGTAGGCTTTGCCGCCGGACACGGCCAGGCCGTTTTGCTCATCCAAGAACTTAACATAGTCCACGCTGTCCAGCTCTATGCCCTTGGGCTGCACGGATGCACTGCTTCCCTGCTGCTCTTCGGCCGGTGGAGGCGAGGGCGGCTTTACCGTCTGCTTGGGCTTCTTCACACTGCCGCATCCCGCAAGCACCAACGTCATAGATAGAAGAATGATCATCATCGTTTTCGCATACTTCATATCATCACCCCATTTTTTCTGTTTATATGCATATAATATCACTTTGACCTGTTTAGTTTGTTAAGGAAAGGTTAAATCTCTCAGGCCGCCAGACTGCGCAACCGCGAAATTGCACGGCAATTTTGCTCGCTGCGCGCTTTATCGCAGTCTGCAGTTTGTCTGCTATCTATGGCAACTAAAAATGTGCAGCGCTTTTGGCGCAGTATGGCATGTGTCTATTTTCACCAAATGTATATCTTTAATACTGAATTCAATTCCATTATGATATAATTTATTCAAGGTGGTGCGGCGTATGAAAAGGAGTATCATACACATGGATATGGACGCCTTCTTCGCGTCCGTGGAGCAGAGGGATAACCCCGAGCTCAAGGGCAAACCCGTGATAGTGGGAGGCATATCGGGAAGGGGCGTCGTCTCCACAGCCTCCTATGAGGCGCGCAAGTACGGGATCCATTCGGCCATGCCAATGTTCCAGGCTCGGGCGCTGTGTCCCGGCGGGATCTTCCTGCCCACGCGGTTTTCGAGATACAGGGAAGTATCAAGCACCGTATTCGGCATATTCCGGAAGTATACCGGCATAATAGAGCCGCTCTCCATCGACGAGGCATATCTGGACGTCACGGGAAGGGACGCCGTATCCCTGGCGCGGTCCATAAAGCAGGAAGTGTTTGACGCCACCGGTCTTACCGTATCCGCCGGGGTATCGTACAACAAATTCTTAGCCAAACTGGCCTCCGACTGGAACAAGCCCGACGGCCTCATGGTGATCACGGAGGATATGGTGCCGGATATTCTGCGTCCTCTGCCTGTACGAAAGGTATACGGCATCGGCGGGAAGTCGGCATCCAAGCTGAATGATATAGGCATCTACACCGTGGACGACATGCTCAAACTGACCAGGGAACAGCTTATATCCCTATTCGGAAAGTTCGGCTCGGAGATATTCGATCTCATACGCGGCATAGACAACAGGCCGGTGGAGACCGAGAGCGAGACGAAGTCCATAGGGCGGGAGACCACTTTGGAGAGGGACACCACTGATAAATCACAGCTCAAGACATATGTGCGGGACTTTTGCAAAGAGGTGGCGGCATCTCTGAAAAAGCACGGGTTCTACGCAAGGACGGTGACGGTAAAGTACAAGACCGCGGATTTTAAGTCATACACCCGCAGCAGGACGGCCGACCGGCCGTTCTACGAGGAAAAGGACATAACCGGCCTGGCCCTGTCCATAATCGACTCTCTCGACATAAAGGCGCCCATAAGGCTCATCGGGGTGTCCGTCTCCAACCTTACCGGGGAGGCGCCCGTCCAGCTCACCATATTCGACGCCATGCATGACGCGCGCATAGATACACTTGTTAAAGAGATAAATCAGCAGTTTGACAAGGAGGTCATCTTCCCCGGCAGAAAGCTGAAAAAAGAGTAACCCGCAAAAATAACCGGCAGGTTACTCTTTTTATCACTTCATCCAGAACTTGGTTATCAAAAACAATATGAGGGCCATACCTCCGATGGATATCGCAGCCAGCGGAAGCAGTATTTCCAGCTGGGCGATTATCATCGCCAGTATATCCTTCCGTTCCAGTCCGGCGTCCCCGGTCTCCTTCCCGTCCTTCAACCCCATCACCGCCTATACCAGGTGACAGGCAACGAAATGCCCGCCTCCCACGTTCCTGTATTCGGGTATCTCCTCGCTGCATTTTTCCATCGCATAGGGGCAGCGCGTATGGAACTTGCAGCCCGATGGAGGATTTGCCGGGCTGGGAATGTCACCCTCCAGTATTATCCTATCTCTTTTTATCGTAGGGTCGGGTATCGGCACCGCCGACAGCAGCGCCTTGGTGTATGGATGCAGCGGGTTTGCATAGAGCTCCTTTTTGTCCGCCATCTCCACTAACGACCCCACGTACATCACGCCCACCCTGTGGCTTATATGCTTTACCACGCTCAGGTCGTGGGAAATGAACAGGTATGTAAAGCCGTAGCTTTGCTGCAGATCCATCAGAAGATTGACGATCTGCGCCTGAATGGATACGTCCAGGGCAGACACCGGCTCATCGGCCACGACGAAGTCGGGATTCAGGATGAGCGCTCTGGCAATGCCTATCCTCTGCCTCTGGCCCCCCGAAAACTCGTGGGGATATCTCTTGATATGGTACGGGCTGAGGCCGCACAGCTCCAAGGTCTTCAGCACCCTGTCCTCCACTTCCCTGCCGGCCGCCATGCCGTGCTCTGCCAGGGCCTCCCCTACGATCTCCCCCACGGTCATCCTCGGATTGAGCGAGCTGTATGGGTCCTGAAATATTATCTGCATTTTGGGACGCAGTTTCCGAAGTTCCTCCTTTTTCAGGTCAAAGACCTTCATTCCCTTAAAGGTCACGTCTCCCTCCGTCTTATCCTGCAGCCTTATTATCGTCCGTCCGAGGGTGGTCTTGCCGCAGCCCGACTCGCCAACTAGGCCGAAGGTCTCTCCCTTATTTATCTCAAAGGATACCCCGTCCACCGCCTTCACATATCCGACGGTGTGCTGGAATACGCCCTCCGTTATTGGAAAATACTTCTTGAGATCATCTACCTTTAACAACACCTCGCCCATTACATCGCCCCCTCATACAACCAGCAGGCAGCCTTATGTCCTTCGCATACCTCTTTTAGCTGCGGCTGGCTCTCTCTGCATTTATCGGTCGCAAATTCGCAGCGGGGATGAAAATAGCATCCCTTCGGCATATGCAGCGGATTGGGCACCTGGCCGGGTATGGATTTCAGCCTGTCCTCGTCCTTCACTATGACGGGTTTGGACTGCAGCAGCCCCATGGTGTACGGGTGCTTAGCGTGCTTAAAGAGCTCCGTCACCTCGGCCTCCTCCACTATCTTGCCCGCATACATGACTATCACGTAGCTGGCCATCTCCGCGATCACGCCGAGGTCGTGGGTAATGAGCATGACCGAAGATCCCAGCCGATTCTGCAGGTCCTTCATCAGCTCCAGTATCTGAGCCTGTATGGTAACGTCCAGCGCCGTCGTAGGTTCGTCGGCAATGAGCAGCTTGGGGTTGCAGGATATGGCCATGGCTATCATCGCCCTCTGCCTCATACCGCCGGAAAGCTCATGGGGATATTCGTCCACCACCTCGTCTGCCCGCGGTATGCCCACGGTGTTCAGCATCTTTACCGCTGCTTCCCGCGCCTTTTCCTTATCCAGTCCCTGATGCAGCATTATGGCCTCCTCTATCTGTTCTCCGATGGTGAATACCGGATTGAGCGAGGTCATGGGCTCCTGGAATATTATGGATATGCTTCCTCCCCTGATCTTCTGTATCTCCGTTTCCTTTAATTTGGTTAAGTTTACGCCGTCAAACAATATCTCGCCCGATTCTATCTTTCCCGGCGGGTCTATCAGCCGCAGAATGGACATGGCCGTCATGCTCTTGCCGCAGCCCGATTCGCCGACGATGCCCACCATTTCTCCCTTTTTTATCTTAAAGCTTATCCCGTCCACGGCCTTTACCAGACCATCCTCCGTTGGGAAATAGGTCCTCAGGTCGCGTACGGACAGCAGATCCTCTGTCACGATCCATCCCTCCTATCTATTCAGCCGCGGGTCTAATGCATCCCTGAGGCCGTCTCCGAAAAGATTGATTGCCATAACCGTAAGGAATATGCATATGCCCGGCGGCACCCATAGCCACGGCTGTGTCTGCAGTGTATATACATCCCTTGCCACCTGGATCATCTGTCCCCACGACGGCGTGGGTGGCGTTACCCCTAATCCGAGAAAACTCAGTGAAGATTCGGTGAGTATGGCACCACCCAAACCAAGGGTGGCCGAAACTATGATGGAGGCATATGTATTTGGCAGCAGGTGCCGGAATATCTTGCTCTTATCCCTTATACCCAAAGCCTCCGCCGCCTGCATAAATTCCTGTTCTCTAAGGGACAGTATCTGGCCCCTCACTATCCTTGTAAGGCTAGGCCAGGACAATACGCCTATCAGTAACATTACCACAAACATCCTGTATTGCGGAGGTACCTTCCAATCCGACATCACCGCCGCTATGGTAATGAGCAGCGGCAAAAACGGGAACGACATAAATATATCCACGATACGCATTATCAAGGTATCGACGAATCCACCATAGTAGCCCGCTATCCCGCCAAGAGCGCTGCCTATGACGGTACTTATAACCACGGCAAACAGCCCCACGGAGAGCGATATCCTACCGGCATAAAATAACCGTGTCATCTCGTCTCTACCCACCTCGTCTGTACCTAACGGATGTTTGAAAGACGGCGGTGATTGTATATTTGAAAGGTCCATCTCTTCCATCGTGTATGGAGATAAGAGCGGCCCTATCACCGAAATCAAAACCATAAACGCGAGTATGTAAAGTCCAAGCATGGCCAGCTTATCCCTCTTAAGCCTCCTCCATGCTAACCTCCACGGGCTCATTATCCCCTCCTCACTCAGCTTTACCTCTTCACTAGTCTTTGCTTCCATATCCTATCATCTCCATTCTCATTTCAGCCTGATCCTGGGATCGATCAGCGCATAGGTAATGTCGGCGAGCAGATTGCCCAGCAGGGTAAGGAGGGCAAGTATCAGGTTAATGCCCATGAGCAGCGGATAATCCCTGTTGTTTACCGCCAGCAGCTCAATGGGACCGATACCCGGCCAGTTGAATATGGATTCTGTAAGTATGGCGCCGGAAAACAGACTGGGCAGCCACATGCCGAATATAGTCACCACGGGTATCATGGCGTTCCTCAGGGCGTGCTTGTATATGACGACCTTTTCCTTAAGTCCCTTTGCCCTGGCTGTCTTAATGTAGTCCTGTTTTATTACTTCCAGCATGGACGAACGGGTGTATCTCATAAGCTCTGCCACGCTGCCGAGGGTCAACACCAGACAGGGCAGGAACATATGATACAGCGTATCCCCGGCCGCGCCGATGCCTCTTAGATTAGTCCCCGGCGTCGACATACCCGATACTGGAAAGGCATGCAGATCCACGGCAAACCACTTTATGAGAAGCAGACCGAAATAAAAGGCTGGAATGGATATGCCTATAAGCGCCACCACCGTAAAGAAATAGTCGAACTTGGAATACTGCCTGGTGGCGGATACCACGCCTATGGGTATGGAAATGATAACGCTCAGTATAAACGACACAAGAGAAAGAATAAATGAATTCCATATATAGGTCTTGATGACCGTAGTTACCGGCTGTTTAAAATAGTATGAATCACCGAAATCGCCCTTCACCACTCCCTTCATCCAATAGAAGTACTGTACGTACGCAGGCTGGTCCAAATGCATCTGATGCCTGAGCTCCTGTTTGATCTCCGCGGTCATATGCGGGTTTACATTGGCTGATAATATGTCGCCCGGAGCCATCTGCAGTATGCAGAAAAGGAGAATGGATACGCCTATCAGTATGGGGATCATCTGTATGAGTCTTCTCGTGATGTACTGCCTCAAAAGTCTCCCTCCTTTGAAATATGCGCCCGGCCTAAGGCCGGGCGCAGCCTGTTTTATTGATTTGCCAGTTCGGTCTGATAGACGTTATACGTCCACTCTTCATATGGGCTTACCACCAGATTCTTTACCCTGGAGCTTACGCCGTACGCATCGTCGGCATAGCTCAGGAAGATGTAAGGAAGATCGTCGTTTGCCAATTCCATCCATTGCTGGTATATCTCTTTCCTCTTCGCCTGGTCAGTCTCCCTGAGGCCCTGCTGTATCAGCTCTTCGCTCTCTTTATTGTCCCATCCTCCCGAGTTGAATCCGCCCTTCTCCGCCTGCTTTATGGAGAATATGCCGGAAGGATCGGGATCTATGGACAGCGTCCAGGCCATGTTATACAGCTCGAAATTCTGCTCGTCGTATACCTTGGTGGAGAGTGTGGAGAACTCCATCAGCTCCGGCACCACCTCAATGCCCAGCTTGCCCCAGTTGTCCTTGACTATGGGTATGAGGGTATCGACGTACTTGCTCCCGGTGTACGTCATCCAGTGTATGACGAACTTCTCGCCGTCCTTATACCTGAAGCCATCGTCCTTCTTGATCCAGCCCGCATCGTCTAAGAGCTGGTTTGCCTTGTCGGGATCGTACGCATAATCGTTGAGCTTGTCGGTGTATGCCCATGATACCGGCGATGCCGGCGCATTGCACACCTGGCCGTAGCCCTTGTAGTATGTGTCGATGAAGCCCTGGCGGTTGAGACCATACATGAGGGCCTGCCTCACCTTTTTGTCGCTGAATTTGTCCAGCCTCAGATTCATGCCGAGGTAGCCGTAGCTGTTGGAAGGAAAGTGCAGGACATCCAAGAAGCCGGCGTCCTGAAGCAGCTGGACGTTCTCCGGCCTGGCCGCCACTATATCCACATCCACGCCGCCCGTAGTGAGCTCCTGTATCTGCGTATCGGCATTGGTGACCTTCATTATGATGTTCTTTATCTTTGGAGCGCCCTTCCAGTAATCGGGCTTGGCCTCAAAGTCTATCTCCTGTCCCGCCTTGTAGTCCTTAAACAGGTATGCTCCCGAACCCATCGGCTTCAGGAACAGATCCTTGAGCTTCTGCGTATCGCCCTTCTCAAAACCATAGTAATCTTTGCTCATGATGCCGTAGCCAAAGTTACTGATAAGAGCGGAAGCATTGACGTCCTTCAGGGTAAATGAAATGGTATAATCGTCGATGACCTTTATGCCCTCCAGATTGGCCACCTTGCCCCCCTTGTCGTTGTGATAATCGTCGTATCCCACGATGTCCATCACGGCGTCCATCCTGGGGCCGTCATAATTGGGGTCTGCTATGGAGGTGTATGTAAATTCCACATCCTTTGCCGTAAGTTCCTTGCCGTCGCTGAACTTTATACCCTTCTTGAGATGGAAGGTGTACGTCTTGCCGTCCTCCGATACGTCCCAACTCTCCGCCACATTGGGTATAGCATTGCCCTTGGCATCGTTCATAAGAAGCGAGTCAAAGACAAGGTCCGTCACCCACGCGTCATACCGAGAATCGCTGTAGATAGGACAGAATTTGCCCGACGGCGCCGTAGTGCCCACGATGAGCGTATCCTTCCTGTTCTTGGCAGCATCCGGCAGCTTGGCAGGATCAGATGCCGCAATGACCTTCACCACCGAAGACTCGGCTTTGGATACATCCGTAGGGGCAGACCCCTTGGCCGGCGTATTTTGCGTCTGGGTATTTGTGCCCGTCGAAGTGCCGCATGCTGTGAGCAGCATGGCAAAGACAAGCAATAGAGCAAAAAACACTGATGACTTCTTTTTCATATTCCCCTCCCCCTTCTTAATTGATCTAACTTAAAGCTTATCATTACCATATATTTTTTTGCAAATAGTGAAATATATCTCTATAATTCCTTTTTACGGTTTTATCTTAATATTGCTATGATTTCTGCTGCGTTTCTTATAAAAGCGTTTTCATTAATTATAATATTAGTAAATTGCTAAATTTTAGATACTATATTATAATTTACTCATTGAAGCATTTAAGGAAAGGGTACAATAGTTACCTATAGGATATTTATGATAAAGTCAAAGAAAGTATTCCTTCCATAGGTTTTAGACTAAGACGGGGTATATATCCGTATAGTTGCTCTTGATAATTTCCCTTAGGATCACCATTGATTATAAATTTGATCTTATGTTCCCATGGTTTTGTAAATTTTTAACACTAATATTATAATTACAATGCGAAGCATTTAAGGAAAGCGACAGCGGCCCGGCCTTATATCATATTTGAACCCCCCGAAAGAGGGCGCCCTCATCTTCATGTTCTCCGACCACTCCATGAACCTCACTCCACAGACGAGCAGCGGCTCTATCCACTGTATATTATCCTCACGCTGCGTCTTTATTCCCCCGGCCGCCTGCATGAAGGCCGATAATTCCTTCTGAGACAGCCCCGATTCCACGCCCCCTATGGGTATAAGTCTGCCCTCTTCATCATATAATCCAACAACCAGCGCGGTCTTGTCAGTCCTGTAGCCCATGATAACTGCGTCCAGCGTGATGAGGTGTTTTAGTTTGAGCCACAGACTGCTCCTCTTGCCTACATAGTACCTGGAGTCGGCCTTTTTAGCCATGACTCCCTCCAATCCCCTCTCGCCGGTCTGTTCATAGAGAAGTTTGCCGTGCCCGGGTATGAAGTCGGAAACGGCCAGGCCGTTTCCCGGCTCCACGGAATCCGCCAGTATCTCTTTGCGCTCCAAAAGCGGCAGGTTTATTAATGACCTCCCGTCCGCATACAGTATGTCCCAGGTTATAAACAGGGCGGGCATAGACTTGCTGAGCAGCTCTATTTTGAAAGGGTCCTCCCTGTTTTTCCTGGCCAGGATGCTCCTGAAGTGAGGCTTGTCGTCCTTCATGACCACAAGCTCGCCGTCCAGTATGGCCTCCTTGACCTTAAGGCACTTATTGATTTGCATGAGCTCGGGAAAATTGCCCGTTATATTCTTGAGCCTCCTGTCCTGCAGCCCCACCTTGTCAGACAAAAAAGCGATGGTCCGCGAACCATCCCATTTGATCTCATATATCCAGCCGGGATCATCGAAAGGCGTCCCTCCCTGGGACGCCAGCATCGGCGAGACCCTCTCATCCATCATGGACATGCCCTTATGCCTCTTTTCTCTTTCGTCCCTTCTTGCCTCCGCCCTTCTCAGCCGCTTCTATGCTGGCCTTTAGCGCGGCCACCAGATCAAGGGTGCTGTCCGGCTGCTCCGCCTTCTGGGGGACCACGACCTCCTGCCCCTGCACCTTGGCCTCTATGATCTCCAGCAATGCCTTCCTGTAGGTATCGTCGTACTTTTCCGGTGCAAAGTCCGATTTCATGGTTTTTATCAGCTGCTCCGACATCTCCACCTCACTGCCCCGCGGCTCCACCTGCCTTATGGGAGAAAGCTCGTCCGTCTTTCTTATCTCGTCGGGGAAGAACATGGTCTCCATAGCCATATAATCGCCGTCGAATACCCTCAGACAGGCCAGGTCCTGCTTTGACCTTATCACCACCTTGGCGATGGCTACGGTATTGGTCTTTTTCATTGAATCCCGCAGCAGCACATAGGCCTTGGCCCCTATATCCTCCGGCGCTATGTAGTAAGTCTTGTCGTAATATATGGGGTCTATCCTGCTTATATCCGTAAAGTCCAAGATGTCTATGCTCCTGACGCTGTCCACAGGTATCCTCTCTAAGTCCTCGTCACTCACGATGACGAACTTCCCCGGCTGGTACTCATAGCCCCGCACTATCTCGTCGTCGCTCACGGTCCTGTTGCATACGGGACACACCTTCTCGTATTTTATGGGAGTCTTGCACTCCTTGTGAAGCTGCCTGAAATGAGTGGTATGGTCTTCCGTGGCTGCGAAAAGCTTGACCGGTATGCTGACTAAGCCGAAGCTTATCGCGCCCTTCCATAATGAACGCATAAAATCACCCCGTGTTATTGTTGCCGGTTATATATAAATATATCCTATCGTCGTACAATTCCACATGCTAGACCGCCTCAGCTACATCAGGACGTCTTCATGTTTGAAGCCGGCATAAAGGACAATATTACCCTGTTCCAGGATTACAGCGAGACCAGCATCCATAATGCTATCGCGCTGTCCGGATTGGAACCTTCGTAGACTCGCTCAAGGAATGTTAGTAATGATATGACCAATGACAATATCACGGCTATATGATCGTCACAGCTTACAGTTTGACCGGTATTCTTTTACTAAACCGAAACTTGTCACGCCCTCCCATTGTTAAAGCATAAAAAGCCTGCGCTATTGCCGATGAATGAACACCGCTTTTTACTACGGCAAAAAAATGCCCGGGAAAATACAAATTATTTCCCGGGCATTAATCTATCATCTATCATGTATCATCTATAATCTATATTCTAATTCCGTCTGTCAGCAGTCCGGTGAGCAGCTTGACACCATTCTCCATATCGGTAATGTCCGCCATCTCGCTGTCCGAGTGGACGTACCGGCATGGAATGGAAAGACATCCCGAGGGGACTCCGCTTTTGCTGAGGGCAATGACCCCCGTATCGGTGCCGCCTCCTCTTAATACCTCCATCTGATAGGGTATTCCCAACTTTTCCGCTTCGTCTATCATGGCGTTCTTTATGGCGGGGTGCACCATCACCATTTCGTCGAATACCTTTATGGCCGGGCCCGCCCCTAGCTTCACAGCCATGGGCTGAGACTTGGGGGTGTCCCCGGTGTCAGTAACGTCCACCGCTATGGCTGCGTAGGGCTCGATGGCAAACGCCGCCGTCGTCGCTCCACGGCAGCCCAGCTCCTCCTGCACCGTAAACACGAAGTATATCTCATGGGGCGAGCTCTTGAGCTTCTTTATGGTCTCTATGAGCACGGCGCAAGACGCCCTGTTATCCAGGGCACGGGACGTCACGCAGTCGCCGTTTCCCCCAAAGGTCGAATAGTATACCGCAATGTCCCCCACCTTTACCTTGGTTGAGGCGTCCTGCCTGTCCTTTGCTCCAATATCTATATACATGTTGTTTAAGGTGACGTCCTTTATCTCCTTGATCTCATTTTCGTAGCTGACTACGCCTACGGTGCCGTTCCCGAAGATCACCTTCCTGTCTATGAGGTCGGTGACGGCGAAGCCTCCCGCGGGGGCGAACCTCAAAAATCCGGCGTCGTCTATGTAGGTCACGACCAGGCCGATCTGGTCCATATGCGCGGCCAGCATCACCCTGCTGCCGCCGCCCTTCTTCACGGCTATGAGGTTGCCCAGGGTATCGGTGCTTATCTCATCGACATAGCCCTCTATCTCATGCCTTATGGCCTCCCTTATCGGCTCCTCGTTCCCCGACGGCCCGTATACCGAGGTCAGCTTCTCTATAAGTTGCTTCATTTACAGCACACTCCCTTTCTCAAAAATTCTTTTATCAGCTTTACCGTGTTTTCAAAATCGACAGGGTCCACAATAGACGCCGGAGAGTGTATGTATCTGACCGGCACCGAGACGACCCCCGTCTTAGCACCCTCATGGGTGCGCTGCATCATTCCGGCGTCGTTGCCCCCCGTCATCGTCCTCTTCATCTGATAGGGTATGCCTGCGCCCTCCGCAGCTTCCTTCAGCCCATCCACTATCTCCCTTGAGGAATAGGAGCTCCTGTCTATCACCGAAATGGCCGGGCCGCATCCCATGACCGTGGAATACATGTGTTCATCGGCGCCGGGCACGTCCGAGCAGGTGGTGCCCTCTATGGCAATCCCCACGTCGGGGTTTATCCTGTAGGCCGCAACTCCCGCTCCCCTCAGGCCGACCTCCTCCTGCACGGCAAAATTAAAGTAGACGTCGTCGGGATAATTCTTTTCCTTGAGCACCTCTATCAAGACGGCGCAGCCCACCCTGTCGTCCAGGGCCTTGGCCTTTATCCTGCCGCTGCCTATGTCCTCGCACTTGGTCGTGAAGGCGGCATAGTCTCCCAGGCTGACCAGGCCTTCGGCCTCCTCTTTGGACGCCGCGCCTATGTCTATATACATATTCTCCTTCTTTACCACGCTGTTTCTCTCGTCCTTCTCCTGCAGGTGTATGGCCTTCACGCCTATGACGCCGGGCACCTTGCCGGCTATCAGCACCCTCTTGGAGAGAAGTACCCTCTGATCCATACCAATGACGCCGAATTTCAGCATGCCGTCGTCGCCTATGTGGGTTATGATGAGTCCCACCTCGTCCATGTGGGCGTCTATCATTATCTTCTTTGGGTTTTGCGCGCTGCCCTTTTTCATCGCTATGAGGTTCCCCATGCTGTCGGCAGACATACTGTCGACATAGGGAGATATCTCCTGCTTTATCAATTCCCTTACGCGGTGTTCGTCTCCCGAAACGCCGTCGGTCTCCGTAAGCCGCTTTAAAAGTTTAAGCATTCGTCCGCCTCCTTCAGTGAAGCTATAAACAGGGCTATCAGCCTGCCCGCCTTCCTTATGTCGTCCAGATCCATGGTCTCCACGGTGGTATGCATGTATCTCAGGGGAACGGACACAAGCACGGTGGGAACGCCGTCTTTGGTCACCTGCATTACCCAGGCATCCGTCCCGCTGTGGCCGGGTATGACCTCGGGCTGATAATCAATGCCGTATTCCCTGGCCGTATCTATGAGCCTGCGCGTGAGCAGGGGATGCATGTTGGGCCCCATGCCGATGGCCGGGCCCTTTCCTAAGACGCATGTCTGTTCCTTGGGTGCGTCGGGCGTATCCCCGTGGGTAACGTCGATGGCAATGCCCACCTCGGGCGAGTTGTCGTATGTACTGATCTTGGCGCCGCGGCTGCCGAGTTCTTCCTGCGTGGTCGCCACAAAGCGGACCTCCGCTCCGTAGCTTAAGCGGTCCAGCTCCTTCATGGCCTCCACTATAACGGCGACGCCCGCCCTGTCGTCTAATGACTTGCCGGTTATGCGGCTGCCGTTCATGGGAATGACGGGACTCCGGAAAGTTATGGGGTCGCCTATCCTTACCAGCTGTTTTACTTTATCCCCATCCATGGCAAGATCAATGGACAGATCCTCGATGTCCACCGCCTTTTCCGACTCTCCCGGTTTCTGCAGATGAGGCGGTTTGGCGCCTATTATGCCCAGCAGCTCTTTCCTGCCGTGTACCCTGACCTCCTGGCCGGGAAGTATCCTCTGATCTATGCCTATGCCGTTAAACTTTATAAATCCGTTTTTGTCTATGTCCGTTACCATCATGCCCACCTCGTCCATGTGAGCGGCCAGCATCACCCGCGGACTTCCTCCGCCGTTCATGGATTTTTTGCCGGTGACGTTATAGAAGCTGTCCACCGTCACTTCGTCGCAGTATTCCTTAAAAACGTTCGCCACCACGTCGGACACGTTCTTTTCATAGCCCGATATACCGGCGAGGTTATTGACCCGTGATAAAAACTCCATCGTCTCCATTTATTCAACTCCTTCCATCGTATATCAACATTATATCATAATTTTGCCATGCCATATAAACATCATTTTTGCTGAAGTAACGCAGGTTTGGCGTCAGTATGCCGGTCCCTCCGTCTCTTCATCTTTCCAATACCGCGACCCGTTGGCCGTCCTGCAGAGCAGCCCTTTTTCTATAAGCTCCCTCCGCAGCAGGAAATAGTCGCCGAAGGTGTGCCATTCGTCTATGACGGCGTTTACTTCCTTTTCGGTGTAATCCCGGCCGGGCGAAAACTTGCCCGCCAGATATCCCAGCACCTCTTTCCTAGCCTCCCTCTTTGAAGGCAGCTTTACTATCCTGCCCTTGGCATCCAGAAACGTATCGATACCGCTCATAATATTTTCTCCCTTCCAAACACAAGGGCGAACACAAGGGGACGGTTCTGTTGTGCTGTAAGAAACCCCTGTGCCGCCCTCTAATTTGCCCCCGATATGATTAAACATGTGTGAATAGTGCAAACGCTGCCGAAACAAGTCGGCAGCGTTATAATGTGCAGTCTACGTATTAAGTGATGGATGCCGCATAAATCGCTTTGATCGAGTCAAGCAGCATGGCGTTGAACTCCTCGTCCGTCTGCTGGGCAGTCAATCCCTGGGACAGGGCGCGCGAGAAGCTGGCTATCAGTCCGTGGTTGCGCGACAGCCTCTCATTCGCCTCGCTCTGTGTATATCCGCCCGACAGAGCCACGACCCTTACTACATGCTTATCGCTCATCAGACCACTGTAGAAATTATCCACTGTCGGTATCGACAGCTTGAGCATGACTTTTTCATCCGCTCCCAGTGTGGATAATTGTTTTAAAATCTCATCCCTGAGTATTTTCTCCGACTCCGCCTTATCCGCGCTGTGTATGTCTACCTCGGGCTCGATAATAGGAATCAGCCCGACCGCTATGATGCGCTTGCCTATTTCAAACTGCTGGGCAGTTATCTCTTTGATCCCCTTGGGGTCAGCCTGTTTTATGACGGAGCGCATTTTGGTACCGAAAATATCTTTCTGGACGGCTCTCTTTAAAAGATCGTCCAGATCCGGCATGGGCTTCATCAGCTGAACGCCGTCCTCAAGCCCGGCCAGGCCTTTATCCACCTTCAGGAAGGGAACGACGCCCTTTTTCTCCCAAAGATAATCGGCGGTGAATTGATCGCCGACGGTGCGGTCCATAGTATTCTCAAATAGGATGGCCCCCAAAATATACTGCGAGGTAAACGAAGGACTGGTTATGATGCGCTTCCTCATTTCATGCACCAGATCAAACATCTCTTCATCGTTGGAATAGCTGTCTTCCTTAATGCCGTATTGCAAAAGAGCCTTGGGAGTGCTTCCGCCGCTTTGATCCAGTGCGGCGATAAAACCCTTCCCAGTGAGGATACGGTCCATCTGCTGTTTATTCATTAAATCATCTCCACTTCAAGTAAAATAAATGAAATCCCTAACTTTTATTATAGCACTTTTGCACGCCTAAATGCAGTTTGTTGCAGACGCAGAATGGCGTCAGGCTGATCGATCTTGGCGTACACATAAAATCGTATAATATCGTGCACTTTTTTGACCCGGCATAATGGTTGGAAGCCCTTTGTTCCCAAGGATCATCAGACATTTCATTGCCGGCAAGTGTCAAACATACCGCAGCGCCAGAGAACCGTCACCTTGTGTCAGAATAAAATCTGCGATATGGAAAAAAATAATACCGGAGGTGTTTGTGTATGCCTGACGTCAATTCGCTGAATACGGTTATCGGCAGTCTGAAAAAGGCGCGCTACGATCTGGAGAAATTCTCCAAGGAGACCGACGAGAACAGTCTTCAGAAGACCTATCACAATTACGCGGACCAGCTGGGCGTTATGCTCAAGGGCCTGGAAGCCAAGGTGGACGAGGGACTTTACGGTATAGACAAGTGATAAAAAATGAGCTGCAGAGAACATGATCTCCGCAGCTCATTTTTATCCGGCGCTTTCTTCGTCGCCGGTGAATGCTCCAAGAAACTGGCTCTTGTACAGATCGGCATAGAAGCCGCCCGCATTCATAAGCTGTTCATGGCTGCCCTGTTCTATTATCCTGCCGTGATTCATCACGAGTATATTGTCCGCATTTCTGATGGTGGACAGACGGTGGGCAATGACAAAGCTGGTCCTGTCCTTCATGAGCTGCTTCATTGCCTTCTGTATATACATCTCGGTCAGCGTGTCCACGTTGCTGGTCGCTTCATCCAGTATCAGTATATCGGGATCGGCCAACATTGTCCTGGCAATGGTCAGCAGCTGCTTTTCTCCCTGGGATATATTGGAGGCCTCTTCATTGAGCACGGTATTGTAGCCGTCGGGAAGCGCCTTGATGAAGTGATGGGCATGAGCGGCTTTGGCTGCTCTTATTACCTCCTCTTCGCTGGCGCCTTCCCTGCCGTATGCAATGTTGTCCCTGATAGTACCGCTGAACAGCCATGTGTCCTGCAGCACCATGCCGAAAACGCTCCTGAGGTCATCCCTCTTGAGGTCCCTGATATCTATTCCGTCTACGGATATCCTGCCGGAGTTTATTTCGTAGAACCTCATTAATAGGTTCACTATGGTGGTCTTGCCTGCGCCCGTAGGTCCGACGATGGCGACCATCTGGCCGGGCTTTATGTCGATATTCAGATCCTCTATGAGAGACTCATCCTTTTTATAGCTGAAATCCACATGTTCCAGCTGTACATGGCCCTTTGCGTCCTCGATATGAGGGGCATCCTCCCTGTCCGGTATCTCCTCAGGCTGGTCGAGTATCTCGAATACCCTTTCGGCCGAGGCGATGGTGGACTGAATGATGTTGGCTATGTTGGCCGTCTGCGTTATCGGCTGCGTAAACTGTCTGGAGTATTGAATGAAGGCCTGCACGTTGCCTATGGTGATGCGGCCGCCGGCGACCATTATGCCGCCGACCACGCAGACGAAGACATATCCCAGGTTGCTGATGAAGTTCATCACGGGCATTATTATGCCGGATATGAACTGAGCCTTCCACGATGCCGCGTAAAGTTCCTCATTTATGGATCGGAACTCGTTTATAGAATCCTCTTCGCGTCCAAAGGCCTTTATTATGTTATGCCCGCCGTACATCTCCTCCACATGTCCGTTGAGGTTACCAAGCACCCTCTGCTGCGCGGCAAAATATCTCTGCGAGCGCGAGGCTATGGATTTTATCGCTATCAAACTGAGCGGCAGGGTTATTACCGTGACCAGTGTGAGCAGCGGGCTTATGGTCAGCATCATGACCACTACGCCGATGATGGTGACTATGGCCGTGATGAGCTGAGTTATGCTCTGCTGCAGCGTGCCGCTTATATTATCCACGTCGTTGGTCACGCGGCTGAGTACCTCCCCGTAAGGGTTTGCGTCAAAGAATTTCAGGGGGAGCCTGGTCAGTTTATCCATGATGTCCGCGCGCATTTCCCTAACGACACCCTGCGCCACCCCCGCCATCATGTAGTGCTGGACATAGGTAAATACGGCGCTTGCCAGATACAGGCCGAGCAGTATCTCCAGGATGTGTATTATATAGGGGAAATCTATCCCGGCGCCCGGTTTTTTATGGAGTATGGCCATGGAGCCTTCGAAGAGCTTGGTGGTGGCCAGGCCGGTTATTTTCGGCCCCAGTATGCCGAATACCGTGCTGAGCGCCGCCATGACGAATACCACTATGATCGTCGGGAGATATGGCTTTATATACTGCATGAGCCTTTTCATGCTGCCCGAGAAATCCTTGGGTTTTTCCGCTCCCCGGGCCATTGGCGGCCCGCCTCCGCGCTCCGCTCTCTGCCTTCCTCCTCTGAGGGTGTAGTCTCTTTCGCTGTCTTCGCTCATGCTATCTCCTCCTCGGAAAGCTGCGAAAGCACGATATCCCTGTATGTTTCACAGTTTTGATATAGTTCCTTGTGTCTGCCGATGCCGGCTATCCTGCCGTCGTCCAGCACTATTATCTGGTCGGCGTTCATCACCGTCGCCACCCTCTGGGCCACTATTATTTCCGTGGCATTCTTGGTCTCGCGGCTCAGGGCTATCCTGAGATTGGCATCCGTCTTGAAATCCAGTGCGGAAAAGCTGTCGTCAAAGAGATATATCCTGGGGTTTCTCACGATCGCCCTGGCTATGCAAAGCCTCTGCTTCTGTCCTCCCGACACATTGAGGCCGCCTTCGGAAAGTACGGTATCGTACCCATTTTTCATTCCGTCTATAAATTCCGAGGCCTGCGCTATCTCCGCGGCATTCCGGACCTCTTCGTCGCCGGCGTCGTCCTTGCCGTATTTTATATTTTCGGTTATCGTCCCGGTAAACAGGACGGATCTCTGCGGCACATAGCCTATCATCGAGCGGAGATCGGCCTGGGACATATCCCTTATGTCGACGCCGTCTATGGTTATGCTGCCTCCGGTGACGTCATAAAAACGCATTATGAGATTCAGAATAGTGGACTTCCCCGCGCCGGTGGCTCCTATTATGGCAGTCGTGCTGCCCGGCTGAGCCTTAAAGGATATGCCGCTTACGGCCGGTTCATCCGCACCGGGGTAATTAAAGCTCACGTCCTTGAACTCTATCGTTCCCTTTTTATCCTCATAATTCACGGACTGTTCCGGGTCCACTATCTCCGGCTCCATGTTCAGCACCTCGTTGATCCTCTCTGCGGACGCTGCCGCACGCGGTATCATGACGAACACTATGGACAGCATCATGGTGGAGAACATTATCTCCATGGCGTACTGTATAAAGGCCATCAGGTTGCCTACCTCCAACAGCGACGCATTTATTTTCAGGCTGCCCAGCCATATTATGGCTACCGCCGTTATGTTGAATATCAGCGTGACCAGCGGCATCATGACGGCCATCAGCCGGTTTACCCTGACTGCCACGTCGGTAAGGTCTATATTTGCCGTGTCGAATCTCTTCTTCTCAAAATGCATACGGTTGAAGGCGCGTATTACTCTCACGCCCGTCAGATTCTCTCTGATAACTCTGTTCACCGTATCTATCTTTGCCTGCATCGACCGGAAGAGCGGCAGCGAAAGCTGCGATACGGTTAGGATCACGGCCGCGATTATCGGTATGACTATGGCGAATATATAGGACAGGCTGGGCGCCGTGACGACGGCCATTATAATGCTGCCGACGGCCATTACCGGTGCCATAAGCACCATCCTGAAGAATATCATGGTGACCATCTGCAGCTGTGTTACGTCGTTGGTCGTCCTGGTTATCAGCGAAGCGGCGCCTATACTGTCAAACTCATGCAGAGAAAAGCTCTCCACTTTTTTAAATACGCTCTCCCTCAAAGACTTGCCGAAACCCATTGCGGACTTGGAGGAAAAATAGCTTGCCGCTATGGCTGCAGCTCCCGATCCCAGCGCCACCAAAAGCATCTTTCCTCCCACGGACAGTATATAGCCGGTATCGCCCTTTACTATGCCGGTGTTCACGATATCGGCCAGCAGCGTGGGAAGTATCAGCTGCGACATGGCCTGGCCGGTTATACAGAGCAGCGAGAGCAAAATATACCATCTATACGGTTTTAAATTGCTGAAAATCTTCTTCATAAAAAATTATCACCTCATGCTATCGATAGAATCCTTAAGATTATCCCTCAATCTGATCAAAAACCCGTTCAGAATTTCCTCGTCCTCCCCGGAAAACCCGTGGAACATTCCCTCCTCTATCCTCTGCGTCTCTTGATATACCCATGCGCATATTTTCCGCCCGTAATCCGTTATATATACGCGGACCACGCGCTGGTCATCCTTGTCCTGCTCTCTTTTCACCATGCCGACCCTCTCCATCCTCTGGAGCATGACGGTAACGGTGGGTGGCTTCATCCGCAGAGTCTTCGCCAGCTCGGCCTGGCTCTGCCCGTCGTTTTTATGCAGGCAGAACAGCAGCTGAGGCTGTCCCGGATAGACTCCCTTCTTTGTAAATGCCATGTGCGCATTCAGACCATGTAGCCTTATAATATCCATAAAGAGGGCATAGTTGGAATTGGAATCCAAACAATTCATTACCTCACATCCTAAATTTATTTAGTCGGCTAACAAATTATTATTATACCATCATGAAATAAAAAGTCAACAGCATGCGGCAAATTTTTTCCTGCCGTAAATAAAAAAAGATGGGGCATGCATCCCCGTCCCGTTTGCCACTCAGCCTCAGTTGTATATATCATACAGGCCGTACAGTCTTCCCCGTCTATTCATCATATCATCAAAACTTCCGCACTCTGCCAATTGCCCCGAATCCATC